>Ga0256826_1001013_pt1 | contig 17479 bp, 15 predicted proteins | sample CV79metaG_FD_185975 | JGI IMG/M metagenome (GOLD analysis project Ga0256826, IMG submission 185975) | Hydrothermal vent microbial communities from East Pacific Rise, Pacific Ocean - CV79 | ecosystem: Environmental > Aquatic > Marine > Hydrothermal vents | place: Pacific Ocean: East Pacific Rise...
TTAAAGAAAGTTTTGAAACAACTTTTAATATTTATAAAAAACTTAAAAATGCAAGTATCTGTTCTATGGGGATGAGTGGTGATTTTGAACTAGCAATTGAATGTGGGTCAAATATGGTAAGACTTGGTTCGATTGTATTTAATAAATAACTTTATTATATGTATTTAATTAATTTATAATTATTATAAGATATAATCACATTTAATCTTATAATAATTGGAACCTTATGACACAAACAAACTTTATGGATAAATATCCTGTTTACTCGCTTGAAATACAAAAAAATCAAACAAACTTAAAAAATGTGGATGAAATTTTAGCTTATTATAAAGCTAAAATACTTGAACATCCTATATCTACTTTTATATCTATATTTGATCATTACTCACATACACAGTCAATAAATGGTGAAATAAATACTGATATAAAAAATGCAAAAAATATAATCTTTTGTTTTGGATCAGCAATTCCAAATAGTAAAATCTTAGCTGTAAGACCTAGGTCAATTGGAGTTGTAGAGTTTCAAGATTCATTTATGATAGAGTTTATGCAAGCTCCTAAAGAGGAGATTCAAGAGCTTTTAGTAACTTGGAGTAAAGAGTTAATCTTAAAGTAATAATTACTTTAAGATTTTTCTAGCATTTAATGGTTGAACAGGTCTATTATCATGTCCATGCATTAAACTAGCAAATTGTTTAACTTGTGCTTTGCTTATATGAGAATAATTTTGCATTACAAACCATCTAACACCCTCTGAACATGGAGGAGTAGTTAAAGAACCATCAAATCTATAATAAGCTTTATCTTTTGGTAAAATCTCTTTAATCATATCAGCTGGTAATCCACATGTAGCATGTTTATCAGCATGTGTTGGCATTTTAGACCAGATTTTTTTTAGGTCTTTATTTTCTGCACCATCTTCAAACATAACTGCAATAACAGCTAATTTACCATCTTTAGAAGCATGAACAAAATGAGCTTCAAGTGGAAAGTGTTTACCTTCAATCATATTCTCACTTGGAGTATGAAAGTGAAATTGTTTTAAATCAAAAGTGATACCATCAATTTTGATTGAAGAACCTTCTCTTACATCAACTTTAATAGTATGACCATTATTTACAACTGCAGATGCACCAGTAATATAGTTAAATTTGATTGGGTCTAAACCTTTACTAGTTGTAATAGTAGCTGAAGACACTAAATTTATTGGAGACTGATTTGAACCAGCTTCACACATAAAAAATTTAGGACTTAATTCACTCCAATGTTCAGGAGCAGCATGTCCAGTATAACCCCAATGAGTACCATGAGCACCCGCGAATAATGAAGCACTTAATGCCATAGCAGTTAATGAAGAAGTAAATAATTTATTTAGTTTCATTTGATTTCCTTATAATAATATTAATATTTGTAATTATATCAAAACTAACATAAATTAAATTTAATTATATTGTTTAAATCTAACAGAGTTTATTTTTTGATTTTGAACACAATTTAATTGATACTTTATCATCTCATTAAATGGATTTAAAAAATTATCTAAATTATATTTTTTTATATTTTCTATATTTTTCTTATTTAATAACTCTAAAACTGTTAATGTAGATTCCATTGTAGATAAACAATAATCTCTAGGTTGTTCTTTTATTTTAAATTGAGATAATTTTGTACTATCAAAACTCATATGTTGAAGATTTTGCAGATTTTTAGACTCTGTAAAAATTTTAGAAGCACATGACCAAGTTGAGTCTATAAGAAATATAGCTAATTCTTTATCATCTTCTAGTTTTAGAGTGTCATTAGATAGATTTACAGCATCTTTTGATGGGTAAAGTATATATGCTCTACATGTAGAGATTATTTCATTTATTTGTTTATGATTTGTAAAGTCAATACCCACAAATAACTCTGAATTTTTTAAACTTAAATGAGTGAAATGACCAGTTCCATTTTTAACTTTTTTAAACTCTTTTGGATGCATCAAAATAACAAACTTTGTATTAGTATTAAAACTCTCTACATGTAGACACATACAAGAAGACTTTGGTCTGTAACATTTATAACATTTTTCTCTATTACATTGAAGTGTTCGCATATTTTCCCTATATTTATAATTGTAATTATACTAAAATACACTATGAATAAAATTTATGACCTCATAGTTGTTGGTGCGGGTGCTGCTGGGATAATATCAGCGATAGTTGCTGCACGAGAAAAAAAAACTGTACTTCTTTTAGAAAAACTCCCTCAAATAGCTGCAAAACTAAAAGCTACTGGTGGTGGTCGATGTAATCTAACTAACACTTTATCAAATGAAGATTTTATGGCTAAATTTGGTAGAGATGGTCGTTTTATGCAAGATGCATTAGCAGACTTCAATCATAAAGATTTAGTAAAGTTTTTCGATGAAATTGGTGTTAAAACTCATGCTCCTGATGGTTTTAGAATATTTCCAAGTTCACATTCCTCTTCAACTATTATTGAAGCTCTACATGTAGAGATGGACTCTCTACATGTAGAGATAAAGACAAAACAAAGTGTACAAGAACTTCTACATGAAGTTTGTCAATTGAGTAAGAAAGATAAAATAATAGGTCTTAAAACTAATACAGATACTTTTTACAGCTCAAATATCATCGTTGCCACTGGTGGTCTTGGTTATCCAGTTTTAGGAGCACAGGGTGATGGTTATGAGATGGCTAAAAACCTTGGTCACTCAGTTACACAACTAAGCCCTGCTATGATGCCATTAAAAACGAAAGAAGATTGGGTAGCTAATTGTCGCGCAGATACAATAGCAAAAGTAGAGATGTGTGTAGATATGAAAAAACATAAAAAGTTAAAAGCTAAGGGTGATTTAATTTTTACAAAAAGCGGTATCCGTGGTCCAGTTGTTTTAGATTTTGCTAGAGAGATAACTCCGCTTTTAGCTAAGTATGATGAAGTTCCAGTTCTTATGAATCTTACAAAAGGCAAAAACCAAGAAGAACTCTCAAAATATCTAAAAGAAAAAAGTATTTTCACCCTACTTCCAAAACCTTTAGCTTTAGAGATTTTAAAAATTGCTAACATTGATGAAGATTTTATCTACTCAAAAATATCTGGATTACAAAGAGAAAAACTACTTCAACTTTTAGTTTGGACTCCACTAACTATAAATGGTCATGATGGTTTTAAAATGGCTATGATTACTCGTGGTGGAATAAAATTAAAAGAGATAAACCCTAAAACTATGCAGAGTAAGATAATAAAAGGTTTATACTTTTGTGGTGAAGTTATGAACCTTGATGGACCATGTGGTGGATACAATCTACAATGGAGTTTTGCTTCTGGATATTTAGCAGGAAAACTTCTCTAATAAAAGTAACGAATAGAAGCAAAACCATAAACTGAAGTATCTTCAAGTTGCTCTACATGTAGAGCTTCTACAACACCACCAAGAGCAAAAATTTTTATGCTACATTTTTTTAATAACTCGTTTAAATTATTAATACCCTTAGGCTCACCCTTACCAGGACTTGTAAAAATTGGACTATATGTAACTGCATCAGCACCATTCTCTTGTGCTTTTAAAACCTCATCATGAGTATGAGTACTTATAATTACTTCTAAACCTAACTCTTTTGCTTTTTTTATTTCATCAAATTGTTTTGAAGTTAAATGAACACCAGTAGCATTTAACTCTTTTGCTAATTCTACTTTTTGATGTAAAAATACTTTTACATTTTCAAATTGTGAACAAACTTGAACAGCGTACTCTGCTTGAGTATCATAATCTGGGTTTGATTTATCTCTATAGAGTACATATTCTGGCAAATATTCTTGTATTTGCTCATGTAATATTGAACGAAAAACTGCTGGAGTATCTGTGTAGAACTCTCTTGAAGTTATAAGATACTTTTTCATTATCTATCTAATGGATTTTTAAATTCAACTGCTACTGCATCTACATTTTGATTGTATCTTTGAGCCATAGCATCTATATGGTACTGAAGTCTATTTAAAAGATATGATTCATCTACTGTATATTTTTTCTTTGATTCACTAAGAAAATTTTGTAAAACTTCAAGAGATTCTAACTCATCATCATAATTTATAGTACTAATCATCTTCATTATTTCATCATACTCATTACCACACTCAGATATAAAATCATATGATAAATCTATTGTTTTCATAGTATCAAGAGCTTTTGAAAAGGCAAAATGATTATATAGCAAACATGCTACAAAATACTCAATATCTGATTTTTCAAATTCTGAGTATTGATGTTCTTCATTTGCAAAATGTTCATGCCACATATTTAAAACTATTTGTATCTTTTCAATCATTATCCATTCCTTTAATGAATTCTAACATTTCATCTGCAGGTATTGGCTTAGAGTAGTAATATCCTTGAATAATATTACAACCATTTTCAAGTAAAAAGTCTTTTTGTATCTCCTCTTCAACACCCTCAGCTACAATAACAAGACTTAAAGTATTTGCCATAGCAATTATTGCTTTTACAATACTTTTACCCTCATCATCATTATCTATAATATAGTCTATAAAAGATTTATCAATCTTTAACTCATCCATAGGTAATCTTTTTAAATAAGATAAAGAGGAGTATCCTGTCCCAAAATCATCAATTGCAATATTAATGCCTAAAGCACTTATCTCTTTTAATTTTTTTATAGAACTCTCAGGCTTTTTCATAATATCACTCTCAGTAAGTTCAAGTATAAGATACCTTGTATCTATAGAGTATTTTTTCATACTCTGTTGTAAATTATCTAAATAACTTTCTTCTTCTAAATATTTTACTGCTAAATTTAAAGATAAAACTCCTGGATTAAATCCATCTTGTTTCCATTTTGAAAACTGTTTCATTGCCATATCCATAACTAACATATCAATATCAACAATAAGCCCAGTCTCCTCGGCTAATGGTAAAAATTTATATGGAGATACTAAACCAATATTTGGATGATTCCATCTAACTAAAGCTTCCATACCAATTAATTTATTATTTTTAGCATCTACTTGTGGTTGATAATGGACTATAAATTCATTATTTTTAATAGCTGCCCGAATACTAGACTCCATTACAACACGTTCAAAAGCCATTTTAGTCATATCTTGAGAATAATATTTATAGTTATTTTTTCCTTCATCTTTTGCCTTATACATAGCAGAATCCGCAAATTTTACTAAGTTATCTGCATTTTCAGAATCTTTTGGATAAATACTTATTCCTATACTACTTGTTACATACAATTCATGAGAATTAATTTCACATGGTACACTTAAAACATTCAGTATCTTTTGTGCTAAAATTGAAGCATCTTGTGGAGATTTCAAACCCTCCATAATAATAATAAACTCATCTCCACCCCAACGAGCAAGGGTATCATTAGAACGAATATTTTTTTGAAGTAGTTTAGTTACTTTTTTAAGTACCCTATCTCCAATCTCATGACCTAACGAATCATTAATAACTTTAAAATTATCAATATCAATAAAACATACAGCTAAGTTTTCAAAATTTCTTTTAGCTTTTTGCATACCTTGGTTTAATCTATCATTAAATAAAACTCTATTTGGTAGACCAGTTAAATTATCATGATGAGCTCTATAATCTAGTACATCTTTTTGCTGAGTTATTTTATCTTTAGACTCTTTTTGCTCTTTTATATATATATCTGCCCTATTCTCTTTTATAACCATCTCACGAAAATTTTTAGCATATCTATAAGATGTTGATGCTGAATAATATGAAGATACTATAAACATAATAATAGTTATATTATATGCCTCACCATCTTGAAAAATAACCCAAATCAAAGCAGTACCCATCATAGAAAATAAATAAGCTATATAGACACTAAAAATTTCACCTGTAGTATATATTGCACCAGAAGAAAGCCCAATTAATACAGCTATTATAAAAAAATGATATTCTATACTTAAATACTGAACTACAAATACAAATAAACCAAAACTTAGCCCAGAAAAAAACATACATCTACGATATAAAGATAAATATTTTTCAATATCATCAAAACTAGTGAAATTTTCTTTTTCTTTATTAAACTTCACTATTAAAATAATTCGTCTAAATAATATTAAAACATGAATAAATATACCAGTAATACTTAAACTTAATGGTATATGTTTATAAAAAACCAAGCCAATTAAAAAAGCAACTATTGCGTGTCCCACTACACCCAATTTTGCATTAGAGTATATTGATTCAACAGCAGCTTTAGTTATTTGTTGTTCTAACGTCAGGTTCATCTTAACTCTTTTAAATATTTTTAAACATCCTATTCTAATAATATTACATTATCTATAAAAGTTTTATTAAATTTTATTATTTAACACTTGTATCGATTTATCTCACCTTAATTTATATATTTACTAATAATGACTAATATCATCTTATTTATAATAATCATTTGATAAAATAAAAGATGGAACAAAAACTAAACAAACGAGAGCGATATAAAGCTCAGTTAAAACCTATTGATTATTATAGTGATTGGGATAGTATTGACTTTGAAAGTTTAAATGAAGGGGATAGATATTATCTTCAAGATTTTGGAATTTTTAATACTAACTTCTTAGAAGATGAATTTACTATACGTATTCGTATACCAGCAGGAAGATTATCTGCAAAAGATTTTCAGGCTATTGCAGATATAGTTGATGAATATGATTTAACTATCATATTAACTGCTCGTGCTGGAATTCAACTTCATGATATAGATGTTGATGATGTATTTGAAATTCATAAACGCATAAATGAGTTGGGTGTTTCTACTTGGCAAAGCTTTGGAGATAATGTACGAAATATTGTAAGTGATGTTTATGATGGTGTTGGAAAGTACTCACACATTGAAGTTGGTAGTATTGTTCAAGAGATGAATGAGTATATAATTAAAAATCCTCGCTATGTTGGTATGCTTCCACGTCGTGTATCTATCGGGATATCAGGAAACTCTGCTGATGTTACATCTTTTTATGCGAATGATATCTACTTTGGACTTGCTTCAAAAGGTGATAAACTTGGTTTTAATGTCTATATGGGTGGTAAAAATACAGAAGTAGCACAATCAGCTGATATATTTTTACTTCAAGAGGAAGTATTTTCTTTCTTTAAAGCCTTTGTAGAGGCATTTTTTCTTCATGGTTCTCGATTTTCTCGCTCAAAAACTAGAGTTTTTCATATGATAGAAGAACATGGGATGGATGCACTAAAAGAACATATTCAAAAAGAGTATAAAACTCAATTTACAAGTGCTGGAGAAATTTTTATTGAAAAAGCAACTTTTGAAGAGTTTCATGAACTTAAAGATGGAAGTTTTGGCTACTGTTTCCAGACAGATTTTTCAAGACTAAAAACTAATGAAATTAAAGAAATTGCAGATTTTGCTACAAAAAATAATGCTGAAATTAGATTTGGAATTGACCAAAATATTTATATACTTGGTTTAAAAGAAAAAACTACGACACTTAAGTCACCTGCTATTAGTCAAACTATTATGGCATGTGCTGGAAATCTTTGTCCTTACGCTGTTTGGAGCATTAAAGATGAGACCTCATACTTACCACTAGATAAGATTAATGAACATCAAATTCAAGTTGGTTTTTCTGGCTGTGCTAAAGGTTGTGGACGACATCGCCATACTGACATAGGTCTAATTGGTCTAAAAACAAATAACTTTGGAGATACTGATGGTGGGTGTAGAATCTTTTTAGGTGCCCAGCATTCAGATGGAACTTCAGTTGGAAGACAACTTTTCTCTATGGTTCCTTTTGTTCATTTAAACACTGTTTTAAGCCTTGTTATAAAACTTTTTGAAGATAGTGACTATGATGAGTTTGAAGAGTATGCTAAAAATATTTTAAACAACTACTCTGAAGAGTTTTTATCTTTATGGGTACTGGCAAATTTAGAAACAAAACAAAATATTGGACTATCTAAACTAGATAAAGAACAAAATATTGAATTTGAAAAAGAGTTATTAAAAAAAGATTTTAAAGACTTAGATTTCTGGTTACATGTAGAGGAGAACTTTCATAATGCTATTAGTTATTTAAGTAAAAAACTTTGGACTATTGAGGGTGAAGACCCTCATTATAAGCCCAAAATTAATCGTGTAAATTTTCGTTAGTCATCTTTATCACAACTTTTTAGCTTCTCTGGATGTTTGAAGTTTTCAAATAACCATAAAGATACTACATCAATCTCTTCTTTAGTTAGAGATTTTCCGATAGGAGGCATTGTACCAAGATTTACAAATGCTTTTTCACTACAGTGACCTTTCTCTTTAGAAGGATTTTGAATATAATCTTTTACAAACGCAACAAACTCCTCTTTTGAGCCTATATCTCTTTGTAAACGCTTAGAAACACTTGGCATTGGTGGAGCTAATAAACCAACTTTTGGCTTTAGCATTTTATGACATGATTCACAATGTTTTTCATACACTGTATCTCCATCTAAAGAGAACAGTGAACTAGCAATAAGTACTAAACTTAAGATTATTTTTTTCATTTTTATCCTTCATATGTATTATATCATTTTTAAGCCTGTAACATTTCACTAAGTGCTGAAGTATTATTTACCTCTTTTGGCTTTTGTTTTGCAAAGTCAATTTGAGTTAGTAAGCCACTAGTTCCATCCTCATTTAAAAAGAATCCATTTGATTTAATTTTTCCAAGTGTTTCACCATCATTATTTAAATTAAACTCACCCTTTGCATAGCCTAAGTAAAGTGCGCCAATACCTTTTTCACCCAATGCAACTAAAGTATCTTCATCCTCATTTTTACTCCAAATACGAAGTTTATCAAAGATATCATCATTTTCATCTATCCAACCATTTGAGTCTTCATCGTAGCGTTTTAAATCTAAAAAACCATTTCCATTTTGAGTTCCAAAAAGTTCATAACCATCATCAATTTTTCCATTTTCATCCCTATCAAGAGCTAAAAAGCCACTTCCATGTTTGAGCATAGATATTTGGTCACTCTCACCATTCATATCTATATCAAAATCAAAAGTTTTTGAATCTAGTTCTGGTAAAGTACCATCATAGTTTATTACCAATGGATCATAAAACATAGTTTTATCAATACTATATGTTTGAGTAAACTCTGATGAAAAAGATAAATTCATATCTAACTCAATCTTTTGATTTGCAGTTTGAACAAAGCCCTTCATTGAGACATCTAAACTTTCTTTATATGAGTATTGTTCTGTAAAAGAAAGTGTCCTTGTTGAAAAATTCATTTGCTCAAATGAGAAGAACTCTTCCTCTTTTTGTTGTGAAAAGTTCACACCTTGAAACTCTAGGTCTTCACATGAGCATTGACTTGGTCTATTAAACAAATTCATGAGTTGATTTAGCAAATCATATTGAAGTTGTTTAACAAATGCTAGTTCATCCTCAACTGACTTTAACTCTTGTGTCTTTTTTGAGTTCTCGACCTCTAAGGTATCCGTAAAACTAGTAGTTACCTTCTCCTCTTTTTGTGCCTTTGCTTCAAGGCTCAATGCATAATTTTGAATACGCATAACTAATCCTTTAAGGTAGTTATCCTTAACTATATTATGATTAAATCTTCCGTGATTATAGATATTTAGCATTTAATATTCCAAGAATTTTATGATATACTAAAAAATGATTAGTATCAATACGGATAAAAAGCTAAATATCATACTACCAAATACAAATAAAGCCTTAAAAGAAGTACTTAAAGATGCTACTCCACAAGAACTTGATGTAATTACAAAAGGTAAAGATTTAAAGTCTATTATTGGTTCACTTTTAAAAGAAAGCGCACAAAATTCTTCAGCAGATAAAACTCTGCTATCTCTTGTTAAGAGTAACCCTACTCTCAAAGATTTAGGTTCTGCTACTCAAAACCTAAAAGAACTATTGACAGCTTTAAAGAGTGATAAAAGCCTTCTACATGTAGAGAAGGTCTTAGAAAAATTTATGCCAGATATAAAAGATATTAAAAATACAAATGTTAAAAATACTTTAGAAAATTCTGGTGTATTTTTAGAGTCTAAACTAAAAAATATAAAAGAGCCTCAGACAAAATTAAGAACTCTTTTAGAGACTCTAAATACAGAACTTCAAAATACTAAAACTCCAAGTGTAAAAGCTTTAAAAACTAAGATAGAAGAACTACTAAAAAACATACCAACAACTCCATCAACTAAAGAAAATCCAAAACTACAAGAGAGTTTAGTAAAAACTACTCAAGAGATTGTAAAAAACATCTCAAAAGAGTTAAAAAATGCAGACCCTATCACTACTAAAGAGTTTTCGCAAAAACTAGACAAACTTCAACATCTTACAGAAGCAAAAAATTTAGAGAAAACAAACTTTAAAGCTGAAGTTTTAAAAGATACAATTAAAGAAGTTATAACTACTTTAAAAAGTAGCTTTACAAAAGAAGCAAGTAGTAATTTAAATGCATTAAATAAAGTACTAGAACAAATAAAACCAGAAGCTTTAAAAGATTTACCAAAAGCTATAAATGAGATTGTTAAAAATATCCAAGAAACTAAAACAAAAATTAGTGACAAAAATATTATCGTTAAATTAGAAAAAGTAGCTGTAGATATTAAAAATATTGTTCAAGACTTAAAGACAAATATAGCAAAAGCTGACCCAGTTCACTCTAATGGAGTAAAGACTGTTTTAAAAGAGTTAACTCTGCTAAATTCACCTATAAAACTATCACCAGAACAAAATATAAAAGAGATACTAAATAACGACTTAAAAGCTGTACTACATAAAGCTAATGAAGATGTCTCTAAAATCCAAACACCTGCCCAAGCAGAAGTTTTAAAACATATTGATAAACTTAGTCTTCAGATAGATTATTATCAATTAGTATCTCATCTTTCAAACTCTTCATCACTTTATATTCCATTTTCATGGGAGCAGATGCAAGATGGTGAAGTAAGTATAAAACATTCAAAAGATGACAAATTTTACTGCGATATTGAACTTAAACTAAAAGAGTATGGCGAATTAAATGTAAGACTAACTCTTTATGATAAAAATCAATTAAATATAAATATACACTCAGATAGTGATGAGTTTAAAGAGATTATGAAAGAAGCAATCCCAGAGCTAAGAGCTGCTCTTATTGATATGCAAATTACTCCAAGAGAGATAAGAGTACATGAAAAGAACAAGCAACAAGCAACTACTAATATTTACAATGAAATAGCACAAGATTTAGAGATGGGCTTTGAGGTAAGAGGATGAAGCAAAAAGCAGCCGCACTTAGATATGATAAAGACAAAGAATCTGCACCTAGAGTTATTGCCAAAGGTGAAGGTAGTGCTGCTGAAAATATCATAAAAATAGCTCAGCTTCATAATTTACCTATAAAAAAAGATGAAGATTTAATAGAACTACTTTCTAAAGTAGAATTAGACAAAGAGGTTCCAGAAGCACTTTATAAAGCTGTTGCTGAAGTTTTTAGCTTTATCTATAAAGCTAGTAAAAAATAAACCATTTTAAGAGCGTGAAAATTCAAGTATAAATCTTGCTCCATTATTAGTATTTTCAACTTTAATACTTCCCTGCATATGATCTTGAATAATAATTTTACTCATATATAATCCAAGTCCTGTACCATTTTTTTCATCTTTTGTAGAAAAATATGGATCAAAAATTTTATCTATTATTTTTTCATCTATTCCATTAGCATTATCTTCTATATATAATAATATTTTGCCATCTACTATTTTTGTATATATTTTAATTATTTTATTTTTAACAGAACATTCAACTAAAGCATCCTTAGCATTGTTAATAATATTTAGTATAACTTGACCAAATTCATTTGGATAACCTTTTATAGATATATTTTCATCTATGTTTACATCGAGTTTTATATTTTCATTTTTTATATTATATTCTAAAATATTAATAACATGTAAAACTTGCTTACTTATGTTAAATAGAGACTTTTCATTCTCTGGTTTAAAAAAATCTCTAAAATCATCAATTGTATTAGACATTTGAGATATATGTAAGTTTGTTTTAGTATTAAAGATATCTATTAAATTATCATCCAATTTACCTAAGCTATATTTCAATGATATACTTTGAGTGAGTAGTGATAAATTATTTAAAGGCTGTCTCCATTGATGAGCAATCATACCTATCATTTCACCCATTTGAGCAAGTCTATTTTGATGAGCCATCAGAGCTTGATGTTGTTTATTTTTTTCAACTTCATAATCTACTCTTGATATTAATGTATCATTTAAATCTTTTACTTCTTTTTCAAACTTTTTTCTGCTGTCTATTATTCTCCATACTCCATGTATAATATTTTCATTGTTAATATCAATAGTATTTAGTGTTATTTCAACCCAAAATTCACTACCATCTTTTCTTACATGTAACCACTCAAAAATAACTAAATTTTCTTTAGCTTTTTTTAACATTTTCAACATCTCTTTAGTTGAAGATTTATTTTCTTGTTGTTTTAATGGTGAAAGATTAAAAATAGCTGTCTCAAAAAAACTATTTTTATTTTCAGTGTAACCAAACATATTTATTAGTGCATCATTACACTCTATAATTTGGTTATTTTTAATTATCGCTATACCATCAGATGATTTATCATATAGTGTTTTAAACTTACTCTCAAGTTCTGCATTTCTCTTATATGTTAAAAATAATCTATGACCAGATTGAATATGAAATACAATAAAAAAAGTCAAAATAAATGCTAGTTCATAAAAAGGCAAAGAAGCATGATAAAGTAAAGCCATAATTAATGGAACAGATGCAAAAAGAACATATGACACAAAGGCTATAAAAACAGTTCCAAGTGTTGTAATAGAACCAGAAGTTAGACCAATAATTACAATTGTAATTACAAAAAAACTAATATCAGGTACATTATAAAAAGCAGCTATTAAAGATATACTACCAAACTGTAAACCACTAATAGCTATTATAAATATATATATATTAAAAAAATTATTTTTATAATATATATTTGATTCTAAAGATTGTTCAAGTTTTTTAGCAAAAAGAAGTCTCGATATTAATATTAAAATATTTATACTAAACCATATAGTCAAAATGCTATTAGGAATATGATTGTATAAAGCAATAATTATTAAAAGTGGAGCTGAAATATATGATGCAAGTATAGATACTTTTTTAGCCTCTAACATCTCTAAAATAAGATTATTACTATAAGTTATAAAAAATAATTTTTTTAACATTTATATCCTATAAATTTATATTAAAGGTTTTGGTTTACCAAAATAATACCCTTGCGAGTAATCTACACCCATATCTTTTAGTATATTAAATATTTTTTCATTTTCAACATACTCTGCTATTACTTTTATATTTTGTTTTTTTGCGAATGTAACTATTGTTTCTACTACGCTTACACAATATGTATCAGTTTCTATATTCTTGATAATACTACCATCAATTTTAAGTATATCTGGTTGAAAATCTAATAATCTCTCAAAATTTGAATACCCTGCTCCAAAATCATCAATGGCAATCTTAACACCCATTTGTTTAACATCTTCTACAAAAGATTTAATTACTTTAAAATCTTTTACATTTTCATCTTCTAATAATTCAAATACTACACGATGTGCTTGTTTAGAATATATATTTAATAAATTAAAAATTTTTTCTCTACTCGAATGTTTTTCAATATCTAGTACTGAAATATTTATACTTATATCTTTATCTGTATGAGATAGTGCATCAAAGGAGTTTTCAAGGACTATCATTGTTATTTGTGCATAGTATTTTGCTTTTTTTGCAACATCTAAGAAAAAGTATGGTGACACTACCTTTTCATCATTATCTACTAATCTAACTAATGATTCATATTTTTCAATCTCTTTAGTTTTATTATTAATAATAGGTTGAAAATAAGAGATAATTTTAATATCATCAATAGCTCTTTTTATAATCTTTAAAGTCTCTAAATTCTTTTGTGCTTTTTTATACTCAATTTCAATTAAATTATTAGCAATAATAAAATCTTGTCTAGTATCTAAAAGTTGTTTTAATCCATATTTTGCATTTTCAAGTGTATTTGTACCATAAGAGAAGCTAATAATAATAGACATATTATAATTTATTCCATCAATATCAATATAAGAATCATTAATTAGATGTTGAAATTTTTTTATACTCTCTACAATATCATCTATGTGGACATTACAATCTTTTTTATCTTTTGCTAAAGCGTACTCACCATCACCTAACATAAATACTTTTTCAAATGTATATTGTTGAGACATAAAAGATAAAATATTTTTAGAAAACTCTTCTTGTATCTTTTCAGATAGTTTAACACCATAAAATTTTTCTATATCATCAAATCTTTCAATTTTTATTAAAATTAAAATACTTTCATCAATAGATTCTATTAAATCATCTAATTGTTTTTTTGGACTCATAATATTTGTTATATCTGATCTTAAAGACATAAATTCAATAATCTCTCCAGTCTGATTTAAAATAGGTTTTATAGTTGATTTAACATAATAAGAACCACCATCTTTTCTCTCATTTTTGATAACACCTTGCCACATATTTTTATTTTTTATTTTAGACCACATCTCTTTAAATGTACTGGCCGGAGCCAATGGATGTCTTACAATATTATGATTTTTTCCTATTAATTCTTCTCTTGTATATCCAGATATTTTACAAAACTCATCATTTACATAAGTTATATTACCATGCACATCTGTTTTTGAAATTATTGAACTTTTATCTGTTGCTTCTTGATACTGATGAAGTAAATTTAAGTTTTCTTTTATCTCTTCTTGTAGTTTTATTTTTGCAATAGATTTATCCAAGATATTAACAAACTGATCTAATATAATTGGTTTTAATAAATAGCCATCTACTCCAAGCTTAATACTTTCAATAAAGAAATTAGAATCATTATGAGCTGATAAAATAAGTATTGGTACATTTTTATCAATACTTTTAATTTTTTCTATCATTTTAAAGCCATTTAATTTTGGCATATTAATATCTGTAATTATTAAATCAATCTTATTATTTTTAAATTTTTCATACCCATCTTCACCATCAACAGCTACTATTATATTGTCAAAAAATTCTTCTAAGATTAATAATGTTGAATTTACTGATTCTTCATCATCTTCTATAAATAGTAAATTCATTGAAGATGTATGCTTTATAACTTTATTCATTTAATTACCTCAAATCTAATTGTCAATCAATTATACCATTGAAATATAATGAGAATTACACTACAATGTGAGGAATCTTAGTATTAGAGGTATAAAATGGAAAACTATCGTATTGCACTTGTTGAAGATGATGATGAAGCTGCCTTTTATACTAAAGAATTTTTAAAAGATTGTGGTTTTGATGTGGAACTGTTTACATTAGCCACAGATGCGATAGCAAATCTTAAATTTAACAAATATGATATATTGTTATTAGATTTGAATTTACCAGACTTTAATGGATTTGAAATATTAAGAAGTATAAAAAATATAGTTGCCATTCCAATAATTGTTATAAGTGCATATTCTGACATAAAAACAAAACTAAGAGCATTTAAACTTGGAGCAATAGACTATATTGTAAAACCTTATGATTTACAAGAGTTAGAAGCTAGGATATGGGCTTCATTTTCTAAAACAAGTGTATTTAAAAATGATAAAGAAATTTTTCATATTTATGAAAATAGTATAATATTTAATGAAGATAGATTAAACTTAACACAAATAGAATTTGAAATATTAAAAGTTTTAATTATAAATAAAAACAATACAATCTCAAGAGAGATATTAGCTGAGAACTTATCAACTATAAGTTCTCAACGGTCTCTAGATTATCATATTAAAAATATTAGACAAAAGATAAATGATAATGGCTCAAATCCAAAATATTTAAAAACTCAATATGGAGTTGGATATATTTTAAATTTTTAAACTATATTATTTTAACTCACTCCACTTATCACCAATATTCATAGAAGCTTTTAGAGGAATATTTAACTCCATAATATCTTCCATAATAGTTTTAAACTTCTCACCTAAAACTTCAGCTTCATTTTCATCAACTTCAAAGATAAGTTCATCATGAATTTGTAGTAACATTTTTGCATTTAGTTTTTCATCTTCTATTAGTTTAAATATCTTATTCATAGAAAGTTTTATAAGGTCAGATGCTGAACCTTGAAAAAGACTATTTACACTCTCACGCTCATAAGCAGCTTTAAACATAGGTGTAGCATTTTCATAGTCAAAGTAACGTCTACGCTTTAAAAGTGTCTCAACATAACCATCTTCTTTTGAATTATCTACAATAGAGCGAAAGTAAGTTTTCACAGTTGGAAATGACTCGAAATATTTTTCAATTATTGATTTTGCTTCTTTAGTTGTAATATCTAGAGTTTGAGATAGTTTTTTCTGTCCCATCCCATAAAGAAGTCCAAAGTTTACAGTTTTAGCAACATTCCTTTTACTAGCTGCTTCCTCTTCACCAAACAGTGCGATAGCAGTTTGCAAGTGAATATCTTTATTATTTCTAAAAGCATCAAGCAAGACTTCATCTTGTGAGAAGTGAGCAAGAAGTCTAAGCTCAATTTGTGAATAATCAATTCCAATAAGTTTTTTACCCTCACTAGCTACAAAAGCTTCACGAATTTTCATACCAAGTTTTGTTCTTGTAGGAATATTTTGTAGGTTAGGATTTCTTGAACTAAGTCGTCCCGTAGCAGTTCCTGTTTGAACAAATGAGGTATGTATACGACTTTTTTTATCCTCACGAGCAAGTTTTATAAGTGGCTCAATATATGTAGAGTAAAGCTTATAAACCTCGCGATATTCAAGTAAGAACGGAATAATCTCATGCTTGTCTTTTAATGATGAAAGAACTTGCTCATTTGTAGAGTAACCAGTCTTTGTTTTTTTACCAACAGGAAGTCCTAAGTGCTCAAAAAGAACAACACCAAGTTGTTTTGTTGAGTTAATATTAAACTCTGATTCTGCTAGTTTATGTATTTTACTTGTAAGAGTATTTAATGTTTCTTTTACATCAACTAAAAACTTTTCTAAAAATGCTGCATTCACTTCTATGCCATCTTTTTCCATCTTTAGTAGTGTTTGAATAAAAGGAAACTCTACATGTAGAGCTTCCTCAATAAGATGTGTAGCAGACTGAAGTTCTAAGTTCTTCAAAAATAGCTTATAAAGTTTTAAAGTTATGTAAGCATCTTCAGCCGCATACTTACAAGCATCTTCTAGTTCTACACTAGCAAATGTTTCCCCCTTTTTAACTGTATCTTTAAAAGCTACCATATCATGGTCTAGCAGTACATTTGAAAGTTTATCAAGTGCTAAACCTGATTCTGGATTGATTAACCAAGCCAAGATCATAGAATCACCATGAACCTCTAACTCCTCATTTAAAAAT
>Ga0256826_1001014_pt1 | contig 17448 bp, 16 predicted proteins | sample CV79metaG_FD_185975 | JGI IMG/M metagenome (GOLD analysis project Ga0256826, IMG submission 185975) | Hydrothermal vent microbial communities from East Pacific Rise, Pacific Ocean - CV79 | ecosystem: Environmental > Aquatic > Marine > Hydrothermal vents | place: Pacific Ocean: East Pacific Rise...
TTAAATAACTATCTTATTGTTGGGACTGACGATGGGTTTATTATGTATTATGATATTTATGAGGGAGAGGAGAAGCTTAAAGACTTTTTGCAGAGAAAGAAGTTTGATGCCATCCAAAAAGAAGCTGATGCAAATCCTGTTTTAGCTTACACTCAAATCTATAAGTTAGTTTCAAACCTTTGGGAAAATACTTTAGAAAAAGCAAAAATTGCACTTCAGAGTAATGATAAAGCTAAAGCTATGGTACTTTTTAATACTTTTAAAAATATTCCATCGAAAAATAGAATTATACAAAAAACTATAGCTGACTATGTTGAGTTTGAAAAATTTGCTAAGTTTGCAAAAGAAGGGAAACTCACACTTGCTTATAGTCTGGCAAATACTTACCCTGTTTATAAAGAGTCGAAAATTTATAAAGCTTTAGAAGAGCGATGGAAAAAAACTTTTACAGTAGCTCAAAAGTATATCTTAGATCCTAAGGGTGCAGACAAAGCAAAAGAAGTTTTATCTGCATATAGGGGTATTAGTCAAAAGACAAAACTTATTCAAGATTTAATGACTCAAGTTGAAATATATAAACGTTTTAGAGCAGCAATTGGACAAAAAGATTTTAGAATTTGTTTTGAGCTAATAAAACAACATAAATTTTTAAAAGAGTTTCCAGAGTACGATGTTTTAATGAAGTATGCAGACTCACTGTATATAAAATCACAACAGTTTATTACCCAAGGTGATACACATTCTGCTATAAAAATGCTTAGAATCCTTTCAGTTTTTGATGATTTTAAAGATGAAGTAAAAGAGTTAATGGCAGACATTGAGTCTAAACAGAAATTCTTTACAGCAATTGAAAATGATGATATAGCAAGTGCTTATGATATGATGGCTCTTCTTGAAGACCTTGAATATACACCAGATGGTGAAAGACTTCAAACGCAGTGGAAAAAAGACCAAATGGTAGCAAATGCTTATGCTGTGAATGGAGATGCTTTGGGTGCAAAAGAAGCTCTTTTAGCGTATATGAAAATTGCTTCAAAAAATACAGCAATTGCAACTGTATTCTCTTGGTGTTATATGGTACAACTTGAAGATAAAGCACGAGAAAATACATCACAACAGAGTATTGAAAATGGTATTAAAAACTATATGATGAGTTTTGGTTTACAAGATCAAATAGAGAACTTTTTCCTCCTCTTTAAAGAGAAGTATCCATCTACTAAACTCTCTTTAGAACACTTAAAACAAGGCTCTATGACAATGTGGCGCCCTTCTATGATAGTTGAGTCAATCTTAGAGTAACTTTACTCTTTAGATTAACTCCTCTTTTAACCTCAAATATAGCTACTTTTACGTATAATCACGAGATTTTTAAAATTATAACTTTTTTATAGGAGACTTTTCATGCAAATTAGTGGTGCACAAATGGTCATTGAAGCGTTAATTGCTGAGGGTGTTGATACAGTTTTTGGTTACCCAGGTGGGGCAATTATGAACGTATATGACGAAATATACAAACAAGATGGATTCAAACATATCCTCAATCGTCACGAGCAAGCTTCCGTCCATGCTGCAGAAGGGTACTCAAAAGCAAGTGGAAAAGTAGGGGTGGCAATGATTACCTCTGGACCTGGTTTTACAAATGCTGTAACTGGTCTTGCCGATGCTTATATGGATTCAATTCCATTAGTTGTTATCTCTGGTCAGGTTCCTATGAGCCTTATTGGAACAGATGCATTTCAAGAGATAGATGCTGTTGGTATTAGTCGGTCATGTACGAAGCATAACTACCTTGTGACAGATGCAAAAGATCTTCCTCGTATACTTAAAGAAGCATTCTACATTGCTCGTTCTGGTCGTCCAGGACCTGTTCATGTAGATATTCCTAAAGATGTAACAGCTCAAATAGAAGAGTTTAACTATGATATTGAACTAGATTTAGAAACTTATAAGCCTCATACAAAAGGAAATCCTCGTCAGATCAAAAAAGCAATGGATGCGATAGCAAATGCTTCTCGTCCTCTTTTTTATCTTGGTGGTGGTATCATAAATGCAAACGCAGCTTACGAAGTACGCGACTTAGTTCATACTACTGGTATTCCTGCTGTTGAGACTTTTATGGCTCGTGGTGTTCTTAGCCATGATGACAAACTTCTCATAGGTATGCTAGGTATGCATGGTTCTTATGCTTCAAATATGGCTATGAGTGAGACAGACTTAGTTATTGCTCTTGGTGCTAGATTTGATGACCGTGTAACTGGTAAGCTTTCAGAGTTTGCTAAAAATGCAGATGTTATTCATGTCGATATAGATCCTGCCTCTATCTCTAAGTTAGTCAACGCAGACTATCCGATAGTTGGTGATGTTAAAAATGTTGTAAATGATATGCTTGCTCAAGTTGATAAAGTAGACAGTGATAAATATGAGTCATGGAGAGAGACAATCATTAACTTTAACGAGTTACATCCTCTTACTTTTCATGAAGATTCTGAGCGTTTAAAACCTCAGTGGGTTGTAAAACGTGTTGGTGAACTTCTCGGTGATGATGCAAATATCTCTACAGATGTTGGACAGCATCAAATGTGGTCAGGACAATTTTATCCATTTACTCGTCCTCGTCAGTTCATAAGTTCTTCAGGACTTGGAACTATGGGCTTTGGTTTTCCAGCGGCTATTGGTGTAAAAGCGGCTTGTCCTGAAAAGACTTCTATTAACTTCACTGGAGATGGTTCTATTCTTATGAATGTTCAAGAACTTATGACTGCAGTTGAGAAGAAGATTCCAGTTATTAACATTATTTTAAATAATAACTTTCTTGGAATGGTTCGCCAGTGGCAGACACTTTTTTATGACAAACGCCACTCTGAGACAGATCTTTCTGTTCAGCCTGACTTTGTAAAACTTGCAGAAGCTTTTGGTGGAATAGGGTATAGAGTAAATACTAAAGAAGAGTTCGATGCAGCACTTAAAGATGCCGTTGAGAAAAATGTAGTTGCGTTTATAGAAGTAATAGTACATAGAATGGAAAATGTTATGCCAATGGTTCCCTCAGGTGGAAGTCTGTTTAACATGATGTTACTAGAGAAAAAGGAGAGTAAATAATGACTGAAAATAGCGAAAGAAGAGTAGTTTCTGTAATTGTTAAAAATGAAGCTAGTTCACTCTCACGTATTACTGACCTTTTCTCGGGACGTGGTTACAACATTACGTCTTTAACAGTTGCTCCTATTCCTGAGAGTGAGTACTCTCGTTTAACTATAGTTACTTCAGGATCTGTTCGTGTTATCGAGCAGATTACTAAGCAACTTCACAAACTTATTCCCGTTCTTCGTGTATATGAGCATGCAGATATGGTTGAAAAAGAGATGGCTCTTGTTAAGTTACCTATGAGCGAAAGCTTGAGTGACATTAGTGCCCTTTGTGCTGCATATAATGGGAAAATAGTTAATGCGGGTGAAAATACAATTATAGCAATGGTTGCAGATGAACCAAAACGTGTTAATAACTTCTTAAATGCTGTTAAACGTTTTAATCCAAAAGAGATAGTAAGATCCGGTGCTGTTGCACTTGAGAGATAAGGAATAGTTTATGAAACTTAGTGAAATTGCAACACTTATCGGGGCAAAGTTTGAGGGTGAAGATATTGAAATAACTTCAATGCATACTCTTAAAGACGCAAGTAAAAGTGAACTCTCATTTGTTGCAAATGCTAAGTACATAAAAGATATTGCAGTTTCAAATGCAGCTGCAATTATTTGTGATGAAAAGACAAAAGAGTATATTCCAAAAGGATGTGTTGCTTTAGTAGTTGAAGCTCCTTACTGGGAGATGGCTGTGGTCTCAGCTCAGTTTGCACCTAAACTTGAAGATACTGATTCCCCTCAAGCAGTTGTCGGGGAGGGAACTACAGTCGCTCCAACTGCAACACTCGCAAATGGTGCTAAAGTTGGTAATAACTCTACTATTATGGCAGGGGTTTATGTCGGTTCTAACACTGTTATCGGTGAGAATACTATACTTTATCCAAATGTAGTTGTTTACAGAGACTGCACTATTGGTAGTGATTGTATTATCCATTCTGGTACAGTTATTGGGAGTGATGGTTTTGGTTTTGCATCAGATAAGCTTGGACAACATAAAAAAATATACCATATAGGAAATGCTGTTGTTGAAGATGATGTTGAAATAGGCTCAAACACATCAGTAGACCGTGCTGTATTTGGCTCGACTATTATTAAAAAAGGTGCTCGTATAGATAACCTTATTCAGATTGCACATAACTGTGAAATAGGTGAAGGAAGTGTATTTGCTGCTCAAAGTGGTCTTGCTGGTTCATCTATAATAGGTAGAAGCAATGTCTTTGGTGCACAGTCTGGTGTTGCAGGACATCTAGAGGTAGCTCCTTTTAATACTTTTGCTGCTCGAACAGGTGTGACAAAAAGTATAAAAGAGAGTGGTAAAGTTTTTGCAGGTTTTCCTTTTATGGATCATAGAGCATGGCTTAAAATTCAGTCTAAATTAGCTAGACTTATAAAATAAAATTTAAAGGATTTATAAATGAAAACGATTCCATTACACTCAACAAAAAAAGGTACAATTTCTGTTACTAAAATAGAAAAACCATATGGTGAAGATAGCGCACCAGTAGCAAGTATAGGTATATCTTTAACAGGTAATACAGATGAGCCAGATTGGAAAGTACATATTCCGATAGATAATTTAGAAGATGTTATTATAGCTCTTCAAAAATTATAATATAAGTCACAGACAAAGTTAATATTTTCTGATATAATAGTAGTAATATTTATATTAAGGAAACAACTTGTCTCTTTCTCTCTCATCTCAATCTATTAACATTATTAAAAATTCAGCAGAACTCATAACATCAAATGATACAAAAATTACTTCACGAATGTATGAGATACTCTTTTTAAAATATCCTCATGTCCAAACACTTTTTAAAAATGCACCAGCGGACCAGTATATGAGGCTTGCTGAGATACTTTCAGCTTATGCTGTAAATATAGATAAGTTAGAGAGATTGAAACCTGCTTTAATGGTTATTGCTTCAACGCATGTAGGTGTTGGTATAAAAGCTGCACATTATCCGATGATAGGCATGGTACTTATGCAAGCTATTGAAGATGTGTTAGGTGAAAAAGCAACTTTAATGTTTATGGATGCATGGAGAGAAGCATATCAAATAGTTGCAAGTACTCTTATAAAACTTGAGGAAGAAATTTATAAGAGTAATGGTGAAATTAAAGTCCTTTAACAAATACCTCAATACGCTTAATTCCTGTTCTGATACTCTCAATATCAGTAGCAAAAGAGAATCTAAAGTAACCTTCACTTCCAAATCCAACTCCTGGAACTACTGCTACCTCTTGTTTCGCAAGTAAATCTTTAGCAAATTTCAAAGAGTCACTACTTACTTCTTTAATATTTACAAAAAGGTAAAATGCACCATCGGGTTTAAGCACTGAAAGACCATCTATAGCATTAAAAAGTTCTACGGCTTCATCACGTCTAGCCATAAACTGCTTGCGCATCATCTCAATGTCAGTATCTGCTGAACCATCTAGACCAGCGATAGCTGCCAGTTGCGTAATAGAGTTGATATTTGATGTGCTTTGAGACTGTAGCTTCTTTGTTGCTTTAATAAGGGCCGTGTTATGTGCAGCCATATACCCAAAACGCCATCCTGTCATTGCCACAGATTTTGAAAGACCATTAATAGTTACAGTTCTCTCATACATATCTTGACTTACTGCTGCAGCTGATGTAAATGTACCATCATAAATAAGTTTCTCATACATCTCATCACTTGCTACGATTACGTCAGTACCCTCAAGAACTTTACCTAGTGCCGTAAGTTCATCAAGAGAGTAAACACTTCCTGTTGGGTTTGAAGGTGTAGTTAAAACTAACATTTTTGTGTTAGGTGTGAGTGCATTTTTAAGTTGCTCAGGAGTAATTTTAAAAGATGAAATATCTTGTGTTTCTATCTCTACAACTGTACCACCACAGTATTTAACGAGTTCAGGATAAGTAACCCAGTAAGGTGCAGGAATGATAACTTCATCCCCTGTATCTATAGTCGCTGAAAAAAGATTGAAAAGAGAATGTTTTGCACCATTACTTACGATGATTTGTTCAGGATTATAACTAAGACCATTGTCACGTTTTAATTTTAATGCAATTGCCTCTTTTAAAGCAGGTATACCATCTACAGCAGTATACTTTGTAAAATTATTGTTGATAGCAGCAATTGCAGCATCTTTAATAACTTGAGGTGTTCCAAAGTCAGGCTCGCCTGCTGAGAAACTAAGGATGTCCTTGCCTTCAGCTTTCAACTCTTGTGCCAGAGTTGTAATAGCGATAGTAATTGATTCAGATAGTGTGTTAATACGGTTAGTGAGCATAAAAACCCTTTAGGTGAAATATTTGGGTAATTATACTAAAATAATAATATATATAAGCTAATGTAGGTTAACTTTTCATAGATTTAATAAAAGAGTCATAAATATGCTCAAGTTCTAAGTCTTGAACAAGAAGATCTTTATTGTCTTCAACTAAAATATGCTCTAAAATCGCGACACGCTTAAGCATATACTCAAACATTTCTTTATTAATATCTGGTAACATGTTATGCATAAATGGATCTTTACAACGACCTTTTTCAATAACATGAGCGGGAATACCAATAGCAGTTGAGCAAGCAGGAACCTCTTTAACTACAACCGAGTTCGCACCAATTTTTGAATATTCACCAATTTCTATATTTCCTAGAACTTTCGCCCCAGCACCAAGTACAACACCTCTCTTAATAGTAGGGTGACGCTTCCCGGAGTCAAGTGAAACACCACCAAGTGTAACACCTTGGTATATAACAACATCCTCTTCAATGATTGAAGTTTCTCCAATAACAACACCAGTACCATGGTCAATAAAGACACGTTTACCAATAGTAGCAGCAGGATGAATATCAATATGAGTGAAAATTTGAGTTAGACCCATTATCATTCTTGCTAGGCGTTTAAAATTGGATTTATGGAGCTTATGAGCAATCCTATACCAAGCTATCGCCCAAACACCAGGATAATTAAAAAGAAAGTCTAGTTTTGAGTTGAGTGCAGGATCATTGTGGTATGCATTTGCAAAGTCTTCTTTAATATCTGAGTAAATTCCCATAAGTTACCTTAACTTGTAGTTCTTAGATACCCATTTTGTATGACAAGGGTCTCTAGTTTCGATAGTGTATCACTTTTTTCTTTTTCTGTAATAAAAGAGCTTGTTATAATGTCTTGTTTAAGTTTCTTTAAAAGTTCCTCTTCATTGTATCCAAGAGACTGTAAAATTTCTAAAATATTTTTTGACTCCACTTCATTTGTTATAGTGAAAGATTTTTCATCTATCTCAATAGTATACTCATTAGGGTGAGTAAAGAGGTTATGACTCATACCTAGTGCTTCTTGATAGGCTCCAGTATTAAAAAAGCCTAGAAAATATTCCTCATTTTCTAAGTCTATATCGTGAAGATAGAGAGGTTTCTGAGGATTAAATCCAATTTCACCATCACTATCACAGGTGATATCCCAGATAGAAGCAGCTCTCTTGCTTGTATCTTTTAAATGATGTAGAGGCATAACAGGGAAGTGCTGTTTTAAACCCCAGTAGTCAGGAAGACTTTGAAATATAGAGGCATTAATAAGATAACGTTCTTGTAGATGAACCTGGAGTTGTTTTAGCTCACGAGAGTTTATGTTAGAAGTTAAACGAAGTGACTTTTTGATAATGTTATGTACAAGTATCTCTGCGTTTGAACGATCTTGTAAATCTATGTAACCTAAGTCAAAGAGTGTTAAAAGTGATTCTATATGGTCAAGAGCATCATGCAAAAACTCTATACAATTGTCTGAACTTAGTGATTTATAAAGTTCGTTTAGCTCTTGAACTAGTGGAGGATTTTCTTGCTTTAAACGCAGGAGTTCTTCTTGATAGTCTTGAGTGAATAGTTCTAAAACAGGTGTAATCAAAACAGCATGTGAAGCAACGATATAACGTCCTGATTCTGTAAATATATTTGGGTGTTTAACTCCCTTCGCATCCATTATCTCTCCAAGTAAAAAAACGACACTACTTGAGAACTCTTTTATAGAGTAGTTATGTACTTTTAAGTCACTATGTTGTTCATAGTTAACTGCTAAACCACCACCAATATTTATATTGCTTAGTTTATTAGCTCCAAGCATTTTAAGCTCTGCATAGATATTTCCAGCTTCTCTTAAAGCTCGTTTTATTGGAGCAATATCATCCATCTGAGAACCAATATGAAAATGAATCATACTAAATTTATGAAGTAAAGAGCTCTCATCTAAGAGTCTAGTTGCTTCCAGAATCTCTGTAGCAGTTAAGCCAAACTTAGCATCCATTCCAGCACTTTTAGCCCATGTACCACTTCCTGTTGCATGAAGTCTTACTCTTATTCCAATATTTGGCACTCTAAGATTTGTCTCTTTAGCTACTTGCATAATCGTCTTTAGTTCTCCAAGACCTTCAATAGTTACTGTTATGTTATGTCCAGAGTGTGCACCTATAAAAGCTAAGGTTATCATCTCTTTATCTTTAAAACCATTGACAGTTATATGAGAACCTTCTAGTGACTTACTCATAGCTAAAATCAGTTCAGCCTTACTTCCCGCTTCAAGACCATAGTTAAATTCTTTTCCTGCTTTTGTAACAGCTTGGACAACATGGGGGAATTGGTTTACTTTGAGAGGAAAAACAGCTTTAAACTCACCTTTATATCCATTTTCTACAATTGCAAAATTAAAAGAGTTGTACAGATTGTGAATTTGCTTTTGTATTAAATGTGGAAAACGCAGTATCATGGGACCACGAACATCCGAAGAACGTATTTTATTTGTTATATCTAAAAGAGATGGTTTTGACTTATAGTTAACTACAAGTTCATCTTCATCTATCAAAAAGTTATTATCTGACCATATATCTAGACCATATTGCTGCAAGGATTTTCCTATAAGTGTAGTTTACTTCTAAAATAAACATCAATGTCAAAGAAGATTTCACCGTTGCGGTTTTTAAATGTAAGACCACTTTTGTTAAGATCTTTAATACTTTTTTTACCCATAACAGCTAAAACAACTTTCATGCTTTTAATAAGATTGTTATGATAGTTTCCTATCTTTTCACCCTGTTTTACAACTAAATATGAAGCACGTTTACTCTCATCTTGAGTAGCCATACCTACAGGACATACATGTGCTCCAAAACCAGAACACATTCGTGCTCGAATACAACCACCACTCATCATAAATCCTCGAGCCATACCGACAGCATCAGCTCCCATACTCATAGTGATTATGACATCATCAGGTGTGAGTATCTTACCGCTTGCAATTATTTTTATATCATCTCGAAGGTTGTTCTCTCGAAGCATAGTGTCTAGTACATATAGTGCATTATTAGTTGTAAGTCCGACTGACTCCATAAGTTCAAGTGGGGCAGTAGCACTTCCTCCTTCACCACTGTCTACGGTTATGAAGTCAGGAATATTTCTTCCAGCAGCTTTACGTGAAGCTATTGCTTCTGCAAGCTCTTGTGTTGCATTAGCATCGGAGATAACTATCTTGAATCCAACAGGTTTTTTAGAGAGTTTTTGAAGTCTTTCAACGAAGTCTAATAGGTCTTCAGTTGTGTCTGCATACGGAAAACGATTTGGGGAAAATACATTTTGACCTTCTGGTACACCACGATAATAAGCTATATCTGCTGTTACTTTGTTTCCTGCAAGTTTACCACCTGTCTGTTTTGCACCTTGAGCAATTTTGATCTCTGTCATACGACAAAACTTCATTACTTTTTGGTATTTTAGTTCATCAAATTTACCCTCATCATCTCTAACACCATAGAGTCCTGAACTCATTTGAAAAACTATATTTGCTAAGGTCCCAGGAACGCTTTTAGGAAAACTTTCTAAAGGTGCATTCCAGTTTACACGAAAAAGAACATGTGTACCAGTATCATATATATAAGTGTTTTGTGTCGCTTTATGAAGTAAAACACTTCTATACCATTTGAGTGCAATTTTTCTGTTAAACAAAAAATCCCCAAGCTTAAATACTACTTCTGCAAAAATTGTACTTTTAATAATTTCTAAGTAGTCACAGTTATCTAAGTCTGGTTTAAGTGTAAACAAGTGATTTGATGTAAGAGAACCTTCTCCTGTATTAATAGTAAGTCCAGAATTATGTCCAGCGATGCTAAATGCTCGAATTGCTTCGGGGCTTAAGCTGCCATCGCTCATGGCCGAACGTATAATTGGTGTTTCAGATATAAACGGAATTTCCCTTTTTTCTCCAAAAATAACACTCATATCATCATGAACTTCATTTTCATTTAAAACACTAGAAGAGTGCTTAATGATAAAACGAGAACCTGAAAAAGGTTGATTTACTGAAAAAGATTGGTAGTTAGGAAGATTTTTTGCAGCTTTATAGACCCAATCAACTTTATCTTTAGACTCATAAAAGTTTTCATCTGCAAAGTATTGACGAAGAGGTTCACGAAGTGCTTCAAATAGATAACGCATACGACCAATAACTGGGTAGTTAATCAGTAAGGCACGCTTACGTTGAACATATCTATCATATATAAACAGTATAAAAAGAAGAACAACAGCAATGATAATGAAAAGCTCTATGAAATGTATAAATACATTCCAAATATTCATAAATATTTCCATTAAAAATCCTTAAGTGATATTACTTTTTCTGATTTAGCTTCTAAATCTTTGACCCATATAGTACCATCATTTCTTTCATTTTCACCAATAACACAACAGAATTTCGCATTTACTTTATCAGCTGCTTTGAGGTGATTTTTAAGATTTTTTGCTTTAAAGTCACAAGTTACTTTTTGTGAGCTGCGTTTTGTTTGTGTGAGTTTTACAACTAAGTCTACAGCTTCAATATCCATAGCTCCTATGTAATAACCTTCACGTTTATTCTCAGGCATAATAATAAGTTCCATTAAACGCTCTATCCCCATAGCAAAACCAACAGCAGGAGTAGGGCGACCATCTAAAAACTCTACAAGTCTGTCATATCGTCCACCACCAGCGATAGCACTTTGGCTTCCAATATTGTCACTTACAAACTCAAACGCAGTCTTAGAATAGTAGTCCAGACCTCGAACAAGGTTTGTGTCTATTTCATAAGCCACCCCATTATCTGTTAAAATAGTTTTGAGTTTAGAAAAATCATCCTCACACGAGTCACAAAGAGAGTTTATTAACTTGGGAGCCTTGGCATAAAGAGATTGACAGTGAGTATTTTTACAATCAAGTACACGTATAGGATTAGTCGTTTTTCTGCGTTTACAATCTTCACAGATCTCATCTTCAACAGACTCTATAAAAGAGACTAAAGAGTCACGATACTGAGGCATACAGTTTTGATCTCCTAATGAATTTAGTTGGAGTCTGTAACCGATGCCACATTTTTTAAGTATGTCTGCAACCATCATAATCATAGTAGCATCTTCATACACACTATCTACTCCAAAGCTCTCCACTCCAAACTGGTGAAACTGTCTAAGACGACCTTTTTGTGGACGTTCATAACGAAACATAGAACCATGGTAGAAAAAGCGGTGAGTTCCACCCGCTTTATCGAGTTTTTTCTGTATAAACGCACGAACAACACCAGCTGTTCCCTCAGGACGAAGACAAACATCGTTTTCACCTTTGTCTATGAACTGATACATCTCTTTACCAACGATGTCACTACTCTCACCAACACTGCGTTTAAAGAGTGCTGTCTCTTCTAAAAGGGGAGTCTCGATAAAATGAAAACCATAATTTTGTGCAACCTCTGTTGCTAGATTTATGAAGTATGTAAAACGTTCATAATCCTCACTTAAAATATCGTTCATCCCACGTAGTGACTTAATCATCTCTATCCTTTAGTTATAGTAGTGTAAGGATACCATTTTTAATCTTTTATTTTAATGATGAACCTTTTTTAAAGCCAATAAAGAGTAAAATTATCTCCATATAAACGTAGGAACATAGATGCCATTTAGTAAACTCAAACTCTCAAAGCAAATACTTAAAGTTTTAAAAGAAAAGAACTTTATAAATCCAACAGAAATTCAAGAAAAAGTCATTCCTTTAGTTCTAGAAAAAAATGACATAATTGCTAAATCACAAACAGGAAGTGGTAAAAGTGCTAGTTTTATACTACCTATACTACAGCTTCTTGATGAAAACAAACGCGAGGGTAAAGCGAAAATAAGAGTCCTTGTTTTAACACCAACACGTGAACTTACTCTTCAGGTGGCCGATGCCTTTAATGAGTTTGGTAAGTATCTTGAAAAACCACTAAAGGTTGTGAGCTTTATAGGTGGTCAAGGTATAGGAGATCAACTCTATAATGTACAGCAGGGATGTGATATTTTAGTTGCTACAAGTGGACGTTTTTTAGATGTACTAAGTAAAAAACAGATGAATCTCTCTTTTTTAGAGTATCTTGTTTTAGATGAAGCAGATAGAATGCTCAGTCTTGGTTTTTTAGAAGAGTTAGATCTTATACTAGAAGCTATTCCACCTGAGCGTCAAAACTTAATGTTCTCGGCATCATACCCACCAAAAATGCAAGAGATAGCTTCAAAGATAACTAAGAATGCTATGGAAGTATCTATCCAAGAAGAGACTCAAATTGTTGCAAAAATAAAGCAGAGAGTTATAGAAGTCAATCGTGAAAATAGGGGACCACTGCTAAGAGAACTTTTATCTCAAAGTAGTTGGAAATCTGTTTTAGTTTTTATGGCAAATAAACGTGCAACTGATAATATAGCTGAGAAGTTTAGAAAGTATAAGTTTGAAGCTGCTTCATTTAATGCAGATCTAGATCAAGAGATGCGAAATGAGACCCTTGAAGCTTTTAAAAAGAGAAAGGTAAATATTCTTTTTGCAACAGATATAGCGGCTCGTGGACTAGATATTGAAGATATAGAGTGTATTATAAACTATGATTTACCTCGTTCTCCGGCTGACTATATACATAGAATAGGACGAACAGCTCGTGGAGGAAAAAGTGGAGAGGCTATTAGTTTTATAGATTATGAAACACAAGAACACTTCAAGCTTATTGAAAAACGCAGCAGCATACAACTCAAACGCGAGCAAATCAAAGGTTTTGAACTTATAGGTGAAGCTCCTAAAAAAGAGAAAGGTCCTGCACCTGTAAAGGGAAAGAAGAAAAGTAAGAAAGATAAACTTCGTGAGCAGAGAGCTTTACAAGAGGATAAAAAAGACTCTTAAGTCTTTGTATGTGGTATAAAGTACAAAACAGTCTCAAAAATTCCTTCCATATAGTGACGAAGATAGATTTTATAGTCATCTCTTATTGCTAAAACTTTCTGAGGGATTTTATACCAATCCTCTGCTTTATGGTAGATACAAATAGCAAGAACAGGATGTTCTCTTTTAATTGTCTCTTTTGCTCCATCTATCGCATCTTGTTCCGCACCTTCAATATCTAGCTTTATAAAGTCAACTCTTTGCGTTTGAACTATGTCGTCAAGAGTATCTATCTCTACACTCTGTGTGCCGTTTCCATAGATGGTAGAGAAAGACTTTTCTTCATTAAAGTGGAGTGTCTCTTTTTTTGCTCCAACACCACAGGTTAAAAACTCTATACCTTTTATGTGTCCTAGTTCGCGTTTAGCTATACGGATATTCTCTGGTATTGGTTCAATGCACCATAGTTTTTGAAAATCTGGATAATTCTCTATAACTTCTTCTGCTGTGTCACCTACATAAGCACCACCATCTACAAAGTGGATATTTTCTATTTTTGGAACAATCTCTGCGTCAAAGTACTGCCCCTTATGATCGTTTGTAAAACCCTGCATAAAACTATAATCAAAAGATATTTTAAAGTTTATAACTTTTGTGAAAACTTCTTTAGATCTTTCATCAGCAAGCTTGTTGTACATCCAGGCATACTGCTCTGTGTTTTGTGCAAAGTCACTCTCAAAGTCCATTATAAAAGGAGGCTCTACTAAATCTAAGGCAGAGTACTTTACAAAGCTAAGGTAGCTGATGTTTTTAAAGCCCATTGTATCGAGTCTCTGTTTTACCTCAAGGGGACTTCCCGTTGCGGTCCATAAAATTATTGCATCTAGAGGAACATCTTCTATCTTTAGGATCTCTTTTTTTCGAGAGCACTGTACTCGTGTAAAGTCATCTATTATGCCATCAACTGCAACAAGTTTTTTAACACTTTTTGTAAGCTTATTAATGCCTAAAATATATTTTTTTGTAGTTTTTGAGTGTATGAAAAGCTGCGTTAATCTCTGCTCTTCCTTATTCGTATAATCAGTTGCAATAAGGTTAATAACTAGATTCCAGAGTTAATATTATCTAATATGTTATGTGTTATCTCTTCGCGTTTTAGTGTTGCATCTATCTCTATAAGCTCGAGTCCAAGGAGCTTTGTCGCTTCAACTATAGCATCTTGAATTTTTAAAAGGTACTCACTTCCACGAAGTTCTATGCCATCTAGCTCTTTTTGAGAAAGTCTATACTCTAACTCCTCTTTCGTTAAACGCAGAAGATAAACTTTTTGTGGGTAAATATTCCCTGTTGCAAAGTTGTTAAGTGCTACAAGTTCCTCTTTAGAAATACCACCTTGAATGAGTGCATAAGCTACACCACTCACAGCACTTCTATCACTTATAATCATCTTAGAGTCTATATTTGGCTCAATAACTTCTGTCATATGTTCAGCACGGTCTGCTAAAAAGAGTAAAAATTCAGCCTTTTTACTCTTTGCACGAGCAGATAGAACCATCTCTCTTATCTCTTTACCTATCTCAGTTGCACCTGGCTCTTTCGTTACAACTGCATCAGGGAAAGCTTTTGAGACTGCTTGTATCTGTGTGCTTTTTCCTGCTGTGTCTATTCCCTCTATGGTAATGTACATGAAGTCATACTCCCTATAATACTTTGAACCTCTTTTGGTAAAAGGTGTTCTGTTTTACCGTTAAACTTAAGTAAGTTACGAACAATAGAGGAGCTTATAAAAGCATTTTGAAGTGTTGGCATAAGGTAAACTGTCTCTACTGTTGCATCAAGTGAGTTGTTTAAGTAGCCTAACTGTAGTTCATACTCAAAGTCACTTACTGCTCGAAGTCCTCGTATTAAAACTCCAGCATTATGTTCATGTGCTAGATCTATTGTAAGGTTGTTAAAACCAACGACTCTGACATTGTCAAGTGTTTTTATAGCTACTTCACTCATTTCTATTCGCTCTTTAAGTGCAAACATTGGTTTTTTGTCTACTGAAACTGCTACGGCAACTATAACTTCGTCAAAAAGTTTTGAAGCACGTTCTATGATGTCAAAGTGTCCATTTGTAATAGGGTCAAAAGTTCCCGGATAAAGTGCTATTTTCTTAGAGTTCAAAATTATTCCCATCTTTTATATAAATTATTTTCAATACCTAGTAGATCAAACCACTTTCCAATGATGAAGTTTTCCATCTCATCAAGTGTCTGCTGCTCTGAGTAGTAAGCCATAACAGGCGGTGCAATGATGATACCTAAACGAGAGAGTTTTAGCATGTTTTCTAAAGCTATAGCAGAAAAAGGCATCTCTCTTGGTGCTAAAATAAGCTTTTTTTGCTCTTTTATCATAACTGCTGCACATCGTGTTACTAAGTTGTCTGAGATGCCACAGGCTATTTTTGCTAAGGTATTCATAGAGCAGGGTGCGATTATCATCGCATCTACTCCAAAACTACCAGAAGCAACACTAGCTCCTATATTTTCATTATCATGAAGTGTGACATTATTCATCTCTTTAGAGAGAACAGTTTTAGAGTTTTGGGACATTATAAAATGCTTTTCAACTGAAGAAGGAAGTAAGTTAAGAGTCTTTAAACCTAAGTTGACTCCGCTTGCGCCACTTGTTGCTACTACTATTTTCACTTATCGTATCTCCGCTCTATTTCTTCCAACTACAACAGCCTTTATTCTTTTCCCGTGTGCACCTATGAGTACAACATTTTCACCATATCTAGCACTTGTATGTGCTTTAGCATTATAAGAGATGTCCATATTCGAATCTTTTATAATTACATTTACATTAGAGCCACGTTTAACTAGATAGAGACCTAAAACATCTCTTGTAGTTAAAATATAACCTTTTTTGAGCCTATGTTTTGCTTCATATGTGGCACTGTGCAACTCTTGAAGAGGTGGTGCTCTAAATTTGTTCAGTATTATACTACTTTTTTTTATATTTAAGTTTGAGAGTTCATCCCCTTTTTGCATAAGAGATTTTGTGATTAAAATGGGAACTTTAGCTTCTATATAGTAGTTAAAAAATATCTTTTTATTATCGGATGTTTTTATTGAGACTACACCCTTGTTTGACAAAACAGCTTTTTTTTGTAGATGGACTATATACTTTTGAGGCATTGTCTCCAAATAACTGCGAGGATTTACTTCTATTTTAATTATTTTTATATTTTTATAAAACCGTTGATATGCTTCTTTGATAAAAAATGCAATTTTTGCACTGTTGATTGGGCTTTTTTTTGAGAACTGAACATAACTATGTTTTGAGGTAAAGCCTGTGTATCCATTTTCTTTGAGTACTTTTATAAGTATTTTACTTTTTACACGTTTGGAGTGCTTGCCTTGTGTTATGTCAAAAAGTTTAGTATCTGTTTTAGGGTTATTTATTATATCTGAAAGAAGTATGTAGTCGTGTTCAATGAGGTACTGTGTTTTGAGCTTGGTAATTGCATTGAGTTGCAGTGTCAAAAAAATGAGTAGTAATATAGTGAGATATCGCATATCTCCTACTTATGTTGATCTAAACACTACTTTAAGTGGTACCAGAGATGGGATTTGAACCCACAAGCCCGAGGGCGGCGGATTTTGAATCCGCTATGTATACCATTCCATCACTCTGGCAGTTATGGTGTCTGAAACGGAATGATAGTCATATCTTACTTAAAAGTAAATAACATAGTGTCGATATAGGTGTATGGATCTTTTATTACTCAATTTCAGTAATAAGATGGTAGTATAATAATAATTTATTTTCGGAGGTGCGTTATGCGTGTTACACAAAGTATGTACTATAATAATATTTTTGGCAACAATAATTCAAAACTCAATAAAGAGCTTTTTGATGTAAACAAACAAATCGCATCTGGTCTCAAAATACAATATGCAAGTGATGATGTAAGAACATTTACAGAAACAATGAGATTAGATAATGAACTTGCTACAATTGCTCAAAGTAAAAAGAGTATAGAGAGTGGCTATAAAGTATCTAATCAAACTGATGTCACTATGAATGAATTTACAAGTAGCATGAATAGAATGCGAACATTACTGCTTCAAGCA
>Ga0256826_1001015_pt1 | contig 17447 bp, 13 predicted proteins | sample CV79metaG_FD_185975 | JGI IMG/M metagenome (GOLD analysis project Ga0256826, IMG submission 185975) | Hydrothermal vent microbial communities from East Pacific Rise, Pacific Ocean - CV79 | ecosystem: Environmental > Aquatic > Marine > Hydrothermal vents | place: Pacific Ocean: East Pacific Rise...
TAACAATATTTTCAATATGTCCACGAGCTCCTGCTACACCAGTTTTATTTTTACCAGTAATTTTTACTTTTCCATCTTTTTTGTCGATGTCAATTGCTACTTCAAATTTCTCAATCATCTCACGAATAGTTTTACCGGCTTGTCCAATAACTTCACCTATGAAACTTGGATCAATGTGGAAAAAGTCCACACTTGGCAGAACACCATCATTAAACTCTATCTCTTTTTCAGCTTCTTCCATGATGTCAATGATGTGTGAACGACCCTCTTTGGCTTGATAGAGTGCTTCTTTTAAAATATCTAAAGAGATTCCACCGAGTTTGATGTCCATCTGCATTGCAGTAATACCATCTTTTGACCCAGTTACTTTAAAGTCCATATCTCCATCATGATCTTCAAGACCCATGATGTCTGAAAGGATTGCATACTTCTCACCCTCACTCACCATACCCATAGCAATTCCAGCGATAGTGTCACTAGTTTCAATATCCGCAGCACGAAGAGCCATATATCCACCACATACGGTAGCCATAGAAGATGAACCATTTGATTCTAAAATTTCAGATACTAAACGAACTGTCTGACCATCTAAATCAACAGCTGGAGCAAGTGCACGTTTAGCTAAGTTACCATGACCGAGTTCACGACGCTTAGTTCCCATTACTGGACTTGCCTCACCAACTGAAAAACCTGGGAAGTTATAATGAACCATAAAGTTCTCATTTTGAGTGCCACTTTCTGTTAGAGATTCAAACATCTGTGCATCTTTTGGTCCACCCATAGTTAAAACTACAAGAGCCTGCGTTTGACCACGAGTAAAGAGACATGAAGAGTGTGCATTTGGAAGTACATTTGTATCTATCGTGATAGGTCTTACTTCTGTTAAAGCTCGTCCATCAGCACGAACTCTCTCATTTAAAATTTGAGCACGTACCTGCTCTTTTTTCACTAGGTTAATTGCATCTTTGAGTTGTACTTCCATCTCTGGTGTACTCCACTCTTCTTTTGTAGTAAGAATTGTTTTACGAAGTGTTCTTAGTGCAGTTGAACGTTCAGATTTTGCCATCTGGTTCATAGCATTTTTGATCTCACTCATGCAGTTATCTCTTACATATGAAACCATCTCTTCATTAAGCGCATGTGCTTTAAGATCAAGTGCAACTTGCTCTTTTCTTAGAGGTGAAAACGCAGCTTCGTACTTAGCATTTGAAGCAAAAAGTTCTGCCTGCGTTTTTTCAAAAACTTCTATGAGTTCATCTTCACTCATAGCATTTGAGATATGTGAAGTTAGTACATCACCAAGCATAGTAGGATCAAGCATAGGGTCAACTACCATATCTGTGACTTCTACTTTTGTACCACCAAAGGCACGCATCTCAATCATAAGAAGGTCATCTTTTGTACCTGAGAGATATAAGTCTAAAGTAGACTCTTTAAGTTGTGAAAGAGTTGGATTTAGAACTAACTCACCATCAACTTTTGCAGCACGAACAGCGGATACAGAAGTGTTAATATCTATGTCTGAAGTAAATAGTGCAGCAGATGCTGCGTTTAGTGCAAGAACTTGTAAGTCAGATTCACTATCTGCTGAGAAAGTCATGATTGTGATCTGAGTTGGATGACCAAAACCTTCTGGGAAAAGTGGACGAAGTGAACGGTCAACTATACGAGAAGTAAGTGTTTCAAAATCACTAGGTTTTGTTTCACGTTTAAAAAATCCACCAGGAATTTTACCAGCTGCATATGTTTTTTCAATATACTGAACTGTTAGAGGAAGAAAATCATCTTTTACTATTTCTGTCTCATCAATTACTACTGTTGCAAGTATTACTGTTTTTCCTGATTTAATCCAACATGCACCATTTGCTTGTTTTGCAACATCTCCAAAAGAGTATGACTCTTCTCTATTTTTTAACTCTAAACTTACATCGTATTTCATTCTTGATCCTCTAATAATTTTTCTATTTCTGTATCTTCTACTTTTTCAAAATTTTCATAATAGAGTGAAGTTTCTACAAAATCATCTATATCATAAAGAAAAAATATATCATCCACAAAAGGTTCTAATAGTTCTAATACATCAGTTGGAAGTACTGGAACTGCTATATACACTGCCTTGGGCTTTTGAGATAAAATAGTTTTTAAGGCTGTCATAAATCGACTTCCTGTCTCACTTCCATCATCAACAAGCAGAACAACTTTGTTTTGCATAGAAGGAAAAGGTTTTCCTTTTCTATACTGATAAATATAACTAAGTATATCTTCTTCATGCTTTCTATGAGCTTCTCCATAGATATAATCGTATTTTATTTCAAATGCAGATACTAATGCTTCATTAATAACTATCTCTTCTGTTTCACTTACACGTGCTACTTCACACTCTGAGTTATGTGGTGCCATAATCGGTGCCATAAAGAGAGCTTCAAGAGAGTTATTGTGTCTTGATTTTATATGTGCGCCTAAAGAGAGACCACCTTTTGAAACAGCTACAATATTCCATTGTTCATCTTTAAATTTCTGTAGGGGAATAATATCTACAAGTTTTTTTGCGGCATCTTCTCTATCTTTGAGTATATGTTTGTATTTTTTCATTTTCTCTCCTTATCTCTATTCTGGAAGTTTATATGTTAAAAATGAAGAAGCACTATTTGACTGCATAAGTGGTTTTAGTACAATACTAACATATATGTATCTATCATCAAGATAGTCAGCTTCACCTGTATTTGTTAAGATAGGTCTTCTATTTTCACTATATCTGATTCCAAAATCCCAGCATCTTTTTTTATACATAAATCCAACAGATAGATTTTTTTGCTCTTGTGCTTGAATATCATAGTTATAAGCAGCTGTATAAGAGTAGTGCTTGTCATACGTATAACTTACATTTGATGTGAGGTAGTTTGTAAACTGTTGTGTAGTTGGTGTTGAGAGTTTAAAAGAGTCTTTATATAGGTGTGCAATTGAAAGATTTACTCCATATTTATTTACTCTAGCACTATTAAATATTTTTGAAAATTGTCCTTTATCATAGTTATAAAACATATTGTTATAAAAAGATAAATAGTCAGTGATTTGGTACTCTAGTTCATTTTCAAGTTCACCTAGTTTATCTCCAGTATCAGTGTATGCAATCTTTTGAGCTAGTCGGTGAAAGATGATTTGTTTTGAACTAGAATCATAGATATACTGAATGAAATCTATCTGCATTTCATCTTCAATACCAGAGATTTGATAAAAATTATATTTATCTTTTATAGTGTCGTTTGCATCAACATAATCTTCATAAAAACCATTTTTTGTGTCATTTCCTGACTTGTTATATGTTAAAGCAAGACCAATAACATGACTAAAATTTTCAAAGCTACGAGTGAGTTGTGTTGAAGCTGAAATGGTATGATAGTTACGTGCATAGTAGCCATCTCTATATATTAAACCTGCAACTGGTTCCTTTTGTTCTCCTGAAAATCTAGAGTGTTGCATATAAAGATTTGCCTTATATGATAGGTTTAAGTACTCATCAAAGAGAGTAGTTTGAAGGGTTATAGGGAGATTGATATCTGTTTGTAAAACATTTGTATTTATCTCTCTTTGAAGATTATTTGCTTGGACATCTAAAGAGTAGAGTAAGTGATCTTTGAAAAAAGTATCTAGGTAGTGATGGTACTGAAAAGTTGGTAGTTTTTGTAATGTATCTTCATTAGTTGCTTTAGTTAAATCTTGATAGTATTTAAAGTAGCTACCAAAATAGTGATTGTCAGAATTATAAAACATGTTTATACGTGAAAGTACCTGTGTGGCAGTTGCTTGATTTTCTGTATTATTTGTACCAAGATTGATATAATCAACATCATTCATATGATTGACATCAACATAAATTCCTGATTGACCACCAAAGTCTGTTCCTAGCCACTGATTTATAAAGTCATTGTTATCATACTTGATGTTAAAACCGTAGTGTGAATCATTTTGTAAATTATTTTGTAAAAAATAGTCATTATTCTCTTTAAAATATCCAGCAGTGATTTCACCATGAGAGCTTTTTCCATCAACAAAACGAAAAGTTTGGTAGATACCAGCTCCACGATTAGTTCTAACTTGTGGTTTTAGCTCTAAGTCCCACCAGTTATGAGGAGCAATATAAATGGGTTGTTCTAAGTAAAAACCTTCACTGTCTGATAGTCCAAACTGAGGCATAAGAAGACCACTTCTACGTGTTGTATCTAAAGAGTAACCGAAATAGGGTGTATAAAATATGGGTATATCTCCAATATAAAGACGAGCATTGTAGAGATTCATCCATTTATCTTCGGTATCGTAATCAGAAGATGAGAAGTCCATTGTCCAGATTGCATCCATTGGATCACATCCACTCATTGTTCCCGAAGAGATATCGATAGTCTCAGCTTGCGTTTTAGCTTCATTAGCACTTATCCATAGCTGAGACTCTTTTTCAAGCATATAAAAGGGTCGAAAGAGTCTCTCTTTTTTTGCAATATTTAGTTTTGCATAGTTTCCAAGGATTTTATACTGTCCTCCATGATTTACTCTAATTTTTTCATAAAGTTCCAAATCACCACTTGCTTTATCATATTTCGCACTATCGGCAGTGATAATATAATCTTTGTATATTACAGTTACTCCATCAGAAGCTCTGACTATATTGTTCTGTGTTTCCATTGATGATGCATAAATTTTTACTTTTTCACCTGCAAAGATAGATGTAATGAAAAGGAGTGAGAGGAGGAGTAGTTTAAGCATCTACAACCAAAGTTTTTGCTGTTTTGTCATGCCATCCTTGACGAGAAGGGTCTAGCATAGCCCATAAAAATCCAAGGTAAAAGAGCATTTCACTAATCACTCTAAAAATAGCACGATTGAGAGATACAAGAATATTTGGATTATCTAAGGTTTTAATCTCTATTACCCTGATTTTCATTGCAATTTTTCCAAGCGTTCCACCATATTGCATAACAAAGAATGTTTGATAGATAATTTTCATCATCATATACTCTAGTACAAAACTATTTGTAACAATGATAATCTCCTCCATAGTTTGGGCATTAATAAATGAATCCCATAGGGCAATTATGAGAATAAAAGAGAGTAGCATCTCATCGATAAAAAATGCTAATGCTCGTTTTTTTGTTAGGGCAAGAGTTATATTCTCTCTATGTAGTATATCTGCTATCTCTTCATTCATTTATTTGTCCTAAAGTGCTTGGTAAGCGATATCTGTTCGTATTTTTTTGCCTACAAAGTGAACTTGACCACATCTTAAGTATGCTCTGTCTCTTGCCTCTTTGATACTATCACCAAGACCAACACAGACTAAAACACGACCACCATCTGCATATAAAACAGCATCTTCTTCACTAACTCCAGCATAAGAGATATGTGTATATTTTTGTATATCTTCGTGGTGAACATCATCTTCAACTATTTCAGCAGGTTTAGAGCTTGAGTAAGGGTAGTTTCCACTAGCCATCACAACACCAACTGCAAACTGAGAAGAAAACTCTACTTTTATCTCATTAAGACGATTTGTTGAAGCTTTAAGAAACATATCTGAAACAGATGAAGTCATAAGTGGCATAAGAATTTCACACTCTGGATCTCCAAAACGCACATTAAACTCAAGTGTAATTGGTTCGCCATTTACAACCATAATCCCAATGAAAAGAACACCTTCAAAAGGAGCACCCTCTTTTTTCATACCTTCAAGAGTTGGCATGATTACACGATCACGTACTTTTTGGTAAAGCTCTTCATCTACAAGTGGTGTTGGAGCATAAGCACCCATCCCACCTGTATTTGGACCTTCGTCATTATCTAAAAGACGTTTATGATCTTGTGCTGCTGGAAGTAGAATGTAATCATCACCGTCACATACGGCAAACATAGAGAGTTCATAACCATCTAAAAACTCTTCAACAATAACTTTTTTACCAGCATCACCAAAGCTTTTTCCACTTAACATCTCACCAATTGCTTTTTTTGCTTCATCATGGCTTTGAGCGATTATAACACCCTTCCCACCACAAAGGCCATCAGCTTTTACAACTATAGGAGCAGTTAAAGTATCTGTAAATTTATATAAATCTTCAATTGAATCACTCTCAATATATGCAGCAGTAGGAATATTATATTTCGCTAGAAAGTTTTTCATATAAACTTTTGAACCCTCAAGTTGTGCAGCCTCTTTACTAGGACCAAATATAACAAGGTCTTTTGCTTTGAAAATATCAACAACACCATCAACTAAAGGTGCTTCAGGTCCAACAATAGTAAGTTCTATACTATTTTCTTCTGCAAACGCAGCTAGATCATTATAATCTTTAATGTTGAGGTTTGTACCTAGTCTAGATGTTGCACCATTTCCTGGTTGGAAGAAGAGTTCATGCTCCTCTTCTTCATTCTTAATAGCTCTTGCAATAGAGTACTCACGACCACCACTACCTAAAATTAAAATCTTCATATACTGCTCCAAATTTAGTAAAAAATATGATAAATAAATATTAAAGAGATTATACAAAAATGTTACTTGATTTAATTTTAGGTAGTGGAAGTTAGTCCAAATAGTCGTCACACAATTGGCTTGGTTCTAGAAGCCGAATTTGGGTGAAGAGAGAGTAATTTAACGGCGACATTATCTCGATAAGAAAAAACTTACCTCAAATGATAGCATCGGCACACAAAAACTCTACTTGTTCACAAAATGTATATGTAGAACCCTCAGATACGTGCTGACACGAACTACTCAGACTAATAACACTATTATACTACAATTTAGTAAAAATAATCTCAAAAACAGCACTCCTATTTCTGTTATATGCTCTTATTGTAGCACCTTGATCATCAATAATTCTCTTAGCAATGCTTAAGCCTACACCAATTCCACCTTCTGGTTTATTAGAGACAAAAGGTTCAAAAATATTTTCTAAGATTTCTTCATTAATTCCACCTGCATTATCGCTGAACTCTACTACTATTTTTTCATCTTTTTCATAGCAGTTTATTCTTATTTCACGTTCATTAAAAGTTTTTATATTTTGAAGTTCATCAAGGGCATTATTTAAAATAACAATCCAGACTTGTTCCACTCGTTGAGCTTGAATATTAATCATAAAACTATATGCCTCTTTTTGCATTTCCATACTAAATAGTTCATCATTTAAGTAAATATTACAGATATGTTTTGAGCGATTATTTGCCATAATTAAAGAGGTTACTAGGGTAGAGTATAGATTTGTTTCTTTTATGTAATCTTTTTTCTGTTGACTCATCTCTCTCATTGATTCAACTATCATTGCAATTCTTTGAAGACCATTTTGCATCTCTTTTGTATCATCTAAAATTTGGCTTTTTAATTTAAAATCATTTGGTAAAGTTTCTAAATCCATAAGAAGCATTTCCAGATTTCCTTTAATATATGTCAAAGGAGTATTTATCTCATGTGTTATACCTGCTGAGAGTTGTCCAATAGCTTTGAATTTTGCATCATTTAGTCGTTCTTCTTCATGAGCTTGGGCAAGATCTTTATTTTTTTGTACTTCATTCCAAACCATTCTCTGAAGTTTGTTTTCTTGTTCTTCATGTTCTGTTACATCAACCATTACACATATGTAACCATTGTATTGGTTCTCATCTTTGATAGTGGTTTTATAAAATTCATATATATCTGAATAATGAGTGCTAATACTCAAAATTTCTTTATAGTGAATGGAGTCTTTATAGAGAAGTTCTTCATCCTTTTTTTGATGAATTGTAGCAAGATATTTGGGTAAAAAGTCTGATATTCTTTTTTGTAAGACATCTTTTTTCTGTGATTTAATGATTTTTGTAAAAGCGGTATTGCACTCTATAATTAATCCATCTTTATTATTAACATAGATGGGAATTGGGGCTGTATCTAAAAAGAGTCGTAAGTAACTGAGTTGTTTATTGAGTGTATTGTTGAGAGTTTTAATTGTTTGCTCATTAGTAATTTGAGTCGTTATATCCATTGCTGTCCATACAACACCACCGTCATTAAGCATTTTGTTTTTTTCAAAAGGAGCACCTGAAATTTCAACCCAAATATGCTCTCCACTCTTTTTCTTCATTTTATAGCGGATATTTATAACAGAACTTTCTCTAGCTGTTGCAAAAATCATTTTTCCCCACTCTTCATAACTCTCTTGGGAAACATGAAGAATCTTTGCACTTTTAGAGAGTAGTTCTGCCTCTTCATAGCCAAATATACTACATAGAATTGGATTGACATTAATGATGTTTCTATTTTTATCAACGATTAGAAAACCAATCATAGCATTGTTAAAATATAGTCTACTCTCTTTAAGAGAAGAGGATAGTTTCTTCTTCTGTAAAAGTAATTTTTTGTGAGAACTTAAAATAGTGTAAAAGAGCAAAAAGATCATTATAGATGAGATGTATAAAATAGTAATTAGAGTTGTTTGAATTTTATATAAATCATCTAAATTTTTAGAATGAACAATAGTTATATGATAATGAATTTGATCTGGAGATAATAAGAAAGTAATGATATAACATTTACCATGGACTCTCAATGATTTTGAAAAATCATTATGTAAAGATAGTTCAAGTAGTATTTCATTGCGTAACTCTTGTGAAAAGCTCTTTTTTAAAAGAAGAAAATTTTTATTATTAAAAAAGGAGTGAAGATCATTTTTGAGTGTAAAGTGTTTTGCATTTGCAATATGAGAGTAATCATCGGATCCATTACGGTGAAGAGATTTCTCTAACTTAAGTTCATACTCTAGATGATTTAAAACATCAGTTTGATATGCATTTAATATAAAAAGATAGATAGGCAGAAAAAAGATAGATGCGATTAATAAGGACTTTAAAACAATCCATATGGTTTTGTTTATTTTCAAGTTAATAATTCTTAAGCAGTAACTTCATTAATTTTTTTACTTATAGCATCTAGCGAGTCAAAAGGCTTCATAAGGTAGTGAACTGCTCCATATCTATGAGAGTTTAGTACTTTATCAAGTGTTGAATATGCTGTCATCATAATTACATTAATATCAGGATGTTTTTCTTTGAGCTTTTCGAGCATATCTAAACCATTCATTTGAGGCATCATAATATCTAAAAGAACTATATCTGTCTCTTGTGAGATTCGTGCAAGTGCTGTTTGAGGGTTATTATAAACTGTAATTTGATAGTTTTCATTTCTTTGAAGAAATTTTTCAAGCATAGATGTTATTTGAATCTCATCATCGACTATAGCTATATTTATCATTATATTTTTCCTCTAAATAAAGTTTTTACTGCATCTTTCATCTGCTCTTTTGATTTTTCTTCTACCATCGCATCTAAAAGTTCAAATACTTCTAAAGAAGCTTCTTCGATTTTAGTTACCATCATTTCTATCTCATCTTTAGAGCAAATTACCTTTTGCCCAGCACATTCATTGGCAAGTTTATTAGCATTTTTATGAACTATTGCATGTGGAGTATCTAGTTTTGGATAAGATGGAGTGTCCTTGAACTCTATTGCCCCTATACCTGAACTATACCACTGTCCAAGTCTACAATTTGTATGATCTGTTTGATTAAACTCATTATCTTCACCAAAAAGAAGAGCATATACATTATTTTTATAGATGACATGATCTATTTTTGCGAGTGAAGCAAAGATTTTATCACTTATATAATCAACTTCATAAACATTTCTAGAAGCATTTTTTTCAAAAGAGATAATTTTTCCTTTTAAGTCTTCTATTTTAATTTTTGTCTCATGTAGAATATCACTTGTAGTCTCAGCATTTTCTTGAGCACTACTACTCTCTTGTTGCATAGCTTTTACAACTATGCTTATACTTTTTGTTGCTACCTGCGTTTTTTCGGCAAGTTTACGAACTTCATCTGCTACTACGGCAAAGCCACGACCATGTTCACCTGCACGAGCAGCTTCAATCGCTGCATTGAGGGCAAGAAGGTTTGTTTGATCTGCTATATCTTCTATAAGGTTTACTACATTTGATATTTCACTAGAACGTTCAAGTAGAGACTGTGTTCCCTCACGCGTAAGTTCCATATTTTGAGAAAGATGGTCCATGTTATCAACAGATTCTATGATGAGGTTTAAGCCATCTTTTGACTCTTCTGCTATCTCTGCTGATTCCTCTTTCATCTGTTTAAGGTTTTCAAGCATCCCTATATAGCTTATTTGTGAATCATTTAATGATAGTCTAATGGCACTTTGATGTTTAGACATAATGGTACTATCTTTTGCATTTTTTATATCAGTTTTTATGATGTTGTATAAAATATTTCCATTTGAAAGTAGTTTTGATTTTACAGCACCACTACAGCCATCTATACTTATATCTTTACTATGTATATTTAGTGCAGAGATTAAGGCAGAATCTTTTTTAATCATAATCATTGCAAGATTATTTTTATAAACTATTTCACCCTCTTTAGAAATACAAACTACTATCTCTTCTTGTGAATGTTCAAGCATTTCATCTTTAACTTTTAATTCTTCTTTTAAAGAAAGAAGCTCATTTTCTAAGTTTTGTATCTTGGTGTCACTCTCTCTATTTTTACTAAAAAACATATAATTAAAACCTTATTTTATTATATATTCATTATATACAGATAAGTTTAATACACTCCTTAATCGAACTTATTTCTGGAATTTGGAATGGAGTACCTTGAGGAAGAGAAAGTGCTGTTGTCTTTCCAATAACTATGACTTTGTTTCGTTTAGATATAGTATTGTTTTTGAGAAAGCATTTTACAGAGGATGGGGAAGTAAAAATAAGAGTTGAGTCTTCTATGGGAAGTTTAAAGTTTAAAATATCTTGAGCACAGTGACTTTCATATACTATAGCTTCATCAACATTAAAGCCAGCACCAGCAATCTTTTTGGCTCTCAGATATAAAAATTTGGTTCCCTCTGGATAGCTGTTAATAATGGGGAGCAAGTCCGAACCAAGACCATTCCCAACTTTTGATACTGTTCCACCAAACTTTTCATAGTACTCTTTTGTAAATTCAGAAATACATAGAGCAGGGATATTTATAAAATCTTTTTTATTATAAAATGCAAGAGCATTTACAGCTTGTTTAGATGTTAAAATAAGATAATCATAATTAGAAAAATTAATTTTAGGTTGAAAAAAGTTAAAATCTAGAGAATTTATATGTGTTACTTCTGCACTAGGGGTTGCAGAAAAGAGGTATATGTTTTTATTATTCATAAGAATAGAGAAAAATCTCTACTCCCACTCAATAGTTGCTGGTGGTTTAGACGAGATGTCATAAACAACTCTATTAATTCCATCAACTTCATTGATAATTCTTCTAGAAATTCTCTCAAGTAAATCATGTGGAAGGTGTGCGAATGTAGCAGTCATTCCATCAACTGCCTCAACAACTCTTACACAAACTGTGTTGTCATATGTACGGTTATCACCCATAACACCAACGCTTTTTACATTTAAAAGTACTGCAAATGCTTGCCAAGTTTTTGCATAGTAACCGCTTGCTTTAAGTTCATCAAGTAAGATAACATCAGCTTCACGAAGAATAGTAAGATCAGGGACATTAACATCACCCATAATCCTAATAGCAAGTCCCGGCCCAGGGAATGGATGACGGTTAATCATACCTTCTGGAAGTCCTAACTCTAAACCAATTTTACGTACTTCATCTTTAAAAAGTTCACGCAGAGGCTCAATAAGCTCAAAATCCATCCAATCAGGAAGACCACCAACATTATGGTGAGACTTAATAACCTCAGACGGACCATTTACAGAGATAGACTCAATAACATCAGGGTAGAGTGTACCTTGAGCAAGAAATTTTATACCATCATGTTTCTTAGCCTCTTTTTCAAACTCTTCAATAAAAGTATGACCGATGATTTTACGTTTTTGCTCAGGATCAGAGATACCCTCTAGTTTTCCTAAGAAGTTATCTACTGCATCTACAGTGATAAGTGGTGTTTTAAGATTGATTTTGAAAACTTCTTCAACCTGCTCACGCTCACCTTTTCTTAAAAGCCCATTGTCAACAAAAACAGGAATTAGTTGATCACCTATCGCTTCATAAAGCATAGCGGCAACAACGGAGCTATCAACTCCACCACTAAGACCACAAAGAACTTTTCCATCTCCAACTTTTTGGCGAATTGATTCGATTTGTTGTTTTAAGAAGTGCTCCATTTTCCATTTCTCAGTAACACCACAAATGTTTTTTGCGAAGTTACGAAGCATTAAGTAACCCTCTTCAGAGTGTTGAACTTCTGGATGGAACTGCATAGCATACACACGTTTTTCTTCATTAGCAATCGCTGCATATGGGGAGTTTGCAGATGTAGCAATAGGAGAAAAACCTTCAGGAAGAACATCTACTTTATCAGAGTGACTCATCCAAACGATGCGATCATCATCACAATCTGCTAAAAGTGGAGACTTAGTCTCTAATTTTAACTCAGCTTTTCCATACTCATGATGATCAGAGCGTATAACACTACCACCAAAATCAACTGCAATTCTTTGCATACCGTAACAGATACCAAGAACTGGAATACCCATAGAGTAAACACCTTGGTCTACTTCATAAGCATCTTCATTGTAAACAGAAGATGGACCACCAGAGAGAATAACTCCCTTAGGACCTTTTGCTTTGATATCTTCTACTGAAGTATGATAAGGAAGAATTTCACAATAAATTTTGTCTTCGCGAAGACGACGAGCGATAAGTTGTGTGTATTGAGAACCAAAATCTAAAACGATGATGCTAACATTTGTCATATAAATGCCTTAAAATGGAATAGTTTAATGGTGTAATAATAGCTAAATGTTGATTAATTTTTAATTTGAAGATTATTGAAGAAGTAATTCCCACATAAAAGTGGGAATTAACGAGTAAAAACTAGAGCTAGATTAGCCACCAATTCCTAAAACTGTAAACTGTAAGTACCAAATACCAACAGAAACAAAATATCCAACTAAAATAGTCCAAGACATTTTCATATGTGAACCGAAAGTATAAATACCATGAAGTTTACCCATAACACCAACACCAGCAGCAGAACCAAAAGAGATTAGTGAACCACCAACACCAGCTGTAAGAGTTACAAGCATCCATTGTGCTGTTGAAATATCTGGAGATGCTTTAAGAACAGCAGACATAACTGGAACATTATCAACAATTGCAGAAAGAAAACCAACACCAATATTTACAAAAGTAGGATCAAACATCTCATAAAGTTTTACTGCGTGACCTAAGAAACCTGCAAAGTGAAGAGCTCCAACTGCTGCTAAAATACCAAAAAAGAAAAGCAGTGTGTCATTTTCAATTTTTGCAACAGACTTATAAATTTCTATATCATGATCATGATATTTTTTAAGTGTATAAGCATAAAGCTGTAAAAGAGAGAGACCAAAAAGCATTCCCCACATAGGAGGTAAGTGCATGATTTGTTTTCCAAGTACTGCTGATGCAATTGTAAATACACCAAGGAAAATAATTACCTTACCACCTTTATGAATTTGAACTGGCTCTGCCCCTTCAATCTTTTTAGGATGACCTTCTGGAACAAAACGTGAAAGTAAAAATGCTGTACTCCCCCAACCAAGGACAGCAGAAGGAAATAAAAATAAGAAGTCAGTAAATACACCTTTTCCACCTGACCATGCCATAAGTGTTGTAATATCACCAAATGGAGACCATGCACCACCTGCATTAGCAGCTACAACGATGTTTATGGCTGCTGGAACTAAAAATGCCTTGTTGTCTTTTTCAATTGTTAAAAGAACAGTTGAAAGAATAAGAGCAGTTGTTAAGTTATCTGCAACGGGAGATATAAAGAAAGCTAAAAGACCCGTAACCCAAAAAAGCTTTTTATAATCATAACCCGCTCCTAGAAGTTTTTCTTTAAGTGCATCAAAAACATTTCTTTCTATAAGTGCTTCAATAAATGTCATAGCAACAAAAAGGAAGAAAAAGATTTCTGCAATTTCTAAAATAAGATGTGCAATTTCTGTGTCAAATGCACTAAAATCTAAACCTGTGGCAGCATAATAACCACCAAGTAGCATAAACATAAATGTACCAGTAAATAGTGCTGGTTTAGCCTTGTTAATATGATACTTTTCTTCAGCGGCAATAAAGTAATACCCCACTACAAATATTGCTAAGAGTAGCCATCCAAATGGCTCTGTTGCTAAATCTTTTGCATGCCCTGATGCATGTGCAGAAGTAGTTGCAAAAGCAACTACACTAGTTAAACCTAGTAACGATAGAATTTTTAACATTCCTTCTCCTTAATGATAGTGTGAACTCCAACAGACTCTTCTCTAGCTAGAGAAGATAATACAATCTCTTTTGCTGTGAGTAAACGGAATTTCAATAGTCTACCTATTTTTTCATTTAAAAGTGCATTAATTTGTGCTAAAGCATCATTTAAACCTCTTTTTGTCTTAACAATGGAGACATTTCTCCACATAATTTGGCGAAGTTCATTTTTTTTACTCTTATCTTCTTTAAAGCTCATAACTTCATTATTTATATCAAACTCAATAAACTCTTTTTCATTAGTTGTCTTTAAAATAGTTTCAACTGCTTTTTGTGCAAAGACTAAACCTTCTAAGAGAGAGTTCGAAGCAAGTCTATTGGCTCCATGAACTCTTGTTGATGCGACTTCACCAATGGCATATAAATTTTTGATATTTGGTACTCTTCCATTTAAATCGCTCTTTATACCACCAATAGCATAGTGAAACGCAGGTGAAATAGGAACCCGTTGTGATGGAACATCAAAACCTAATCCTTGTAGATTTTTATAAATATTTGGAAATCTGTTCATAAAGTATAGATAGTCAAAGTTTGCACAAGATAAGTAGACTTTTGAACCTGTTTTTTGAGAGTAATCATAGATAGATTTACTTACTATATCACGTGAAGCCAGTTCACCTCTTTCATCATAATCAAATAAAAATCTTCTCCCATCTTCATCTTCGATTGTCGCACCTTCTCCACGAAGTGCTTCTGTAAGAAGCATTTTTTGAGCACTATCACTGTTTACATATACAGTTGGATGAAACTGGTTCATCTCCATGTTTTCTAGCTTTATACCTTTTAAAATACATAAACCTTGAATATCTGCACTGATACAAGGAGCATTTGTGTGAAATTCAAAAAGAGAGCCAATTCCACCACTAGCAATTATGACATCTTCTGCATAGATGTTTTTACTCTCACGATGATCCAAAACTGTAACACCATAGCACTCATCATTCTTAATCAATAAATCAACAACTCTCGCATTACTTAGTAGTGCATGTTGGTTCTGTTGAAGCAAGAAAAAATGCATATACCTACCAGTAGCATCACCACCTGCATGAAGAATTCTTTCACATGAATGTGCTGCTTCTTTGGTATATAATAGATTGCCATCTCTGTCTTTATCAAATTCAAAGCCATTATTGATAATGTCATCTATAACTTGACGAGAGTTTGCACTTAAGACATTTACTGCTTCAGGAGAACATAAACCATCACCTGCGTTTAATGTATCTTGTATATGTAGTGGAATATCATCTTTATCTCTTGCAAGTGCAACACCACCTTGAGCATAAAAACTATTGCATTTGAAGGTTTCACGTTTGTTTATAATAAGAACTTTCTTCTCTTTTGGTAGTTTCATCGCAGCATAAAGACCTGCAACTCCAGCACCAATTATTATTACATCATATTTCATTTAATTTTTACAACTTTCATCATTTTCTTGATTAAATTGTTTTTTTTCTAAAATAAATTTTACATTTTCATCTTCGCTAGGGGCCTTTTCCATATAGTAAGGAGGAGCTTTATATCCACATGCGTTTAGACTTAACAAAAAGATTGCTATAATTAGCATATGAAAAATGCTAGACAAATTATTACTACTATTCAATATAAACCTCAATATAAAAGAATTTTACAACATAAATGTGTTCAAAAATTATGTTCGGTAATGCTTCCAGCTATACAAAAAAGTATAAAGTATGGTTACATCAAAGATTCTAAACTTCATTTTGTAATATCATCAACACTCAATAAATATGATAAAGATAATATTATAAATACTATTAAAATGATTTTAAATGGGGGAATGATAGAGAAAAATGAAAACCTAATTGAGTGTATTGATGAAAATATCGAAGATGTTATAGTAAAAGTAGACCATAGACCTGTTTTTGAGTATACACCTTTTACAACAGTTGCACATAAAATACGATATTTTGAGAGAGCGAGTGGTGATCTGATTATAAATATAAAAGATGAAAAATTACATAAAGTTGCTCAAGAGATACAAAATATAATAAAAGATAGCAAGTGAACCTCAAAGAAACAGTAAAACAACTCCCAAAATCTCCAGGAGTTTATCAATACTTTGATGCAGATGGAAGATTGCTTTATATAGGTAAGGCAAAAAATTTATCAAATAGAGTTAAAAGTTACTTTAATTCTAAGCTTTCTCTTCGTATTAAAAAGATGATATCTCAAACTGTATCAATGAACTATATAGTTGTAAATTCGGAACATGATGCTTTAATACTTGAAAACTCACTAATAAAACAGTTAAATCCAAAATATAATATCTTACTTAGAGATGATAAAACATACCCCTATATATACATTGATTTTTCAAAAGAATTTCCACGATTTGAAATAACTAGAAAAATAATAAAGAGTAATAACATTACTTACTTTGGTCCTTTTTCTGTTGGTGCAAGAGATATACTAAATGCACTCTATGATATCTGCAAACTAGTTCAAAAAAAAGGATGTTTAAAATCAAAAAAACTCTGTTTATATCATCAAATTGATAAATGTTTAGGTCCATGTGAACTAGCAATTACAAAAGAAAGATATACTCAAGAAGTTGAGTTGGCCATCATCTTAATAAAAAATAAAAAAGTACTGATCAAACGACTTCAAGAAAAAATGGAGTTTTATGCACAAGAGTTGCGTTTTGAAGAAGCAGGGGAGATTAGAGATTCTATTGAAAAAATAAATCGTTCAGAGATAAAGAGTGAAATTGATTTTGCAAGTGATGAAAATTATGATATTTTTGTTGTAAAAAATGTAGATAAAAGAGCTGTTGTTGTTCGAATTTTTATGAGAAATGGAAAGATTATCTCATCATCACATGATTATATTAATTTATATGAAGATCTTGATTTTAATGAACTCTATTCGAGGGTAATTATTGATTTTTATAAAGATGAAAAACCTCCAATAATTGCACCAATTTTAGTTGCACAGGAGTTTGAAGATAGAGAACTTATAGAGAAACATTTAAGTCATGTATTTCAAAGAAAAGCAGATATCTCTTTGCCTTTAAGAGGTAATAGAAAAAGATTGATAGATCTTGCTTCATTAAATGCCGAAGAACTTCTAAAAAAAGAGACAAAGACA
>Ga0256826_1001016_pt1 | contig 17444 bp, 26 predicted proteins | sample CV79metaG_FD_185975 | JGI IMG/M metagenome (GOLD analysis project Ga0256826, IMG submission 185975) | Hydrothermal vent microbial communities from East Pacific Rise, Pacific Ocean - CV79 | ecosystem: Environmental > Aquatic > Marine > Hydrothermal vents | place: Pacific Ocean: East Pacific Rise...
ATCTGTTTCTTTAAGCTTTGGGTTGTAAAAACTACTTTCTAAGCAGCTTTCATACTGCCTATTTTAACTCCGCGGTTGACAGCTGTCGCTTTTTTAATGGTGGTTTCTTCTTCTAATAATTTATAGGGGATATATACATATAAATGTTCATAATTAAAATGTACCCTTGAAAGTAGATATACCAACAATATTTTTGAGGTTGCCGTTATCTCTGATTTTAGAATCAGCTCAAGGGTTGGATGTTCTATGATAAGATAGAACTCCTCCTTGTTCTCAATATTATCGGCTTTATATTTTATTATTTTTTGGCACATCTCTTTGTGTGATTTTGAAAGTTTATGAGCCATTTTTAATCTCCCACTCAATCTCTTTTATCCTATCTATGATGCTTATCAATGTGCAAAAATTATCATAATTATAAAAATTATTTTGTTTTTTCATATATTTATCTCGTTTGTTTTTCCAAAATTCTAAATCATGGATAAGTTGCTCTTGACTCATCTGCAAGACTCTTCTATTTTTGTAGCGATATATATAAAATCTTTTTCGTTCATATCCTCTTCAAGTTGTAGAATTTCAAATATATGGTGTTTTTCATCTATCTGTGTAGCTTCCATCTCATCAACATATGAAATAATATGTATATTGTCTTCTTTATAAATCGCCTTCATATTATTAACCCAACAAACTTTTACAGTAGCTATTTTTTCTATTGATGGAACATTGGTGCTATATATTAAATATAGGTTCTCTTGAATAGGGATTGAGCCTATAAATTTATGTGAGTCATCTAATTTTAAAATTTTGTTTTGAATCTCTTTTATTGTAAATAAATTCATAATTTTTGTCCTTTTATATAGGGGTTAATAACCCTATATGACTATCAATGATACCGCTATAAAAAGATTAAATCAAATAAAAGAGAGCTTATTTCAAAGAATTTAAACATTCTTTTAATGCCTATTTTAGGGCTTTTATTTGACTTTATTGTAAAAAGTGGGCTATGATTTTATAGCTCTAACAAACTTAATTTATTTTATAGATAGGCGAAATAATTTCGCCTACTGTATCACTCTTGGTGATGGTTTAGTTTGGACTGTTTGACATCCATATTTGGCTTTTATGTCATCCATACTTTTTTGTTTTGGGTTTCTCCCTTTCATCTCTCCGTAGTACCACATCTTCTTTTTTGAAGCCCATTTAAAGTTTAACTCTTTGAGAGTCTCTTTTATAGATTTTGTATCGCCTGAGAGCCAAATCCAACTTCCCACCACTTCAATAACTATATTCTCAAAGTGTAGAATTTTAGAGATGACTTTTTCCAACTCTAAATCAAACTCATCTTCACTTAAAAAATTGAGTCCATTTTCTAAAATATTGTTATATATCTCATTAAGCATTTTAAACATCTCATTATCTCCACCGACATCAGGGTGTAGCTTTTTAGCTAACTCTTTATAAACTTTTTTTGCTTCATTTAAACCCTCTACAGATTTAAATTTCTCTTCTATTTGTAATTGTGTCATCTTCTATCCTTTATTTGAGAAACGATTTTACTTCGTTGATTTGACTTTCTCTTGTTGGATTTTTGGTTGAGTTTTTTCTTATCCTATTCTTTCAATAAGACAGAATTTTCTCTCTCAAAAATCTCTTTCTCCCGTCATCATTTCGTATATCGTTTTTATAAATGAAAGAGTTTTTACAAAGACTTAGGAAGAGGTAAAAGCATTTTTATCGACTCCTCATTCTTCTCTCGAAGAGACTTGTGTAAAATAAAATGTAATGTTAAAAATGTATAGAAGTGATGATGGGTTAAGTGATTGTTTAAGTTGAAAATTTACTTTTATTGAAGTTGGGAATAGGATAGTTGACAGAGGTGGTTTTTAAACCACATCCTTTTAGTATTAATAAATATGGAATAAGATATAATAATATAAATGTAATTAAGAGGGAGAAATTTTGGAGCAATTGGGAAGTTATATTAATTTATTATCAGCAATATTAGTTTTTATAGGGTTGATTTATACAGCTAGACAATTACAAGCTACTAAACAAATACATTCAGAAAATCATGAATGGAATCGAAGATTAAAATCTCTATCATTTTCTTTTTCAGATAAACCAGAGTATATTGATATCCTTAAAAGATTAGATGAACATTTTAAAATAAACAGTAAAAAACCTGAAAAAATTTCATATGATTATATTGTAAAATTAAGTCAAGAAGAGTACAAAGAAGTTTTCAATGATATACATTTTGTATTAGCAAGATTAGAATCTATGTGTATTGCAATAGAAAATAATATTGCTGATGAAGATGTATGTAGATATTTATTAAGAACTAGAGTTATTACATTGAATAAAATTTTTACACCTTATATAGACAATGCTAAGCACAATAGAGGTTCTGATGATATGTTTAGTCATTTACAACATTATGCTAAAGAATGGAAAAATTGTAAAATAAATGGAAAAGAAGCACTAGGGAAATTGAAGTAATTTTAAGTGAAAATTTTGAAAAAATATAACATAATAGTTTTAACTGACCATAAAACACATACAGAGGTAGACTCATTTTACAGTATTATCAATAAAATGAAAAATCATGTATCTTGCAATAAACTTGTTATTGCTTCTCGCTCTTATTCTAAGAATACTCATTTCTTCAATAATCCATTAAAACAAAAATTATTTGCAATAGAAATAAAAAATCAAATTAAATATGAAATATTTAAAGAAATTTATAAAGAATCTACTGAATTACAATTAGATGAATATGATGTAATAATATTACGAATTGATAAACCTATTTTACCAGATTTTTTAATTCAGCTTGAAACAGTATTTAAACATAAAATTTTTATCAATAGTCCAAAAGGTATACTTAAAACTGCTACAAAAGAATACTTAACAAATTTTACTCATTTAACCCCAAAAGTAGAAGTGTGTTCTAATACAAACCATATATTAGAAATTTCAAAAAATAAAGAAATTGTTATTAAACCATTAAATGAAGATGGGGGGAAAGGTATTGCTAGAGTGTATAAAGATAAAGCATACATTGGTAATTTACAAGTTCATTTAAATGAATTAACTCAGCATATATCTACACTTATAAAACAAGATGGCAAAGTACTCATTATGGATTTTTTAAAAGAGGTTCAACAAGGGGATAAAAGAATAATTGTTGTGAATGGTCATATTTTAGGAGCTATTTTAAGAGTTCCACCATCAACTAATTGGCTATGTAATGTAAAACAAGGTGCACGAACAGTAAAGTCAACAGTTTCACAAGATGAAATAAATATTATTAATATAATAAATGAGCCATTGCAAAATGAAGGTATAGTTATATATGGTATTGATACACTAGTTGATAACAACGGAAAAAGAGTTTTAAGTGAAATAAACACATCAAATGTTGGTGGGTTAATTCAATTAGAAAGTTTTTCAAATAAATCAATTCTTAATCAAGCAGTAAAATATATTTTTGAATATATACATACAAAAAGTACCAAAGGATAAGGAAACGCACTCATGATAAAAAATCTACTATTTATATTAATACTACTAAACACTACCCTATCAGCAAAAGACAAATGTGAGTTTCCACCACAATGGCACATAAAAAACTTCAGTTTTAAAACACATGGTTACACACCAAAACAGTACCTTTTAGAAGAAGATAATTATGGTTTGGTAGGTAATGGTAGTTTACCTGTTCCAATAAGAAATGAATTGGAAAATACCGACTTTCCTTTTGAAGCATTAAATATCATTGCTGCTTGTGGAAATAGTGATGCAATGGTAGAGTTGTCAACAAAATATGAAGATGATGATATTAAAAACTATTGGTTGAAAAGGGCTATTGACAAAGGACATGTAATGGCTTCAGCTTATAAAATACTATTTAATGGCAATTTTAATACTAAGAAACGAAGAGAAACAAACGCAGATGCACTTTTAAAATTTTATAAGGACAAAACAAAAAAAGATATTTTAAGAGATATGGCATTGGCACAACTATTTTATCTTTACTCTCATACTAAAGTAAAAGCAAAAATGGCAATCACAGAAGATATGATAAAGTACCCGCAATATAATGTTAGCTATATTGCTCAACAGCATGGATATGATTACTATACAGATATACAAGATGAACTATCTCAAAGTTTTATAACATGGTTAAAAGAGATGTCAAAAAAAGGAAGCCCTGAAGCATCATTAAAATTAGCTGAATATTATTCGCTCAGAGATTATAAACAGACTTTAAAATATATCGATAAGTATGTTTACAATAAACAAGATTTAGAAGATATTTTATATCCAAAATACAAAAAAACAAATGCTGGGCATGTATATAGACAAAGTAGATTTCAAATTATCAATAATATATGGCATGATTTAGATGAGAATATCCAAAAACTTAATAAAGAACTAAGTAAAAAAGAAAAAGAGAAGTTTCAAAAATCTTTAGCAAAATTTCAGAAAAATATAAAGGTACACAAGCAGTATCTAAGGGATATTTCTCCAAATGAAACTTTAGAATCTGTAGCTTTAATGGATTTAAAAACAAAATTAAACCTACTATCTACTAATTCTACACCATTAAATGCAAAAGAAAAACAGTATATCTACGATATTATTAGTACACCAATCAATCCAAAAGCTACAAATAAAGATACATTATTAAAAAATCAAAAAGAGACGAAAATACTTTTTGATTCATTGTCTAATCAATCACAACAATCTCTTTATGTCATGAGTTATGAACTATTAAAAAACAACCCTAAAACATATAAATCAAAATTTGGTATTATGCAAACTAAAAAAAGATATGAAATAAAACTTAAGAGAGCTATACAAAGCCTTACCTATGTAGAGTATGGAGCTTTAAGAAGCTCTGTATATCCGATATCTAAACAACTAGAAAAATTTCCAAAGAAAAAGTATAACCTAATTTTACCAAAAGAAGTTGCTCTTATTGCCAAAAAGATAGATATACTTGCTTTTTCAAAAGATTATTTGGCACAAAAAGATAAATATTTTACACCAAAGAAAGTAAAAGAAAAAAGGCTAAAAAAAGCAACATTATATTGGCTTGAATATGTTGTAAACAATAATGATAGTAATAAAGACTACTTTAAAGAAGCTAATTATCGTTTAGCTCAAGCTTATGATAAAAATTTAAATTATAAAAATCTTGGAAATGAGTATAATCAAGAAAAAGTATTTAAATATTTAAATAATATTGTACTCGTGACAGACAATGAAAAGCCTTTCTCAAATTATATAAATAAAAATTATTATAATGATATTGCATTATATACCTTATATTTAAAAAAAGCTATAAATTTAGCATCCATACATCATCACCTACTTAGCGATTATATTAACATTCCTAATTTAAATGAAAAACGGAAAATTTATGATGAATTGGTTACATATAAAATGATGTTTTCGAATAATAATACAAACAATGATTTAGATCCATTTCAAGTACTTAAAAAACAACTTCAAAAGACTAAAAAATTATATTTAAAAGAAGCTAAAACTTCTTTAGACTGGTATACAAAATATGAAATATTAAGATCAAGTCTCTTATTTAGAAAAAGTATATCTTTAAAAAATAAATCCAAATTGGAATTTATTGGAAAGAGAGATGCACTAGTTTTTGGAATGCGAAATAATATTATAAAACATGATTTAGAAAACAAGAATAAATTGCTAAAAAAATACAAAAAACATGCTTTAGTTTTAAATAATATCAGATTAAGAAATAATATTCCAATTAGATATAGTATGGAGTTCGTAGAACATCCAGATTTGTATACTCCATATGTTGGCAATATGATATTAAATGAATTAATTTGGTATAAGGTTCTTTTATTTGCCGGATTTGTTGATGTTCTAAAGGTGAAGCATAATATAAGAGATTAAATTGGCACACCTAAGTCAAAAACTATGATAGTGAAAATAGCCATACTTCTTTATTCCCTTAAATGTCATATATAGCTTGATTAAATTATAATTCAACTTCGTAGATATGGTATAATAAGAGATAGATTCATAAAAGGAGATTTGTCATGGCAGTTAAACACATAAATGAAAACGCAAAAGAAGAGAGTGGTATTTTACTTTCAGGTAGTGATGCTAAAAAAGTTTTTTCAATGTTTAGTGAAAATAAATCTTCTAAATATATTCAAGAAAAAACAGAGAAATTAAAATCACTTCTTGATAATGCCCTTAAAAAACCTTTTCCATCTGCTTCTTAAAAGTTTTCAATGCCTTCAATAATTAGCCTATCAGATATCGCAAGAAGTAAATTTGATAGACTTAAAAAGAGTTTTTCTTGTCAAAATGAAGAACTTGAAAGACATATAAAACAATATGCTTTTAACCATCAAAAAGAGGGACTTTTTCAAACTTATTTTTATGTAGATGATAACGATAACTTTTTAGGTTATATCTCTGTTGCTGTCGCTACTATTGAGAGAACAAAAATAGAAGATGAACTAGACATATCCTCATCTATAAAATACTCCATCCCTGCTATAAAGATAACTCGACTTTGTGTATTTGATAATTTTTGTTCTAAGGGTGTTGGAACTCTTCTTATGACTTTTGCAAATATTTTAGCAGTTGCACAACAGAAAAAACTAGGTTGTCGTGCTTTGATTGTAGATAGTAAGCCTGAGGCAATAGAGTTTTATAAACGATTTAACTTCGTTGAGATTAACAAAGAAGAAAATAGTGAAACTATGTTCATGGTTTGTGATATAACTAAACCTAGTGAAATAAAAAATATTGTAAATGATATGATTGAGTTTTGTGAAGTCTTTAATCAAGATGATTTAGTTGAAGTTTTAAAAGGATAAGAGCAGTAAATGAGTGGCATTACATATTTATCAAGAGAAGATGGGGATATGGTTGCAACAATGCTAGATTGGGCTGATGGTAATAATTTACCAGAACTAACATTGCATCAATCTTGTATAGGAGATGATGGACCTCCAATATGGGAGGGATTTCCAAAAGATAAAGAAACACTATTAAAATTAGACCACCTAATACTTGTTGAACAAAATTTATATGATATTCCAAACGAAATTGCTTGTATGGTAAATTTGAAAGAAATATATTTAATCGATAATAGTATATTTGATATTCCAAATGAATTATTAGAGTTGCCAAATTTAGAGCATCTCGATTTGTCAGAAAATTATGATTTAGAATTAACAGAATATCAAATAAAAAAAATTGAAGAACTACAAGATAAAGGGTGTCAAATTTTATATGAAGAATAATTTTCGGTGCCTATTCGGTGCCATTATATACCTATAAAACTGATTTTATAGATATTTCTTAAAGTATGAAACTTCGATATAGAGGGTATATAACGGTATTGAAGGGATTAGTCAATGGTTTCCAGTATCCGGAGCCACACTTAATTAAACCCCATAAACACTGACATTCCAACTTATTTATTTATTCGCGGTACCTATATTGTGCCCTAAAGTGACCAATATATATACACTCATATAGCACCGAGAAATGAAGCTCTTTTAACATCATCCCTTTTTCTATATTTAGCATACATATGCAGAGTCATAGATGCATCAGCATGACCAAGCATATTACTAACCCACAGAATATCTTCACTATTTTCTATCATGATTGTTGTAAATATATGTCTAGTATCGATACTTATAGTTACACTCTACGAAAGAAAGACTTAATTAAAAAAGCTATTAAAACTACTTGTCCAAGTATAAACTATACTATCCCTCTCCTTTTAAAATACCATAGTTATTTTCTTGAATATTTTCTGTTTACATTGGAAGTAAGGGGTTATTGGGGATTTAACGAATCAGAAGTGAGTACAACAGCACTCTGTACACAAGTGCTATTTTACATAAATTCTTATGCTTTATGAAGTAACTATGTCCTTTGCAAGCAACATAAGTTCTTGGGGTACAGCAGATAAATCAGAATGGTAGAATAAATTGTCGTATTTATATCTAAAAATAAGAATGGTTTAATTTATTGACAATGATAAAAATTTTTAAGGATTAAATTTGTGTGGGAAATAATACTTGAAGTTAACATGGTGCGCCCGACACGATTCGAACATGTGACCGCTGGTACCGCAAACTAGTGTTCTTATATTTCTTAAAGCATCAAAAGCACTACATAAAGGGCTTTATACAATATGATGCACTCTATTAAATCCTATTATGCTATAATAAACTCATACAAAAGTGGGGGACAAAGTGGGGGATTGATTTTCTCTCTATTTCCACGAAGGACATATTATGGCATCAGTACCAAAAGAATATATCAATACAATAATTGGATCGAAAGGCTTAAGAGCCAATAAAGACTATACACGGTTTCATTTTCGCTTTAAAGTTGATGGAAAGGAATATTATAAAACAATTGATTATAGACTCCAAAAAACATGGACACCTAAAGTTAGAAAAGATAATGCTCGTAAAGAATCTGAAGCCTTCAGAGAACAAAAAACAATCTTCGAAACACAACCATTTAATCCAGATGCTAAAGTAGAATTTATTGCCTTAGAATACTTTGATAAAAAATGTGCTGATACGGACTGGACAAAAGCGAGAAAAAGACTTTATGAACTTTATATTTCTCCTTTTATAGGAAAAAAGAAGATAAAGTCTATTACAGAACATAGTATTGATGCTATTCGCAAGAATATGGAAACTATAAACTATCATCAATATATTGAAGGTGGTTGTTCAATTAGATCAATAGAAAAAGTCTTATTCCAAACACTGAAGCCTATTTTGGCTTATGCTCAAAGTAATGGTGCAATAGATAAAATTCCTTCAATTACAATTCCTAATAGACCAAAAAAATCTCAAAGAAAAAAGAAGGTTTCAAAAGCATCAGATAAATTAACTCAGCTTCATGCTGCAATACATAAGAGGTATGCAAACGATCCATTTTATAGATCAATGTTTCTTTTTGCACTCAATGGCAGAAGATGGAATGAGATTAGAACGTTATGCTGGGAGTCTATAGATTTAATAAATCAAAATTACACAGTTGAAGCAGACCATAATAAAATAAAGGAGTCACAAAATTATTTTTTATCAAACGAACTTGCACTTGCACTTACTCAAATCAAAGATGATCAAATAGGATTAGTTTTTAAATCACCTCGTACTGGAAAAGAAATGCAATCCCCACGTAAACAAATTAATAAGCTCAAAGAAGATACAGCGATTGAAGAACTAACTATGCATTATTTTAGACATATATTAGTTACATCACTGGGAGAGTATGGAATGAGTGCCACTTCAATGAGTGCATCACTTGGACATACAAGAGCTGATACAGTGGATGAAGTTTATCGTTCAATTAATCATCTTAAAGGATCTCAGGAAGCATCTGAACAATTAATTACTATCGTTGAGACCATAAACCATGACTAAGAGAAAACTTCTTCAAGATATAGCCTATTGTTTTAGTAAGGAAACAAAAGATATAAGATGTAAAATTGCAAAAGAAATATATACTTATTACTCATATAAAAATATGTTTCCACTCCCTGAATCTCAAAAAAAGAAAAAGCTAATAAGAAGTATTAACTCCAAAATTAGACTAAGAAAAAAATTACATATTTATAATGAACAAAACTCTTTGAAAATATCCCTCTCTGACTTAAAAGACACTACCCATCCACCAAAAACAAAACTAAGAGAGATCATAAACACTATGTGTCAATCCACTACTAATAGTGAAGTTTCTGATTATTTTTCTGATATTTTACAATCATATGAAAAAGAGGAAGTTTATACCCCTTTTCATGGATGGATAGAAGATGATGAAGATTTTACTTTTTAATCAAACATTTTATAATCCTTTATTTTAACTTAAAATATAACCATCTGTATTTAATAAATTATGTTTAATATAGATGGTTATATTTTAAGGCAACTTAAAGAAAGGGAAAGCCCCTTTCTTTTATTACTCTTCTCTCATTAAATAGAAAGTGACAGTTCTTAAGATTATTTTAAGCCCATTTTTTTTTGCAGTACTCCACCCTATAATATTAAACTTCTCATAATAGTTATTACCACTAAAAGGTTTTAATAATATATACATAGGAGCTTAACAATGAATAACGAGACACAAAACCGCTGGTTAACCCCAAAACAATTTGCTGAAGAATTTGAGATTGCAGAATCTACACAGGGTAAAATGAGATCAAAAAGAGAAATTCCTTTTTCTAAAATTGGTGGTAAATTTATCCGCTATGACCGCATATTAATTAATCAATGGTTTGAAGATCACTTGGTTACATCTGAAGAACTTTAAAAGTTAGTTGAATATTATGGACATTAAAGCAAGAAGAAAAATAGTTGCTGATCACTTTAATAATCGTGAAGCGGTTAAAGATCTCTTGGAAGGTATGGGAATTGATGTAATGCGTTCTTATCACTTTAAACTTAGAGATGAAAAAACGCCAAGTGCTTTTATCAATACAAATGGAAGTATAAAAGATTTTGGATCGGGTGAAAGCTATAGTGATGTTGTAGCACTCCTCTTTGATGGGTACAGTGCTTTTTCAAGTGTTGTAGATGCATTATCATGGTGTGAGTCAAAAATATGATTAAACAGCCTAATATTGACTCAAATAAATATAAAATTGATAAAGATCTTCTGGACAGCTCTGAAGCACCTAGTAATTGCACTCTGTCCGACACTGAAGTAATTAAAAAAGTTTCTAACTACATAAACTATTTAGAGAGTAAAAAAACAGCCCTGCAAACATTTAGGAATGAAGATTATAAAAAAGAAGCTTTATCTATAAGCCCTTTATGGTTGTGGAAGGAAGCATCAGAAAATGATCTTATCTTTTTTAAGGGATTAACTAGCTTTGATGATCGTGTGAAAACATTAATCATTAAAATATTTAATCATGAAAACATACTTATCTCTTACAAAAGAAGAAGATTCAATGGTAGAAAATGGGTAACTGCATCAAAAACAAGCCCTAATAAAACAAGCCTGAAGCGAGTTGTAGACTATTCCACACCCATTTATATTGTCGAAGGGCACCACGATGCTCTCACAGCCACTTTATTGGGCATTAATTACATATCAATCCCCACAGTTGCATATAAAACTCTTAATGAACATGAATTACAGCTATTGACAAATCGAAATGTTGTTTTTTTACCTGATTTAGGGGATAAGGGGAAAAGTATTGAAGGGATGCACATACTAGCTGATCAAATACTACTAATTACAAAGAGCGTTTATATTGCTGATCTCAATAAAATAGCCCACTTAGGACATATAAAAAACCTACCAAATAAAATGGATCTATCTGAACTGGTGGAACTATGGAATCAAGGGTTGGAGTCATTTAAAAAACACTTGTTTGAATATTCTAAAAGAGGTGAGATATGAGCAAGAAGATTAAAAGTGATTTTATAAAAGATGATGTATCTAGAATTGAGATAGAAGATACATCACACTGTAATGAACTAGCTGATATTGTACCTAATAATAATTTAGAAGAGCCTAAACTGTTTAAATTTATTGAAAGATTTTGTGATCTTATTTATGAGCATTGTTCATCTTCTCATAAACAAATTATTGCAATTTTGGTATTTGATATTGCGAATATAATTGCAATTGCTGGAATTAAATATACTGCTCATTACTTATTCGATTTTAGTGAAAGTGGTAGTGGAAAGGACACTTCAGCAGACTTGTCACGGGAATTAGTATTAAAACCTATTCAGAGAATACAAGAAGGCTTAAGATCCTCTCATTATGAAAAGAAACTAGATGATAAAGAATTTAAAGGAAAAATATTTAGTAGTATTCATGGTGCAGAAATCACTACACAGAGCATCAGTAAGGCATTTGAAAATAATAAACATCAATGTATTAGATTAAGCGAAGTTGGACAACTTCTAAAAGATCCTAAAAATCAAGTTGTTAATTTTATTGTAAGTAATTATGGAAAACCAACTATAGATCTTCCTATGTATATTAAAGATTTAAATGTTGATAAGCCTGCATTTATTGAAGATGCTTCTCTTAGTTTTTACGGAAACTCAAATTTAGCCTATTTAGGACATAAGACATTTTCTCAACATATGAAAGGTGGTTTACTAAATCGTTGCATTTTACTTTTTGAGGACTATGCAAGACCGTTTGAAGATCTCCCTAAAGTAAGAGAAATAGCGAATAAAGAATTAAGAAGTGCTCAAATGAAATCAAATGCTTTTTATATATATTGCAAAAACGCTTCTAAATATGTCATTCCTCCAATAAGACAAACGGATAAGTATATAAAATTTCATAGAGAAATATATGATAAACAATTAGAACTCAAAGGAACGCCCGCACAGGAAATTCACAAAAGAACTATCCAGAATTTTAGAGCGATTATTTACACTTTTCATTTTATAGAATGTTTTGAAAAAGATGTAGATCAAGATCCAAATAATATTTATAGTTTAAATGATTATGAAACTGTTTTTACTGATCAAGATGGGAATGAAATAAAGCCTACATCTAAATATAATCATATATCTGATGAAGTTATTACAATGGCAGTAGAGTATATGAAGTGGCTTATATCTGGTTACGACAAATTAATTGCTGAAGTGGTTGGTGTAAGTGATGATATAAAAAAAGAAGATTTAGCAGAAAATATAGCTAATTTCATTAAAAAAGATTTTGAAATAAAAAGAAAAAGTGGAAAAGTTGCAACAATAAAAACCCGTGAAATTTGTAGAAAATTCAACATAAATAAAACTACCCTAAATGAGCTTTTAGAAGGTCGTATTTCGATTAAGAAAAGTAACATAGAAGGAGTGATATAAATATGTACTTTTCATTATTTTCAGATAAAAGTGTCTTATTTTCCCTATTTTGTCATAAAAATACATTTTGTCATAAGGTGTTTATGACAGCGAAACCACCGTGACCCGTGGAAGTATGGACATTTTGTCATTTGTCATTTGTCTTTTATATAAAAAGAGAATGACAGTTTAAGGTTAGAGTTAAAAAAGTATCAAAAAAGATAGAATTTATTAATATAAAATACATATCAAAGTGATACTAAATATATATTTTTTTAAGGGAGATGTTATGAAGAAAAAAGAAAAAAAGAGATCAAGAGTAACAATGATTTTGGATCATTTACAGAGTGGAAAAAGTATAACAACTTTAGAATCGTTTGAGCTATATAGAGAGGTTAATCTGTCTTCACGAATAAGTGTGCTTAGAAAAAAGGATCATAAGATTGTTGGTGTACATATCAAGCCTTGGAAATTAGGTGAACCTCATGTTGCACAAAGATATTACATAGATGAATTTTTATCTTTAGAAGAGAGAACTAAATATGATCTTCCTTATGCAGATGATACAGGTGATGCGAGTGGAAACTAAGACTATACACAGAGCGACAGACGATGAAGCAAACACAGTAGGCTTTAAAAAAATATCTAACTATGTAAGCACAACTAAATTAGATTTTCAAGAGATGGCACTACTTCTATATTTATTATCTAAGTTTGATGATTGGATAGTGAAGCCTAAAGTAATAGCCTATGAGTTCAGTATGAGCCTTCAGACTATCTATAAGATAATCAATAGGCTCATAGCTAAGGGGCATATAGTTAAGACTAATAAGCATGGTTATATACACTATGAGATACATGAAAAGCCAGTTAATGTTAAATAGCAAAACACAATATATATATAACATACTAATAGGAATAGACTTATTACTTATGTCCTATAAAAGAGATGATAATAATGGTTGAAGTTAGATTGAGATTTTTAGAAGCCAAAGGTTTTAATACTATTCAGAATATTACACCTAAATCTAAGATGTGGAAGTTCAATGATGATACGGATCAATTCATTATTATTTTATTGGATGAAGAGTACACACCACACTACGAAGAGATGATTAATCTATTTGTGAGTTGGAATAAAGAGTTAATTGATGCTGTTGTGGAACTGGAAGTAATAAAAAGTTAGATGTTGTGTAGAGAAGGCATATACCCTCCCTACCCTCTTAATGTTTTATCACTTCACACCGACACCGCATATAAAGGCTTTTATTTGTGCCAATTCATGAGAGTATATTGTCCTTAAGATTAGATTTATATTTGTAGGAAAAAAGAGGAAGAATCTTGAAGAAGTTTTGCAAACAGTGTACTGTATAGCCCTATAATAGGGAGTTTACTAGATTTAAAACAAAAAAAAGGAGTAAGACAAATGGATGAAGAAATGTATATTAAATCGAGTCGATTGTCAATAGATGAAGAGTATCAAGAGTTTCAAATAATTGTATTGGCATATCCTAGAAATTACTTTTCAATTACAGATGTAAGTGATCTTGAAGAAGTTGTATTTTTAACTCTTCAAATGAAAAGGTTAAAAGATCTAATGCGACTCAATAACCCTAATGATGATAAGGCACTTAGTAGATATAACAAATACCACGAGACCTACAATAAGATGCTGAAGGCAAAAACGCTCTTAAAGAATGCTCTTCGTATTACAAACACTAGTAGAAGTAGCCCAAATAGATCAAATTTTTCAGTACATAACGAAACACCGCTCGTAAATAGCAAGAGACAAGAAATTATAGAGTGTGATCCATTTAATGATGGAATTACTATGAAAAAAAATACAAAAAAAGATGAGGAAATAAAATGAGTATCAAAACAGAAGTAGACAGCATAATTGCAAATAATGCTACAGAGATTAGAGAAGAGAGAGAAGCACGGTTGACAGTTGTTGAATCTTCAATAGTAGGTCTAAAGAGCATACCATCAACACCCGAAAGAGCAAGAGAGATAAGAGATCTTTCAGATGAAGCCAAAGAGATAAAAAGTTTACTTTTAACAGATGATGAAAAAGAAGAGATTATAGAAAACTCTTTAGAAATAATTGCAACAGCAGACAAAGATCAACTTGCAAAAATGAAAACTGATTTATTTATATTAAAGTCCAGTAAAACAGCAGACAGATTTACAGAGAGAGACATAATTAAGGCGATGGAAACTAAGATATACAATCTAGAGCATAAGATTAAAACTGCTAAAAATATTCAATCTAACAAAGATATGAATAAAAGACTCTCACATGAACAAAAGATTATGGACATAAAAGCCCTTGAGAAAGAGATAAAATCTTTATTTGCATATAGCGATAAGAAATCTAAACAATTATTATTACAAGCTCAAGCAAAACTTATTATTCTGAGATCATCTTAGGTCTATGAACTCATTATGAAACTCAATCAAAAAGTAATTTGTAGCGTTTCTGAATGTACAAACAATTCAAGAAGTAGTAATGGCTATTGTGGAAAACATTATCAAAAATGGAAGAAGTATGGGGATCCAACTTATACAAAGTTGAACCCTAAATTTCAAGTTCCATTTCTGTGCAGTGTAGAAGGTTGTGAAAAAATTGCAACCCGTAAAGGTGCAAAGATGTGCGAAGTTCATTACTACAGGAAGAGAAGATACAACACTACAAACTTAACTAATAGTAGGAAACCGTTTTTGCAGCATAGTGGTGGTTATATTTGCGAATATGATCCAAATCATCCTTTATCGGATAAAAGGGGATATGTATATCAACACAGGAGAGTCGTTTACGATTATCATGAGAATAACCCGCATCTAGAATTAAAGTGTGAGTATTGCAATCGCTCACTAACTTGGAAAGTGGATAAGGGTGACATTAACAAAGTTTTTATAGATCATAGAGATGAAAATAAACGAAATAATTCACTCTCAAATTTAGTGCTTAGTTGTATGATTTGCAATTTTTCTAGAAGTCGAAATACTGCTACAAAAAATAGAAGAGTAAATTTAAATAAATATACTTGGAGTGGACTAACTTTAACACTTCCAGAGTGGAGTGCTAATCTAAATATACCTAGATACAATCTAGCATGGAGATTAAAGCACTGGTTAAAAGAAGATCATACTCCAAACTATGAAAAGATTTTTACTACACCAACAAGGGAGAAGGCGAATTGAAAAAGTTTTATAATAGTACAGCATGGAGAGATATTAGGAGTGAATACAAGAAAAGTAATCCTGTTTGTAGCAGATGCAAGAACAGGAAAACAGAATATGTAAATCATATAGTGCCTATAACAAAAGACTACACTAAAAGGTTTGATTTAAATAACTTAGAATCTTTATGTAATATATGTGCATGTTCAAAATTTATATAGTATTTTATTTGTATAAAGTGGGGGACAAAGTGGGGGATAAGTAAAACTTAAAGAATAAATTATTTTTGTAAATGTCTTAGAATGTCGTTGTTTAGGGGATTCTAACATGGTGCGCCCGACACGATTCGAACGTGTGACCGCTGGTACCGCAAACCAGTGCTCTATCCAGCTGAGCTACGAGCGCACACCATCTCTTTTGAGAGGATGAAATTATAGCAAGTTAAACTTATAAAATTCTAAAAATTTACTTATTTATCTATATTACTTAGAATTTCTTCTATTTTTTGTTCTTGAAGGTATAATTCATAACTTTTTCTTACATAAGCTTGCATTACAGTTTTGAGTTCATTGTTACCTTCAATGTTAAAGTCATTAGCCATTTGATGCTCTAGAAACTTGGCAAAGCCATCTTCTACGTCTACATCAAATCTTCGACCACCAATATATAAACCTATTTTTTTACTCATATATTACTAGCCTAAAATACTTTCTATCTTATTTACAATCTCTTCAATTTCTAAATCTTTCATAGCATTTTGTTCTGCTAGTTTTTCAATCTCTTGATCTTTAATCTCTCTTTCTGCTTTTAAAGTTATTAACTCATTTCTCATTAGTTCTACTTCACCTTTTAAAGAGTGATACTCTTGAAGTATCTGAGAAACTTTCTCGCTCAATATTTCTAAATTTGTTTGATTTTCCATATAATAATTCCTACTATTTTTTTAAGTTTATAATTCTATCATAATTAATGTATATAGGATTACTATTATCTCTACTTCGATATAATTTATACATAATTAACAAGGCTTATATAAATGAATAATTTTGAAGAATATTACACTAAATTTGTCCAATCAGTTGGGAATAAAGAGGGTGCTATCTCTCCTATTGTCACTTCATCTGCTGCTTTTGCTTATGGTGATGCACAAACTGCAGAAGATATCTTTGATGGCAGTGTAAAAAAACCTCTATATTCACGCATGGGAAATCCTACAACATCAAAGTTAGAGTCTATTATGGCTGAGATGGATGGTGGTGTTGGAGCAGTAGCAACAAGTTCTGGTATGGGTGCTACTACACTAGCAACTATGTCACTTCTATCAGCTGGTGATGAGATTATAAGCATCGGTGGATTATTTGGTGGGACATATGCACTTTTTAATGAAACACTGAATCGTTTTGG
>Ga0256826_1001017_pt1 | contig 17407 bp, 17 predicted proteins | sample CV79metaG_FD_185975 | JGI IMG/M metagenome (GOLD analysis project Ga0256826, IMG submission 185975) | Hydrothermal vent microbial communities from East Pacific Rise, Pacific Ocean - CV79 | ecosystem: Environmental > Aquatic > Marine > Hydrothermal vents | place: Pacific Ocean: East Pacific Rise...
CTAAGTCTTGAGGGTGACGAGCAAGGAGATCTTCAACAGAGACATCCTTGAGCTGTTTAGAAAAATCTTTGTCTTTTAAAATCTCATCAAGTGTTGGTAACACTTGTATCTCAAAAAAGTACTCACCTAGTTTCTCATATATCTCTTTTATTCTATTTGACGAAGCAGAGGGCATAGCGATAACTAAAAGATCATACTTTTCAGTAAATCGTTTTTTAAACTTCTGCTTAGATATTACTTTTACAGCATCTATAGACCTATTTTGGATTACTTTATCATCATCCAAAAAGTAGTGTACCTTGTACTCACTGTTAGCAAACTCAGCTTCGAGTTTTATGCCAGCTCGTCCTGCTCCATATATAACTACACTTTTTGTCTTGGAAATTTTGTTGTTATTCATGTAGAAATAATAGGAATACATTAAAAAGTTTATACTAAATATGTAAAGAAAAAGTTCAGAGACTAAAAATGACAACTCTATTTTCGTATAGAGAAAAGGCATGTAGATTAAAAAAGCCACAAAATAAACCGTACTTTTTATAATAAACGACTTTTGAGAAGCCTTCGACCATGCAAGAGAGTAGTCCTGCAACATAAAACGCGATGTAAGCAAACGAACAACTATTACACCACCTATAATAGTGTAGTCTATAGGAAAATGAAAAATGAAAAATGTCCATACAAAAGTAACAGTCGTAAGGGCAATAATTACCATATAGTTAAGAAATGGTTTAATTCTATGCATTGGGGTAAGTCCTCTTGTGTTAAAAAGCTTTTTTATAGTCTATAAACCGAATAATAACAAAAAGAACCATTAAAGCAACTAAAAAAGCCACCCAAATAGGTGATACAAAATAAACCAGACTAAAAAGTAAGACATTTACCACTAAAGAGTAGTTTACAACCTTAGCATGACTCCATCCTGCTTGTGTAAGTCTCTGATAGGCATGTTTTTTATGTGCTTGTGAAAGCTGTTCATGGTTAAGCTTACGTCTAAGTAGTGTAAATGTAGCATCAAACAAAAACAATCCAAACAGTATAATCCAAATCCAGAAGTTATTCACATCTTGGTTCGCATAGTAGAGTGTAAATATGGCTACATTGTAACCGAGGAGAGTACTTCCCACATCTCCCATAAATATCTTAGCATTTCCGTAGTTCCATACTAAAAAGCCTAAAGTGGCTACAGCTAAAACTATGAAGTGGCTTCCACCAAATAGTAATAACCCAGCTAAACTTAAAAACACTATCTCACTACCAGCATAACCATTTATGCCATCCAAAAAGTTATAAAGGTTTATAAACCAGACTATAAGAAAAAAAGCAAAAACATTTGCAAATAGCTGGTTATCTATACTAAAAAAATCAAACCCAAAACTATGAAACCCTCCTAAAAAGTACAAACCACCAACAGCCACAACAGCCTGAGCAATAAGTCTAATTTTCGGAGATAAATCATAAAGGTCATCAAAAAAGCTTACTACAGAGATGATAATACCAACTAAAAGAGCAAAAAAGAGTGAACTTTCTATCTCCCCTATATAGTTCAAATAAAAAAGCCCTATAAACCAAACTAAAGAAAGAGCAATACCACCACCATGGGGAGTAGGGACACTATGAGAACTTCTTTCGTTTATCTCATCTAATAAAGCATGCTGAATGTAATAGTTTTTTATATAGTATGTTAAGGTAAATGATAATAGTAATAAAACAATATATATCATCATTTATACTTTTTCATACCATAATATACATAATAAGAGAAATAATACATACTTTTAAAAATATTTAACTTTTCAACTTCTCTAAAAATTTCCCATATATATTTAATTCCAACCATTTTATTACTTGAAACTGAGTTCTCAACAATTCTATAGTATGCTAATGGTTCGACTATACCTTTTGCATAATCTATCTGTTTTAATATTTTTAACCACAAAGCATAATCTTGCTTTTTTATAATATTTGGCATCAGAACTTTACCTAGTATATCGGTATCGTAAATTGCTGTTAAACATCCTATACTATTTGTTTTTAACAGATCAGAATAATTAATCTGTTCTTTTGTAGTAAATAGGCCTAACTCTTCGTTATCTTCACTTATTACATAATAAGAGGTATACGATAAAGCACATTTTTGCTCATTCATAAAAGATATCTGTTTCTCTAACTTTTGAGGCATCCACAAGTCATCTGCATCTAAAAATGCTATATACCTACCTACTGCTTCTTCTATAGCTCTGTTTCTTGCTACTGCTGGACCACTGTTTTTTTCTAATTTTATAAATTTTATACGACTATCTTTTAGAATATAATTTTCTATAAGTTCATTTGAATCATCTGGACTACAATCATCAACTACAATCATTTCCCAATTTGTATAAGTTTGAACCAATACAGAGTCTATTGTCTCTTTAATAAACTTTACACTTTTATATGATGGAGTTATTATTGAAACTAAGTTATTTTTTTTCATTTTTATATTTTCCTTATTGTTAATCTACTTAAAAAAACAACTATATATATATTAGTTATTCCAAGCATAATTCTTAAAAAATTTATAATATTTATCTCTGCCATTACAATAAAAAATAAAATTGCATATATATTCCAATATATGAATAATCTTATATTTGTTTCTAATTGATATAAAAATTTTGAAGTATATAATAATATACTACTAATTATAATAAACATTAAAAATGCAAATTGTTGCCCATATTTTACAAAAAAATCTCCCATATAAAATGTTGGTGCAGAACCAACAACATCAGTGGTATTATACATATGTGAAAAAACATCAAATTTTAATCCTCGTGGATTAGCATTATTTATAAAATCGAAACCTTCATTTAGCATATCTATTCTATGAATAAAACAAGTTCCTTGTGATACAAAAAATCTTCTAAAAGGTGAGTTCATCATATAAGAAAACAATTCTGGATTTACTTCCAATAAACCTTTCGTTACAGCATATATAACTAAAGAAAATACAAACATTAAAAATACTCTAATATCAAGTTTTCCTTTAAAAATATAAATCCATATAAAAATTAAGTAATATGCTAAAAAACCTTTATTTCCAGAAGCGACAAATAAGAAAACCATTATTACATTTATAAAAAGATGCATATATTTTGATTTAATTTCTTTAAAGTAAAAAAAATATATAGAAGGAATAATAATAGACACAATTGTTGAAATAGTATAAAAATGTGGTATTGAACCTGTTAAATCTGGTCGATCCACCAATCCATGACCTAGTAAAATATTAACTAAAGGAAATTGTTTAAAATAAATTATATAATACAATATAATTGGTATTAAAAACAATAAAAAATAACTCTTTACAAAAGTATTACTGCTTATATATAAGGATGATTTTTTTAAACTTAATGAATCAATTATAAAAGATAAAATAAGATAAATTAAAATTGTATATGTAGCAATATGAAAAAAATCAATTAAACTTTTATTAGAAAAAAATCTATATACTTCACCCCCCATAAAAAAATATAAACTAGGTGTATAAAAAATTGTTATTAATGCTAATGAATATAAAAATGTAATCTTTTTATAATCTTTTTTTAAAAAAAAAGTATAAATAACAAATATAAAAGTGATTATACTAAGTAATAAAAAATCTACTAACAAAACCCACCTGACCTTTTTGAGTCATTGTACTGTGTAATATTCCTATACTTAAATACCTTAGCAGGGTTACCACCTGCAATACCAAACTTTTCAATATCTTTTACAACAACTGAACCAGCTTGTATAATGGCACCTTCACCTATTGTAACTCCACCAAGGATAATTACTCTATCTCCTATCCAAACATTATCTTCTATTATTATGTCCTTATTTATCATCTCTTTTGTATCATACGGTATAGCATTAGCACCATCATATTTATGATAAGAATTTATTATTAGAATATCTTTACCTGAATGAAAATTATTTCCTATCCTGACTTTAGCATTGCCTCTTATTATCATTCCATTAAAATGGCAGTTATATCCTAGAAAAGTATTCTTTGTAAATCTTGAATAAAAGTTTACTTTAGGTTTTGATTTATATGAACCAATGATTAACAGTGCAAACTGAGTAAATAAAAATGATAAAAACTGTTTAACTATTCGCATACTGTTCCTTTATTAATTTAATATCTACACTTAGTACTACTACAAAGAATAAAGCCCATGTTATCGCGGTAGAATAAGCGACACCAATCACTCCAAAATATTGGATAAAAAAGTAATTTAGCCCTATATTTATAGTTGCTACGATAAATGTCATACTTGCCAATAACTTCGTCTTTTTTTCAAAAAACAATATATTAGTCACTAAAAAATAAAATGATTGAAAGACAAATCCAAGCAATAAGTATCCAAAATACTCTTTTGCTACATAAAATGATTCATTAACAAATATACCAAAAAGTACATCTTGCAGTAAATATATAATCATTCCAACTATTGTAAAAAATATAAAAAGTAAAAAAGTAATCTTTTTAGCTTGTTTAATTTTTTTTTCTTTTAAAAGTTTAAATAACATTGGAGACCATGCTTGATTTACTGATATACTTACTAAAAGCATCAAAGCAGATATCTGATAAGCTACTGTATAAAGTCCTACTTGTTCGTTTCCTTCAAAATAAGATATAAAATATCTATCTGACATCGCCATAATCGTTCCACTTAATGCATGAGGAATTAACGGTAATCCAAAATTAAGAATATCCTTAGTGTATTTAAAAATAATTTTACCTATATAATTCATTTTTACTAAAAGATATATACCTACTACAGAAAAAAGTCCATATATACCGTATACACCCTCTAGTCTTCCTATATAACCATACTTATAAATCACTACAAAAAGATACGACAATGAAAAATCCAAGATAGTTTGAGCAAGTGTAAATAAAGCAAATTTCATAGGTTCTTGTCTTGATTGATAAAGTCCTAAAAGAACACTACTGACTACTCTTAACATAGCAAAAACTGCTATCCAAATTAATAATTGATTATCAATTTTCAAAAGAATAGATATACTATTTTGAAATAACAATACTACAGATAAAAAAATAAGAAATGCACCAAAAGACAATATAAGTGCATTTGTAATATACTGTTTTAACTCGGCATGTTTTAGTTTAAAATACTCTACATTTATTGCTGCATTAATATTCAATAGAATGAAAGGTGTCATAAACAATATAGTAGTTTCAACTAATGATAACATACCAAAGTCTTTTAAAGTAAGATATGTTGTCAATATAGGTAACATCATTAATGGAACTAAGGATTTTAGAGCATTAGTTCCACCATAAATAACGATATTTTTAGATAAAAGTTTAAGCATTTAGATCTTGGACCTTAAAATATTTTCCATAGTAATCATATACATTTTGTATAAGTTTTTTATATTCAGATTCTTTAAAATTAAACATAAAGCCTTCAGCTTCTATACCATAAATATTTTTCATAGTTAAAAGTGCTGTAGAATAAAATGAAGCTACTTGATAAGGTATCTCTTCATTATATAAACCATATAGTTCCACTGGGTAATCTAACTGTAGAACCTCTAAATTTTGAATATTTTGAAGTTTTTCTAGCTTAGCTTTATCTTCACCTCTATGTGAAATATACACTATCTTTTTATCTTTATAAAAAGAAGTTATTTTTATGATTTGCTCTATATAATATTTTTCTGTTACAATCTCTATTTCACTTAGTTTAAGTCCTAAAAATAAAATTTGTTCTTGATTTATTTTTAACTTTTGTAAATTATTTTGAAGTCTTAGAAAATTATTTTTTACTATTTCTTGATTTTTATTGGCTTTAAAATCATACATTGTAAAAAGGTTATAATTATCTAGATCTGTAAACTTTTTTTGAATATCTATAGTCTTTGCACCATCATCAAGAAGTATAATCTTTTCTTTTTCAGTCTTTTGTATAATAAGATTTAAAAAACCAGAATTATAATTGCCTATAAATATTTTATCGATATCTTTAGAAATTTCATATATGTATTTATAATAAAATAATTGTAAATAATCTATAAAATTTCTATTTTCAATTCCTATAGTTATGTAGTTTATATTTTGGATATTGAGCTTATCAATCACATACTGTATGTGTTCATCATTTTGGGGAATATTCGAGAGTCTAACTACTATCTCATACTTTTTTATAGAAAATTTTTCTATTGCTTCATAGGCATTTAATAGTTGTAAGGGTGATTCTATAAAAACTAAAGATTTCATTAGTTAACTAAAACTTCTGCCATCTTAAAATCAATCTCTGCATCAATATCCACAGAGCTTTTTCTATCCATTGTGTAAGCAAAGATATCATCTTTCAAAAAGAAACTCTCTTCTTCTAAAAGTTTATCAGTTTTACAAATATATATGGCTCCATTAACTCTATAGTAAATTTCTAGATCTTGGCTTCGTTTATTTAATACTTCATCTCTTAAAAAATTATTCATAGATAAACTATCATCCAAAGTATTTGACCATAAAGGACTATGATCCATTTCACAAACAGATATAATTGCATCTGAATCTTTTTCTTCCAAAAGTTCTATAGCTTCATCAATATGATTAGCAGTTCTAAGAGGGGATGTTGGTTGCAAAAGTATTACATAATCATATTTATCACTATTCTTTATAGTATGTTTTATCGCATCAAATGATGTAGCTGTATCACTCGCCAACTCATTTGGTCTTTTAATAGTATCTGCTCCATACAGGTTAGACATTGTTAGTATCTCATCATCATCACTACTTACAATAACTTTATCTACATACTTACTTCGAAGTCCTGCTTCTATGCTGTAAACTATGAGAGGCTTACCATTTAAGTCAAGTATATTTTTATGAGGTAATCTTTTACTTCCACCACGAGCAGGAATAATTGCTAAAAATGTTTTCTTTTTATACATTTAAGATATCCTAAAATTAGTTATTATTTTTTTCAAAGGCTCTTCATATAAGTAGTATATAAAAACCGCTACAATAATTGAAAATATTAAAGCAATAAATACTGTATAGACATCACTTATTTTATATATTTTATTCAATATGTAAAATGAAACAGGATGAGTTAAATAAAGAGTATATGATATTTTTCCAAAAAATGATAGCAGGTTACTTTCAATTTTATTAAATAAAAAAGCTGTAAAAATAATAAAAGAGGCTAAAGAGAACACAAGTCTCCATACTCCATCAATTATAAAATAATACTCATCTATACTTACTTTAGGCAATATAAAAATGGTTGCTGATAATATAACTAGTAGAATATAATACTTTTTTAATAATCTGGACGCAATAACCTTTTCATAAAAGAATGCTAGTAACATTCCAAATAGAAAAAAATATGCATGATTGCAAAAGTTCAAAACATACATTTTAAAATATTTGTCACCCATATTTAAAAAATAATTATTATGAAACATCGAAGTGTATAAAAAAGCTCCTATTAAAAATAAATATATAACGAGAAGAGTTATTTTACTGTGACTAATTAAATAACTACTTAGCAACATTAGAATTGGAAAAAATAAATAAAATATAATTTCTATTCCAATTGACCAAGCACCAGGAGTTAATCCTCCTTTACCAAAAATTCCAAAAAAAATAGTAAATTGAATTAAAAATTCTCTTATTTCGCTTATATACCTATAATCTATTATGACAGAAATAATAATAACTAACCAAAAAAGAGGATAAATTCTAGCAATTCTTTTTCGAAAATACATAATTATATTATTAATTTTTAAAAAATCAATATCCCTATATGCAATTACTAAAGAAAACCCACTTATTATAAAAAATATTGACACTCCATAAAGAGCTATTCTAAATAATATCTGATTACTATTCACTTCAATACTATGTGTCCAACTCAAATAATGATACAAAACTATACAAAGAGCTAATACACCCCTTAAGTAATCAATAGATTTTATATGTTGTTTCAATTAAAATACTTCGCTATATTCAAGATTTGCTTTCTCATATTCATCCATTCGTCCAATGTCCAACCAATACTCTCTAATAGGAAAAGATACTCTTTTTTCATCATTTTTAATAAGGTCTTCAAATAGTGTTGGCATATCGTAAAACTCATTACTTGGTATCATATCTATGCATGAACTGTCTAGCATATATATTCCAGCACTTACAAAGAACTTATGCACTGGTTTTTCAACTATTGACTGTATGTTTCCATCTTCTATATTTACAACACCGTAGGGTACTTGAAAGTCATACTCTCGTACACACATAGTTGCTTTAGCATTATTAAAAGTATGAAAGTCTAACATACTTTCAAAGTTAACATTTGTTAAGAGATCACCATTCATTACAAAAAATGGTTCTTTTGGTTGTTGAGTAGTAGAAAGCAGTGTTAATGCTCCTGCCGTCCCCATTCTTTTGTCTTCTAGTACATACTCTATCTTTGCAGCAAACTTACTACCATCTCCGAAAAAATCTTGAATAATACTCGACTTATACCCTACACACATTATAATATTTACAAATCCATAACTGACAAAATGCTCTACTATCGTTTGAAGTATTGGCTTTCCACCTACAAGTAACATAGGTTTTGGTGTAGTTTCAGTAAGTGGTCTTAGTCTAGTTCCTAGTCCTCCAACCATAAGTAATACTTTATTTTTATGCTCTTTTGGTTTTAAAAGTTCATCAAGTATTTTTATACCTACTACTCTATTTTCATCATCTATCACAGGTATTTGATAAATTTTTCTACTTGTACAAATATTAATAATCTCTTCTTTAGTCGCACCTATATTAACCGTTGTAGGAGTCGTAAAATAGATATATTCTATAGTATGTTCAAGTCCTTTACCATCCAAAATAGCACGTCTTATATCTCCATCAGTTATAGTTCCTAAAAGTTTATTTGTCTTATCCAAAACTAAAGCAAACTTCATTGCCCCACTATCTATAATTTGTAATGCTTCTTTTATAGTTGAGTTTATAGTTAACTTTATTTTATTTATCTCAATCATCACTTATCCTTATCAACAAATTTTTTAATTATTGTTGTATCCATAGTTTCTAATATTTTAACTATTTGTACTGCTGTCCTACCATCACCATATATATTCACAATATTTGTATTATCAAAACTAACAGCTTTTTTAATATTTAAACTAATATCTTTAATTTCACAATTAAAAATGTTATCACTCTGAAGACGACCTTTCTGTCTATTTCCAATGTTTACGACTGGTTTAGAAAAGCTTGCTGCTTCTATAATTCCGCTAGATGTATTTCCTATTAATATATCTACATATTTCATAGCACTTAAGTATTTTAACTGTCCTAGACTTTTAACTATTTTATACTTTTGAGGATTTTCTTGACAAAAAAGTTCAATCTTATTATTAATCACTCTTCCACTATCATCTGCATTTGCATATGTAAACAGTACATTTAAATTAGACTTTTTAATATTTTCTAAGATATTTGCAATATCTTCCTCAGCATTTGAAATATCTAAAGTAACAGGATGATAAGTAAACAATGCACTTTTGTCTCCAAACTCCCAGCCAAGTTCTTCTTCTAGTTCTTTTTTTATCAACAATTTAAGATTTACAATATTGTCAATACCAGGTGCACCTACATTAAAAACATTAGCTTTATTTTCACCCATTTGAATTACACGGTTTCTATATGTTTCAGTAGATGTAAAATGAATCTGACTCATTTTAGTTATGGCATGTCTTATCTGCTCATCTACAGCACCTTGTGTTATCTCACCACCGTGGATATGTGCTATTGGGATGTTTAAAAGCATAGCTGTAGAAGCAGCTGCAAATGTTTCATATCTATCTCCAAGTACAAGCACTATATCTGGATTGAGTCTAGTTAAAGAGTCTGAAAGAAGTATAGTTGCTAGACCCGTAGATTTTGCAATTGCACTTTTTGAATCTGCTGAAAGTAAGTTTTCTATTTTGCCATCTATAACAAATCCATCTTCTTCAATCTGTTTATAAGTAAGTCCAAACTCTGACGATAGATGCATTGTCGATACAACTAACTGTAGCTCAAGGCTAGAAGATTTTTGTATCTCTTTTAAAATTGGATAAAAAAGTCCATACTCTGCTCTTGTACCAGTAAGTACACAAATCTTTCGTTTACTCATATTAACTCATCTTCACTGTAATATTTAAGTGCTTTAGAACCTACAACTTCATCCCATCGCATAGGATTTATTCCATTTGCAGGTCTTTTTATCGTGATGTTCTCTTCAGTAAGTATTTCGCCTATATTAATAGTTTTAGATGCTACTATAGATTTACGTGCTACTGCAATATTTGGTATTTCACTTTTACTTGGTTTTTTAACACTACTTCCTAGTGCTATTTCAATGTTACGAATAGCTTTCACCATAGATATAAGTTCATGAGGTTCTAGAGAGGCTTTATGATCTGGCCCTTCCATAGTATTATCAAGTGTGAAATGTTTTTCTATACAAGTAGCACCCATTGCTACTGCAGCTATGTCTACTTCTATACCTAAAGTATGATCACTATAGCCATAAGCCACATCAAAAGTAGTTCCTATTGTCTGCATTGCTCTCAGGTTTACATCTTCCATAGGTGTTGGGTACATTGTATTAGCATGAAGTACTATAATATTTTCTTTTTTTGTTCCTGCCTTTGTTACTACATCCAGTGCATCTTCTATCTCTCCAATATCTGCCATACCAGTTGAAAGTACTACTTGCTTTTCAAGAGCACCAATTTTTCTTAAATATGGTAAATTTGTTATCTCACCACTAGGTATTTTAAAAATTGGAAGTTTCAATTCATTTAGTAAATCAATACTATCTAAATCAAATGGAGTAGATAGGAACATAATCTTTTTACTATTACAATACTCTATAAGCTCTGTATGTGTTTCCACATCTAACTCTAGCTTTTTTAGCATACTAAATTGTGAGTTTTCACCATCATTCATATTTTCTTTTTGGTAGTTTGCTTTTTGAGCTCTTTTACTAACAAGATTTTCTGTCTTAAATGTTTGAAACTTTACAGCATCGACTCCAGCCTCTACCGCAACATCTATAAGTTTCTTAGCTAGTTCTACTGAACCGTTATGGTTCACACCTGCTTCTGCTATAATAAATACACTCATTTCACTAAACTCCCCGCCTTTATAAATCCTTGGACTTCCACTGCTTCTTTACTTACTGCATTACTACCAAAAAAAGTCCCTTCATTTACTACAACACCACCATTAACTACTGCTGCTGTAGATATATGACAGTTATCTTTAACTATTACATCATGTTCTATTAAAGCTTTTGTATTTATTATACAATTTTTTCCTATTGATACATTTGAATTTATAAGTGAATGATGCATAATAATAGTACCTTCACCTAAGCTTGTATATTTTGAAATATATGCAAGTGGTGATTTAATGATAGGAAGAGAAAATCCAATCTTTTTTAATTTTTCAAAGAGTTTTACACGAATAGTGTTTGATTTTATTTGACCTACTGTTACTACAGCATTGGTACACTTTTTAAAAAGAGTTTCTAAATCATTATCACTAGCAATGACCTTATACCCAAGTATATCAGAGCCAATTAGCTCTTTTTTATCTACTATCCCAATGATATCGTATTTATTCTCTAGTTCTATAACATCTATTACCGAGTGGCAATGACCACCACCACCTACTAAAAGTATTTTCTCTTTACTCATACTATTACACTACTCGTTATATTCACAACTCTTTGTTCTAAGTATTTTGCATTTTCTAATGATGTTGTTTGTGCATCTTTAAACATCTCTAGTTCGTTCATCAAATGCCATATTGGTCTTGTCATGATGCCATTTTTATTAGTGTAGTCTAAAAACTCATCTCTTTTTTTCACATCTTTAACAACTATCGCTTGAAGCCAGTAGTTTGAAGAAGAGTTTTTTGGCTCTTTAATAAATTTTAAATCTTCATTATTTTCAAAAAAATCTTTATATTTTGTAGCTAGTTGGCGTTTTGAGACTATAAAAGCATCTAGTTGCTCAAGCTGGGCTACTAAAAGTGCTGCATTAAGATTTGGCATACGGTAGTTAAAAGCTACTTCATCATGTACATATTCCCATTTGTGCGGAACCTTAGCTGTTGTAGTCAGATGCTTTGCTCTTTTTGCTAGTTCTTCATCATCCGTTACAATGACTCCACCACCACCAGAGGTGATAATTTTGTTACCATTAAAACTAAAAGCTCCTAGTTTTCCAAATGTACCTGTATGTTTTTCTTTGTAGTAAGAGCCTAGACTCTCTGCTGCATCTTCCACCAAAGATATATGCCACTCATCACAAATATTTTTAATTTCATCTATTTTACATGGATGTCCAAAAGTATGCATTGGGACACATGCTTTAATGATTTTATTTGTCGTTTTATTAAAGCATTGTTTATTTACAACTTCACAATTTTCTTCTAAAAATCCTAAAAGTGAGCTTGGACTTAGTCCCATAGTATCTAGATCTACATCTACAAATATTAACTTTGCACCTATGTATTCTATAGCATTACAAGTCGCTATAAATGTAAGAGGCTGAGTAATAACTTCATCCTCTTTTTCTACACCTGCTAGTATGAGTGAAACATGTAAAGCTGCTGTTCCATTAACAGTTGCTATTGCATACTTACTTCCAACTTTTTTAGCAAACTCAGCTTCGAACTGATCAACAAATTTTCCAACACTTGAAACAAAAGTAGACTCTATACACTCATTAAGGTATTTCTTTTCATTTCCTAAAAACCTAGGTTCATGAAGAGGCAAAAACTCTTTTGTACTGTAAAGAGTTTGAATAAAGTCTATAACATCTTTATACATTTACATTTTTCCATCAAGGTACTTACCAGTCTCTTTATGTCCAAAGTCTGATATCATTTTAAAAAACTCTTTTACTATTTGTTCTTTTTTCCAAGAGAGACTAGTTTTATAAGTTTTTATCGTTTTTTCAAAACTGTTTAATAACTCTTCATCAAAATCTGCTTCATTTTTAATAATTCCAAGGTTTGTAAATCTCTCCATATCAAGAGTTTCAGCATCTGTAAAAAACTCTTCAAAATCTTTCTCACCTGTAGTATCACTAGAGGTAAAAAGACAAGGCCATTTTCCCTCTTGTGGTAAAGTACTCGCTAATGCTCTAGCTTCATCTTCACTCTCACAAAGGAAAGGCTCATACCCTTTAGCTTTAAGATATTTAACTGCGATATCTGCAAACGAGATAAGATGAAGATCTTCACTCAGTTTTGGAAAAAATATATCACGATTATCTCCAAATATACAAGACATAAGACATAATTCACCACTCTCTTGTGGAGTTACAAAGTAGCGCTTTATATCATTTGGAGCTACAATAGGCTGGTTTTTTTCTAAACGCTGGTTAAATCCATGAAGTAATGAACCATCACTAAAAGCAACATTTGCAAAGCGAGCCATTGAGACTTTTATATCAAGAGATTTACGGTTTACAAACATCTCCATAATACGTTTAGATGCACCCATCATATTTACAGGGTTAGCAGCCTTATCTGTTGAAACACAGAAGTATTTTTTTACTCCATTTTCTATCGACTGTTGTAGTGTTTTATCTGTATTAAAAATATTTGTTTCAATCATTCTCATAAGAGTAAAGGGGTCTTTTTCACTTCTTACATGCTTAAGTGCGGAAAGGTTAAGAACATAATCATACTGACCGTCATTTTTAATAAATGCATCATATTCTAATGAACCGATATCAAGAGCAAAGGTAGCAAATTCCCCATCAATATAGCCAAAAGAAGAACGTATATCACGAACTAATTCTACCATATTATTTTCACTAATATCTACAATATGAAGCTTTTTAGGGTTACGTTTAAATATCTCTTTTGTTACAGCTTGACCGATAGACCCTGCTCCACCTATCACTAAAAAAGAAGCACTTGAAACAATTTCAGCTAATTTTTCAGAATTTGAATCTATATCATTTTGTAAAAGTTCTTTTGTTCTTCCTATTAAACTTAATATATTCATATTTTATTCCTTTTAACTATCACTATTAAAGATATCACGAGTATATACTTTATCTACTACATCTTCTATATCACTACTTAGTCGATTAGCTACTATTACATCACTTATATTTTTAAACTCTTGTAAGTCTTTTATTACTTTAGAGTGAAAGAACTCATCTTCTGTAAATACTGGTTCATATATAACTATCTCTATACCTTTAGCTTTTATACGTTTCATTATTCCCTGTATAGCAGATGCTCTGAAGTTATCACTTCCTGACTTCATTACTAGTCTATAGATTCCTACTACTTTAGGGTTCTTAGCTATTATAGAGTTAGCTATAAAGTCTTTTCTTGTAGTGTTAGAGTCTACTATAGCACCTATGATGTCACTTGGTACATCTTTATAGTTAGCACGAAGTTGTTTAGTATCTTTAGGAAGACAGTATCCACCATAACCAAAGCTTGGGTTATTGTAGTGGTTCCCTATACGAGGATCAAGTCCTACACCTTCTATAATCTGTTGAGAGTTAAGACCATGAGACTCTGCATAAGAGTCTAGTTCATTGAAGTATGCTACTCTCATAGCTAGGTAAGTGTTTGAGAAGAGTTTAACTGCTTCTGCTTCTGTACTTTCAGTTAGGAGTATGTCTATGTTCTCTTTTATGGCACCCTCTGCTAGAAGGTTAGCAAAAGTTTGAGCACGTTTACTCTTTTCACCAACTATGATTCTACTTGGGTATAAGTTATCATGGAGGGCTTTACCTTCTCTTAGGAACTCTGGAGAGAAGATGATGTTAGTAGTGTTAAACTTTTCATTTGCAGATTTAGTATAGCCTACTGGTACAGTAGACTTTATGATCATAGTAGCAGTAGGGTTTATTTCAAGTACATCTTTTATAACCATCTCTACTAGAGAGGTATTAAAGTAGTTAGTCTCAGGATCATAATCTGTTGGAGTAGAGATTATTATATATTCTGCATCTTTGTAAGCTTCTTCTTTGTCGAGAGTTGCTCTAAAGTTTAACTCTTTAGTTGCAAGGTAGTTACTTATTTCTGTATCTTCTATAGGAGAGATTTTATTGTTTAGCATAGCTACTTTTTCAGGGATGATATCTAGGGCTACTACTTCGTTATGTTGTGCTAATAGTATACCGTTTGAGATGCCTACGTAGCCTGTTCCTGCTATTGCTATTTTCATTTATCTACTTTCAGCACTTTTTAGTTTAGTCTTAGCTAAATACCACTCAACAGTAATAACAATTCCACTATCAAAGTCTTCATTCGCTTTCCAACCAAGTTGTGTCTCTAACTTAGTAGCATCAATAGCATAACGTCTATCATGTCCTGCTCTATCTTCTACGAAAGTTATGAGTTCTTTATAGCTTTTTTTGTTGATTTGTTTTATTGCTGGTACTTTTTCATCTAGTATAGTTGTTATTGCATCTACTATCTGTAAGTTTGTTCTCTCGTTTCTTCCACCGATGTTATATACATTAGCTTCTTTACCAGAATGATAAACTAAGTCTATACCTTTACAATGGTCAAGTACATATAACCAGTCTCTAATATTTTTACCATCACCATAGATAGGTATGCTTTCACCTGCTAATGCTTTTCTGATAATAGTAGGTATTAGTTTCTCATCATGTTGTTTAGGACCATAGTTATTTGAGCAGTTAGTTATAACTGTATTCATACCATATGTTTCTTGGTAAGACCTTACTATCATATCACTACTTGCTTTAGAAGCTGAGTATGGAGAGTTAGGTGCATAAGGAGTTTCTTCTGTAAAGAGATCAGTCTCATTAAGAGTACCATATACTTCATCAGTTGAGATATGGTGAAATCTACACCCTTTATAGTTTTCTTTGTAAGTGAATGGTTTTTCCATCCAGAACTTCTGAGCTACATCAAGAAGTGTAAATGTTCCATTTACATTTGTCTCAATGAATACACCAGGGTTCTTTATAGAGTTATCTACATGAGATTCTGCTGCGAAGTGTATAACACCTTGTATATTATGCTCTGTAAATATATACTCTACTAGCTCACGGTTACAGATGTCCCCTTTTATAAACTTGTATCTTGGGTTAGACTCACACTCTTTTAGGTTCTTTAGGTTACCTGCATATGTTAAGAGGTCTAGGTTAATAAGAGTGTACTCTGGATACTTCTCTAAGAAGTATGGTACGAAGTTAGAGCCTATGAAGCCTGCTGTTCCTGTTAGTAGTATGCTTTTCATTTAGTTTCTTTCTCCTAAAGTTTTTAAACACTCATTAAGTGAGTCTTTCCAGTATGGAATTGTTATAGTAAACTCTTTTTTTATTTTTGCTTTGTTTAGTAAAGAGTAGTGTGGTCTCTTTGCAGGTGTTGGGTACTCTTTAGTCTCTATAGGATTTATTTGGCAATCTATTTTAGCCATTTTCATAATCTCTTTAGAGAAGTCATACCAGCTAAGTACACCTTCATTTGAATAGTTGTATATAGCTACTTGTTTATTTTTAATGTTTGGTATTATATCAAGTATTGCTTTAGCTAAATCTCTTGCATAGGTTGGAGTTCCTACTTGGTCATATATAACACCAAGTGAATCTCTCTCTTTACCTAGTCTTAACATCGTTTTTACGAAGTTAGCTCCAAAGCTTGAATATACCCATGATGTTCTAATGATTATAGAGTCTGTAGGGTTTATCTCTTGCATTACTCTTTCACCTGCAAGTTTAGTTACACCATATACTCCATTAGGACTTGTAGTATCATCTTCTGAATATGGTTTGAAGTTCTCGCCATTGAAGACATAGTCAGTTGAGATATGAATAAGTTTTATGTTTTTCTCTTTAGCTATTAAAGAGAGTTTTTCAACTGACTTAGTGTTTACCTCTTCTGCTGCTTCTATATCTTCTTCTGCTTTATCTACTGCAGTATAAGCTGCACAGTTTATTATGACCTCTATAGCATTAGTACTTATGAAGTCACTTATACTACTAAGGTTAGTAATATCTAAAGTAGTTCTATCTGTAAAGAAGAAGTTATACTCATAGTTTTTACTTAATGCTTGTAGTTCTGAGCCTACTTGACCATTTGAGCCTGTTACTAGTATGTTAGTCATTATAGTAGTTCACTCCATACTCAAATATATCATTAGTCTCTGCTAGTTTAGGTTGTACCTTATCTTTAGTAGAGAGATTTAGTTCATCATGTGGTACTTGCCAGTTTATGTTTAGTGCTTCATCACTAAAGAGGATTCCTCTATCATTTTCTGGTGAGTAGTAGTTATCTACTTTATAAGCGAAGATAGTATCATCTTCAAGCACTACAAATCCATGAGCAAATCCTCTT
>Ga0256826_1001018_pt1 | contig 17407 bp, 15 predicted proteins | sample CV79metaG_FD_185975 | JGI IMG/M metagenome (GOLD analysis project Ga0256826, IMG submission 185975) | Hydrothermal vent microbial communities from East Pacific Rise, Pacific Ocean - CV79 | ecosystem: Environmental > Aquatic > Marine > Hydrothermal vents | place: Pacific Ocean: East Pacific Rise...
AAATTCACGAATAACAAGTATCTCTTTTTGGGGGTAGTTCATCTTTGCTGTGACCGCTGCAACACCACCAGCTGGACCACCACCAATTACTAAAACATCACAATTTACTTTTTCCATATATTACTCCTCATATACATAATTGTACTCCTTTTTTCTCTAAAAAGAGGTTTACTTTAGTAAAACTTGCTCTTAATTATATTTGTGATAATATGATATTAAAGAATTAAACTATTAGGAAAAGTATTGAATATAGCAGAATCAGAAATTAAAAAATTAGAGAGTGGAAATTGTGCAGAAAATGCAGTTTTTTTTCAAGCGATGGAAGAGGTTATTTACTCAATAGCACCTCTTTTAGAATCAGATAAAAGATACCAAAGACATGCAATTTTAGAACGTTTAGTTGTTCCAGACAGAATAATAAAATTTAAAGTAACTTGGCTAAATGATAAAAATGAGATACAGGTAAATACAGGTTATCGTGTGCAATTTAACAATGCACTAGGGCCATACAAAGGTGGTTTACGTTTTCACCCAACTGTAAATGAAGGAATTTTAAAATTTTTAGGTTTCGAGCAAATTCTTAAAAATGCCCTTACAGGTCTCTCTATTGGTGGTGGTAAAGGTGGTTCAGACTTTGACCCAAAAGGAAAAAGTGATTTTGAAGTTATGAAATTTTGTTCGGCGTTTATGACAGAGTTACATAAATACATAGGTCCTCGTATTGATGTTCCTGCTGGTGATATTGGTGTAGGTGGTCGTGAAATCGGTTACTTATTTGGAGAGTACAAAAAAATTACATCATCTTTTGAAGGTGTTTTAACAGGGAAACCTTTTTTCTTTGGAGGCTCTTTAATGCGTCCTGAAGCTACTGGATATGGTGTTATTTACTTCACTCAAGCTATGTTAGCTATGGAGGACAAAGAGCCATTAAAAGGAAAAATATGCACAGTGAGTGGGGCTGGAAATGTAGCACTTCATGCTATTGAAAAACTACAAGAGATAGGGGCTATAGCTGTTAGTTGTACAGACTCTAAAGGTACAATTTATGATGCACGTGGGGTTGATTTAGCACTTTTAAAAGAGTTGAAATTAAACCAAAGAGTATCACTTGAAGAGTATATAAAAACTCATTCTGAAGCTAAGTATATTCCTGTTTCAGAGTATCCTGATGGTGGTCATGCTGTATGGGACATTCCTTGTTATGCGGCATTTCCATGTGCTACACAAAATGAATTAACAGATATTGATGCACAAAACTTAATAGTAAATGGTGTAGTAAGTGTAAGTGAGGGTGCAAATATGCCTTCAACACCAAAAGCTATAAATGACTTTTTATCTCACAAAATATGTTTTGCACCTGCAAAAGCAGCAAACGCCGGTGGGGTTGCTGTAAGTGAGTTTGAGATGGCACAAAATGCTTCTATGAGTAAATGGAGTTTCGAAAAAGTTGATGAAAAACTTAAAGAGACAATGCAACAAATAGCTGAAAATGTAGCAAATACTGCTAAAGAGTATGGTGTTAAAGGTAATTATGTTGATGGTGCAAATATTGCAGGATTTAAAAAAGTTGCTGATGCAATGATAGCAGAAGGTATTTAGTATCAAAAAATTTATAATTTTATCTGTTTTATTTTTTAGCACATTGTTAAACGCCAAAGCTGAGTATACACCTTTTATTACACAGCAGATGGCTTATGTTTTTGCTATGAATGAAAACAATGTAACAAAAGAGGAAATAAGAGAAATTTTAAAGGCACAAGCTCTTGATTATAGAGGTGCTGTTGACCAAATATTAGCAAATAAAAGTGAGTATATTAATAATGTTGAACTGTATGAAACAGAAATATATACTTTACAAAAAATAATTAAAGTCAACAGACGAGCAGGGTATAAGTATGCTGTTTTAAGAGATGAAATACAGATAAAGTCTTATACTCTTTTGGCAAATCAAAATAGAATGTTAAAAAATATTTTACTTGCTTTAGCATATACTCAAAGTGATGAGTTTGAAAAAGAGTTAAACAAATTTACAGCACAAAATCAACTTCAAAATCAAACTATTTTAGGTAGTGATTATAAAGATATTTTAGCTTTAGAGCGAGATTCAAAAACAGTAAATAATGTTAAAAAGAATATATTAGAATTTTATGCTTTAGTGGAAATCAACCAAGACATGATAAACAACTTATATATTCATCAAAATAAAATGTATAGACTAAATAAGTACTCAAAATATAACCTTATAGGGACTGTTTTATATATAAATAGTTTTTCAGTTGTAAAAGAGATAGATGCTTTTTTAGAGTATTATGATTTAACAGTTATTAAGCTAATTGTAATTACATTTTTAATTTTAATAATTTACTTTTTTCGTAAGGTTGCTTATGTCTCTTTAGAAAATTATATTATAGGGATTGATTCTTTACGTAAGTACTCTAAAGATATTTTAGATGTTATTAGAAAACCTTTAGAGTTTCTCATAGTTATTATAAATATCAACATGATAGTCTATGTTTACCATGATTTTAGTAATACAATACTTGTCGCAAAAGTTTTTAATATGCTCTATGGCTTTTTTCTTACTCTAATTATATACAAGATACTAAATGCGATAGCGGGTATTAAAATACATGAGATAGATACACATGAAAAACAGATAAAAAATGAAATCATTAATGTTGGTATAAAAGTTATTAACTTTATCATAATGATTTTAGGTCTGTTGGTTGTTTTACATTTTGCAGGGGCAAATTTAACTGCTGTTTTATCTGGTCTAGGTATTGGTGGTTTTGCTGTTGCACTGGCAGCTAAGGACTCTTTAGCTAACTTTTTTGGAACACTTTCAATTCTCTTTAGTGATGTTTTTTCGCAAGGTGACTGGATAGTTATAGATGGAAAAGAGGGTGTAGTTGTTGAGATAGGTTTACGTGTAACAACACTAAGAACATTCGATAATGCACTTATAGCAATACCAAACGCCATACTTGCAAACCAAGACGTAAAAAATTGGAACAAGAGAACCTTAGGTAGACGTATTAAGATGAGTTTAGGTGTTAAGTATGACTCCTCTTCATCAGATATAAAAAATGCGGTTAAAGACATAAGAGAGATGCTTGATACACATAAAAAGATAGCAACAGAAAAGACAAAGTACCAGTATAAGTCATCAAAATCAGCTAAGCTTGTTTCTGTTGATGATTCTCAAGGAGTGAAAAAAACTCTTTTAGTTTATCTTGATACTTTTTCAGATTCTAGTATAAATATACTAGTTTATTGTTTTACAAAATCAACAGATTGGGCGGATTGGCTTGAGACAAAAGAGGATGTAATGCATAAAATTATGGAAATATTTGAAAAGAATAATTTAGAATTTGCTTTTCCATCACTCTCTTTATACCATGAAAGCAGTTCACCAAAAGAGATTTCATAAGTAAGAAATTTGATTAATAATTCTTATAATTAGTGGCGTTTGTAAAAGCCCTAATTCTATATTCAGTATTTTGTGATAGAATCTAGACTTTAAAATTACTAGAGGCTATCCAATTATGCAAAATACTCAAGCAAGAGTCAATATTTATGCTCTTTTATCTCGTGTACTTCTACAAGAACTAGATGAAAAAACACTACAAATGATAAAAGACGATGAAAATATTTTAGATTTTTTCCCAACTTTTAAAGGATGGGAACCTTTAACAACAATAGACAATAAAGTTCTACTTGACGAACACATTAACCCCGATTTTGTAAACTTATCTATTCTTCATTTAATTCCTTATGAAACTTTTTACACAAGAGAAGACCAGATGATAGAGACAGGTGGTGCAAACCCTGTAACAGATATTTATAGTGAATTTAATTTCATGGTAGATTTTGAGGCTGCAAGAACTGTTTCATCTGACCATATTGGTGTTGAGTATGAATTTATGCACCATTTAGCAACTGCTGAATTAAAAGCATTAGAAGATGGAGATAAAGAAGCTGTTGTTGTTTTACAAACTGCACAGAAAGAGTTTTTAAACAAGCACCTTCTTCAGTGGGCTCCAATGTATTTAATAAATATGAAGTATGAGGCTAGAACACCTCTTTATTATGATGCAGCAGAGATGGCACTAGAGTTCATTTTAAGTGATAATGAGTATTTAGTGGCGGAGCTAGCTAAATAGATGTCAGCTATTCATTTAGACGCTAGTAAATGTGTACGTTCTTTAAGTGTTGATAGTGAATGTAATAAATGTGAAGTTATTTGCCCTACAGCAGCAATAGTTGTAGGAGATAATCCACTTCCAGCTATTAACTTTTCTGATTGTGTTTCATGTGGTGCTTGTCATGCAATATGCCCAAATGAAGCATTAGGACTTGAAAATTTTAGTTCTACAGATTTTTTCTTTGATTTTTTAGAAGAGGAAAACTCTAGTCTTATTTCATGTAAAAAGAATGTTCCATGTTTAAGTGCCCTAAGTGTTGAGCACCTTATATCTTTAGCGATATTAAAAAAAGAGATAGTTTATGACACGGGGCATTGTAATACGTGTGATATAGCTTCGACTTGTTACCCTCAAATTTTGAAAAACTATGAAGAAGCAACGTATCTGTTAGAAGCGATGGAGAGTAGTTCAGAAATTAAACTTGAAAACATTTGTTATGAGCAGAGTAATGAAAAGAGTGATAGACGTGGATTTTTAAGTGCATTTAATTTAAAAACAGTTGCAAAAGTTAAACAAAATTTTGAAAATGAAGTTGAAAAAGCTACTGATGAGTTGACTGAACATAGTTTAGGTAAAATAGACATAGCACTTCTAAAAAAGAAGCGACTACCTGACCAAAGAAAGATTTTTTACACAGCTATAAAAAGGCTTGAAGAGCCATCTCAGTTTCATGTAGTAGATGCTGATGAAATTAGTTTTACTTTTCAAAAAATTATGGATGAAGATAGTTGTACGGCTTGTCAGATGTGTTACCGTGTATGTCCAACAGGTGCATTGAGTTCTGATGTTAAAAACTCTAAAATAGATTTTGATCCATTTATGTGTATTAAGTGTAATATCTGTCATGATGTTTGTGAACCAAACGCCATTACCCTTTCAAATGCATATAATATAAAAGAGTTTTTTAAGCCAACTGTGCAAAATCTTATTTCATTTAAAGTAAGACACTGTGATGAGTGTAATGTTGTTTTTAGTACAAACACTACAGATAAAATGTGTTATAGATGTAAAGCTGAAGATGAAGAAGCGAGAGAATTATGGGGAATAGAGTAAAATGATGAATGAAAAAGATGAGTTGAAAAACTCTTCAAAAGCTTTTGGTTTTATAGGTGAGCATGCTGGTACTAGTCGTTTTAGTGCTGTATTAAACAAAAAATTCAAAGATAGCAATACTGATGCCATGATATTTCCAATGAACATTAGAGAAGATGATCTCTACTTTACAGTTTCAAATATGAAAAAATCAAAAGTAGATGGTGCTGTGATTTCTAATGAGTATGTTAGTTCTATAGTTGATATTTTAGATAAAGCATCAACTATGGTAAAACGAAGTGGAATGTGTGATATTATTTTTAAAGAGGGTGAAACTCTTCGAGGTGATATTTTTGGAACACGAGTTTTAACAGAGTATTTAAAAGATATATCTGTTTCTAAAATAGCTATTATTGGTACCAATCATCATGCTAAAGCTCTCTCTTTTTTGGCATGTGGATTTAACATAAGCTACTATAACGATAATTTAGAAGAACTTATGGCGTTTACCAAAGAGGTCGAGCTATCTGATGCAGATATAAATAGGATTGCATCAGGAATGAGTGTGGATTTTTCAAAATTTGATATAGTATTAGATTTTTCAAATTTTAATAATCTAGATATGATAGAAAAACTTCCAAAATTTGCAATGGATATGAAAAATACAAAAGAGTTTTCAGTACTAAAACAGAGAGCTAAAGAGTTAAATAGTGACTATATAAGTTATGATGACATAATTGAAAAGTTTTGTGATAGAGCATATTTAACAATAATAAAATAAAAAATAGGAATTATAAGATGAATCAACACGATTTAAGTGACTTAAGAGCAGAGTTTGATAAATTTGTAAAAGATAAATGTTCTTTAGAACCAGAAGAAAATATGGCTGCAAATCCAGATGCTGGAGATAAAGAAGATGAAGAACCTGTTCCTCAATTTGTAGATGCTTTAACTGAAAAGCTTTTAGCACCAGCACATAGTGGCGTTTACCTCTCTCGTTTAGACATAAAAAGAATAGCAGAAGCTATTGATGAGTCTATACCTATTAAAGAGCGTATTAAGATGGTGAGAGCTCTTTTTAGACATACAACAAAAAAAGAGTACCTAGCTGAAGCATTTGCAGAAGTTGGTAGACATATAAATGGACGTATATTAATCTATACAGAATTATCAGAAACTTTCCCAGCATCAAAAGAAATTTTTGATGGCTACACTAAAAAAGCAGAAAAAACTATAAAAATGTTTGAGACGATTATAAGAGATTTTGAAGAGATTGAACCATCTAGTGATCCTCTTTTTGTTTAATTACTAAACTAAAAAAAGATATTTAATGCTTTTAAAATATCTTTTTTAGTAAATAACATAGCCTTTTTTATTTATATTATGTATATCTAATTCACTAAGTTTTAATTTTAGTCTATGAACAAGAGAACGAATAGTATTTATATTTTGTTCTGTATCCCATAATTCATGATAAATCTGTTCATTAGATACAATATTACCCCTATTTTTACTTAGTAAAATAAGCAGTTTTTTTGGTTGATCACTCAAATATATTTCATTCGCATATTGAAAAATTTGCTCATTAATTATGTCGATAGAAAAACCATTTTTAAGAGTTATCTCTTTGAGAATTTGTGGCTCTTGTCTGTTAAAACTCATTAAGGCCATTTTTAAAGTAGAAATTATTTCAATATCACGATAAGGCTTTAGTAGATAACTATATGCACGTGCACTTAGTGCATATTCTATCATTTGACTTGAGGAGTAAGCACTTAAAAATATTATTGGCATATTAAACCTATATTTACGTAATTCTATAGCTAATTCACAGCCACTTTTATTGCCTTTAATCATAATATCCATTAAAATTAAATCGACTTTTTTCGTTTTACAAACCTCTAAGGCATCATTTGCATTATCAACACTATCTATAACTTCAAAATCATTTTCTATAAGCAACTCTTTTAAATATTCCGCAGATATGAAGTCATCTTCAACTATCAACACTTTATTTGTCGTCATGTTTAAACTCCAGTGTGTACTCAACACCATTTTTGCTTTTTACACTTATATTAGCGGAAAGTTGTTTACTCGTTAGTGTTATTAACCTCATTCCTAAGCTTGCTTTTTTAGTTGCTTTTTCTTGATCATATCCAACCCCATTATCTTTATAAATTAAAATAAGCTTATTAAATTTACGTAAAAGTGAAATATTTATACTTGCATTGTTTATCCCAATAAAAGCGTGTTTAATAGAATTTGTTAGTAACTCTTGCATCATTAAGCCTAAGTAAATCATAGTTTCAAGTTCGAGTTTAATATTTTTTGAATGAATATCTAGTGTAATTGATTTAGCAGAACTAGAACTCATAATATGGAAAAAAAGTTTCTTTGTATACTGAGAAAAATCTACAGACTCTAAGTTGTCAAATTGATATAGCATCTCATGTACTATACTTATTGAGTCAATTCTATTTCTGTTTCTATGTATAAGGTACTGCAATTTAGGATCATTAGGGTCGCTTTGTAACCCTAATATAGAACTAATCATATTGAGATTATTTTTTACTCTGTGATGAACTTCTTTGAGTAACAGTTCTTTTTGTTGATTTAAAATTTCTAATCTTTCAAATGATTCTTCTATAGTATAGTGAACAAATATACCGATAGCTATCATAAAGAGAAGTGCTATAAACAGTGTAATTAGTGTATCAACATCATCAAATAGTAGCCTATTAAGAGAATAAAAATATCCATAAAAAAACAAGCTAATAAATATTACATAATAAATTGAAACATTAGGAAATACATCATCTTTTTCTAATACAAGATAATAACCAAAAGGGATGAAAAATAAAAAAAAGTAAGTATTGTGATAAAAATCATTAAATAAAACAATAGTTATACTTGCAAAACTTGCAAGCCACATTAGTAAAATAGAAACTATACGAGTCTTTTTTGTAATATGTAGATAAATATATAAACTACCAACAACAACTAATGCAATAATTTCTACTAAAGCATCTTTAAAGTTTTCGACTATCATATCAAGAGTGAAGGCTAAAGATAAGATAATTAAAAAGCTATATATATATCCATAAAGAAAAATTTCCTTACGTGTATGGCTAGCTAATATAGTTTTAAAAGAGATATACATTTAGAAAGTATAACACATCAAAATAACTTTTATGCGCAATTTATATGAAATTATTATTTTATATACTTATAAATAAATAAGGATAACACAATGAATAAGTCTCATATATTAACAATTAGTTTTAGCTTATTATTGCTTAGTGCTTGTGGTAGTAGTGAACCTACAAATAGTAATAGTTTATTTACTACAAATATCACAACTAATAAGCCTTCATCTACAGATGAAAATATAAGTATGTCACTTTTTGCATCAAGAACAAGATGTACAGCACCTTGTAGTGTAATGTTTGATGCAACAGACACAAACAGTAGCCTTAACATAGAAACTTTCTTTAAGTTATATTATTCATGGGATTACGGTGATTCTAATTCTAAATTTTTAAATAGACCTAGTGTTAATGCAAACAAAAGTACTTCAGCTTTAGGCGCTCATGTTTATGAGCAGGAGGGTAATTATACTGTTACTCTTAAGGTAAATAATGCATTAGAAAAGAAAATAAATATTGTAGTTAATAGTGCTAACGAAGTTTATAAAAACAACACTTATTGTGTTTCAAATAATGATGATTTTATAGGTTGTCCTACACAAAATAGTAGTAATCATTTTAGCTCTTATGATGAAGCAAGTGTATTATTAAATAATCTACGTTTTAATCAGGCATCTAAAGCTGTTCGTGTTTTATTTCACTCAGGTGAAAAATTTACAGTAAAGAAAAAAGTAACAGTTCGTGACTTAACTGCTGCTCTTCAAATTTCTTCTTATGGTGTTGGAAGTAAACCAATATTTAGTGTTGACACAAATATGACGGAAAGTCCACTATTTTATTTTCATACAAGTGATGATATTACAGTTAGCAATATTAATTTTCAAGGAAATTATAATCCAGCTACAGGTTTAGGAAATCATCCAAATGCTCTGTTCTTTTATTTAGGAAGTTCTAATATTCTTGTCTATAGAAACACTTTTTCTGGTTTAGGAACGAATGTATATCCGCATGGAGGTAGCACTAAAAATTCTCAGAAAAGTCAATTTCAAATGATAGTAGATAATAATATGCAAGGATGGCAAGATTATGCAGTCTTTGGCGACTTTGGTTATTTAAGTGCACTGCTTGGAAATACAATAAAGCAAGACCCTTTAGCAAAAAGTGGAAGTGAAGGAAAGTGTAGAACCTGTGTACCAAATTTTCCAGATCATGGTCCATTACGTTCAGCTTATCCAAATCATTTGTTAGTGCAAAATAATGATATGTTCAATAATGCAGGTTGGTCAAGTGGAGGATTAGCACATCAACCAAATATACGAATGGGAACAGGGGGTCTTATAAAAAAATCTGTACTCTCTTCAAATATATTTAACGGTGGCTTTACAACAGTTTCTATTACCCCCGCTAACCCAACTCCAGATAGCATAGCTACTAGAGGAGAAATTATCATAGAAAAAAATCAATTTACAGCAAGTGATAATACTTGGCAGATGATAGATATGGGACTGGGAGGTTCAGTTATTAGAAATAATGTATTTATTAAACCTAATAATTTAGCACCTATGATTGGTACGGGATTCTTTGAAGCAGCTGTAGTATATAAAGTTGGAAATGATAATACAAGCTTAGAAAATCTTACTTATATAAATCATTTTTATAATAATACACTTATTTCTTTTGCAGAAGATTCCGCACCAAATCTTGCTATGGTTGAAGTAGAAAAATATTTTACGAAATTTAATATTTACAATAATATAGCTTATTTACCTTTTATCAGTTCTTCTAATGAAGCTGGCTTTTTAAGTTGGAAATATAGTGCAGCATTAGATGATGTTAAATGTAATAATAATATACTTTATTCGCCTATTCAAAATTTTATATATTATAATGGTGTATCAATGAATTTAGCTTCATGGCAAGGACAGAGTAAAGGTAGTAATAGTATTTCAACTAATCCTCCTGCATCCAACACACTTACTAGCTCAAGCCTAAGTATAGATAAGGGGAAAAGGATTGATGCTGTTCAAGATGATTATAATGGTAAAATAAGAGATGAGAAAGTTGATATAGGTGCCTACGAACATTAAAACATAATTCGTAGGTTTAAAGAAAAGAGATTTTATAGATAAGCTGAGATATAAACCCATCCTTGCCAAAGTAGGGCACTAGAAATTCCTGCTGCAAATCCTGCAATAATATCATCGCCCATAACTCCAAGACCGCCTTTTGTATTGGCGTCTATTCTTCCTATAATGGAAGGTTTAGTTATGTCAAAGTAGCGAAACAGAGCAAAAGAGAGAAGAATTTGAACTAGGAATCCATTTTCTAAAAGCATAACTTCACCCATAGGTACACTAAATGCAGGTGCAACACTAAGTGCAAACCACATACCAGCTAACTCATCAATTACAATACTTTTGTCATCATGTGTTCCAGTTTTTTCTTCATACTTGTTTATCTCTTTTATAGCAATTATACTAATAAGGGCAGTTGCTAAAAAAAGAGTGTAAGAGCCAAAATATATAAGAACTAAAACGCCAAGAGGTAGAGAGACTAGTGTCCCAACTGTACCGGGTGCTTTTGGTGATAGACCACTATATCCAAGTGTTATAAAAAATCTGTTCATTGTTTTCCTTCTCTCTTTGACTATGTTAAAGATGTTGTTTGGTAAAGTTTCATTAACTCTAAGTAAAAATCTTTTTCTGTATGCTCTTTTAAAAGACCACGTACTGGAAATGTATCAGAATATATTTTTTCTAAGTTTTTAAATCTCTGTGGTAAAATTTTAGAGAGTATAAATGCCGAAATCTCTTTGCGCATTAATACAGCAGGTGGAAGAATGCCCATCTCTAAGAGTTGTAAAATAGAGTCAGCATGGTAAGAGATTTGATGATGTTGTCCATGGGGACACGAGTTTTTGCTCACAAGTGTAGTACATTTGTCACAGTAAACATATTCACTCGCTATTTGAATATCAATATCTATTCCTATAACTTTATCTATAATTGATTTGTTTGAATTACAGTCATAAAACATACCAAGTCCAGCATGATTGCGTCCAACTACGAGTCTATCGCATCCATGATTTTTAGCAACTATAGCATCTACAATTATTTCATTAAATCCTGCAAAAATATAACTGTTTTCTAGAGGGACTATAACAACTCTGTTCTTTGGTAAAAAGTTTAAAATAAAAAACTCTAAAGCTTCTTTACGAACTTCATAGCTTATATTATCATTGTTATATGGCTTAAGAAGAAAAATAACAAGAAGGTCAGTTGTATCTAATGTTTGACGGATTAAACGTTCATGAGCACGGTGAAGAGGATTAGCCGCCATAAAAAGTGAACTTGTATGTTTGGCGTTTGTAATATTTTTAGCATCTTGAATTATTTTGACATTTTTGTTTTGAGAGGGTTTACTTAACTCATACTCACCACATATAGCCCATGAACCAAGTCGTTTTAGTGTGGCTGTAACACCAGGGTGTGTTAAGTCGTCAGTACCATAAATATGTTTGACTCTTTCGCTTTTGTCTATCTCATATACTTCATCAACTATAATTGTGGCAAACTCTTCACCTTCGCAGATAATAGAGAGCTCTTCACCAACATCAAGTGATTTGAGAACTTCTTCATTTCGAGTACCAGCAGGTGCTAAAATAAAAGGAAAAGGAAAACTTCGACCTTGTATAAGACCAGTTTTTAAAACTTTTTCACTCTTTTGACTTCCCATAAGTCCTGTAAGTGGGTAGAGTAGACGCTCTTTTACAAGTTCAAGTGCCGAAGCTGCCTCTCTGTCAATTAAGAGTGTTTTATTTTTTCTTGATGATGCCATATTTTTTTCTTTTTTCCCATAAACTTTTACGTGAAATACCAAGTTTTTTAGAGAGCTCTGTATCTGGATACTTACTCTGATAATTTAAAACAATAAATTTAACATAGTCTTCTATTGGCAAAATATCACCTTTATCAAAGACATTACTTTCACTTTTTATTTCAAGTACAGGGTAATTTACATCTTCAATTTTGTCACTACTTGTAACTATCGCTTTACGATTTGCAATTAAATCACAAAAGGTTTTTTTATCTGCTTTTTTAAGTACCTGATAGTCAATAATATAAAGAATACAGTTTTGAGGTAAAGAGTTTATTTCACTCATAGCTTTTGGACTGCTAAGTGAAATGAAATGAATAGGTTGGTTCTTTTTGTTTGCATGTTCAAAAGCAAAAGCATCAGCATACTTTTGAAAACTTGAGGATACAAAAAGAGGTAGTTCTACAGTATCATGGTTATGATTACTATTTACACTGTCAAACGTATGATTAAGATACTTTTCATAAGCAGCATTGCTTTTTTTAAGTCGTTCATAGTCTTGGTAGTGGTCTATTTTACGAATTAACTCTTCTATCATAAATGGTTTAAGAATATAATCTTTAGCACCAGCAGCAAGAGGTTTTGAAACAGTATCGTTACTTATGTATGAGACCATTAATATAACAATAGATTTTTTAAATGTTTCTATTACTGGATTAAAATCTTGACCATTAATATTTGTTGAAAGTAGTACAACATCATAATCAGTGCTTTTAATAGCATCTTTTGTTGATGTACACATTTCACAAATATGACCAAGCTTTCCTAGTTTAGTCGCTATACTTTGCGCTAAATATATTTCGTTCTCTATAATTAGTATCTTCAATCTTTACCCTTAAAGTTGTTTTATTTTGTCCAATCAAAATATTTTAAATTAGCATTGGCTAAAACGCCAACACCCTCACCACGACCAATAAATCCGAGTTTCTCAGTCGTTGTAGCTTTGATATTTACTCTAGAACTATCTATGTCAAGTATCTTTGCTAATGTTTTTCGTATATTATTTTTGTATTTACCTACTCTTGGTTTTTCAGCGGCTATTGTTAAATCTACATTAACAATTACAAATCCAAAATTATTGATTTTTTGTACAACTATTTGAAGTAACTCTTTAGAATCAATTCCCTTATACGAGTCGTCATTATCAGGAAACATCATACCGATGTCACCCATACCAGCAGCACCTAAAAGTGCATCAATGAGGGCATGAATAGCTACATCCCCATCACTATGTGCTTTAAAGCTATAATCTGCTTCTATTTTAACTCCACCTAGCCACATAACTCCGCCATCTTCAAAAGCATGAACATCAAAACCGTTTCCACTTAATATATCTTGTGATGGTTTAGATAAACAAGGAATTTTATTTAAGTCACTAATATAAGTTATTTTGTGTGCATCTTCATCGCCTAATATAAATTGGCGTTTACCACCCTTGGCTACTATGGCACTACTCTCATCTGTAAACTCTTCTTGTGTGTTTAGTGCTTCTTTTAGTACAGAAGTTATAGAGAGTTGAGGAGTTTGTACTCTTTTTACTAAGTCTCTATTTATGGTTTCATTGTTATAAACAACTGTGTCAGTTACTTTTAAATAAGGAACTATACAGTCGCTTGAAGCTTTTTTAGAAATAATAAGGTTTAAAAAATCTTCATTTATACATGAACGAGCAATATCACTTACAAGTACATATTTTGTTTTTACTTCTTTTAAAGCATTTTGTAGCGATTTTTGTCTAGTTGAAGAACCCTCAACAAAAGTATAATCTGCATAATTTTTCATAAATTCTAAATCATCAAATGAAGATGTTATAATAATGTTATGAAATAAATCGGCTTTTTCAAGTCTTTGTGCTACAAATTGCCATAAAGGTTGGTGCTCAATTCTTAGCCATTGTTTTTTAACATTTAATTCAAAACGGCTAGAGCTTCCTGCAGCAAGTAAAATAAGTGTTATATCTGACAATAATATTCCTAAAAATCAAAGTGTTACGAAATTATACACATTAAAACTGTAGATTATCTTTTGTATGTAAAAAAAATAAATATTTTTCACTTAATGGTACTTTAACTTTATTTGATTATATTTCCACTATATATAAAGAACAACATAAAATTTTTAGGAGAGTATATGAGAACTTCATGGGTACAAAAACGTGAAAACGATCCAGTTAGAACACAGATGTATTATGCAAGAGAAGGCATAATAACTGAGGAGATGGAGTACGTTGCAAAAGTAGAAGATTTATCTCCTGAACTTGTTCGTAGTGAAATAGCACGTGGGCGTTTAATAATTCCTGCAAATGTAAATCATACATCTTTAGAGCCAATGGCTATTGGTATAGCTGCTACTTGTAAGATAAATGCAAATATTGGTTCTTCCGCAATAGCATCTGATGTTATGGGTGAAGTTGAAAAAATGGAAGTTTCTCAACACTATAAGGCAGATACAGCAATGGATCTTTCAACTGGTGGTGACTTGGATGAAATTCGTAAAGCGGTAATTGGTGCTTCTAAGATTCCTATAGGAACAGTGCCTATTTATCAAATATTGCATGATGTAGGAAACAACATAGAAGACTTAACTATAGAAGTTATGTTGGAAGTACTTGAGCGTCAAGCAAAACAAGGTGTTTCATACTTTACAATTCATGCAGGTTTCTTACTTGAGACTATGCCTAAAATTGCAAAGCGTAAAATGGGAATAGTTTCTCGTGGTGGTTCTTTAATGGCTGCATGGATGATGCACTATCATAGAGAAAACCCTTTCTATACGGCGTTTGATGATATATTAGATATTTGTGCTAAGTATGATGTTGCTCTTTCTTTAGGTGACTCACTTCGTCCTGGTTGTTTAGCTGATGCTAGTGATGATGCACAGCTTGGTGAGTTAAAAGTTCTTGGTGAACTTACTTTAAAAGCTTGGGAAAAAAATGTTCAAGTTATGATTGAAGGTCCTGGTCATGTTCCTTTAAATCAAGTTGAGCGAAATATGAAAATTCAACGTGAACTTTGTCATGAAGCTCCTTTTTACATCTTAGGGCCATTAGTTACAGATATTGCGGCTGGGTATGATCATATAAGCTCTGCTATTGGTGCTGCTGTTGGTGGTTGGCATGGTGCGAGTATGTTATGTTATGTAACACCAAAAGAGCATTTAGGTCTTCCAAACGCCGATGATGTTCGTGAAGGTATTATTGCTTATAAAATTGCGGCTCATGCTGCTGATATTGCTCGTGGTCGTAAAGGTGCGAGAGATGTTGATGATGAGATGAGTGATGCACGTTTTAGTTTTGACTGGGAAAAACAGTTTGAACTTTCTCTTGATAGTGAGAGAGCTCGTGAATACCACGATGAGACTCTTCCTCAAGATGTATTTAAAGAAGCAGAATTTTGTTCTATGTGTGGACCAAAATTTTGTTCATACAAAATTACTCAAGATCTTATGGATAATCCAGAGGGTATAGAGAGAATTATTGCAGAGTCTAAAGCGAAAGAAGAGGCAGAAGAAGCTGCACTTTTAGCTTAAATAAACATTTAAAATAAAATCATTTTAAATAAGACAATATTTGTCTTATTTAGATATGATATATTTCGAATTATAAAATATAGAAAAGGAAAAACTTTAATGACTGAAGAAATTGTAAAATCAGCTTTATCAAAAGTAATGTATCCAGGGTTTACCAAAGACATTGTAACTTTTGGTTTTGTTAATAATATAGTTATAAATGGAGCTGACGTTAGCTTCACTGTAGAGATTACATCAAGTGCTCCTGAAGTTGCACAGCAAATTACTGATGATGCAAAAGATGAGTTGAAAAAAGCTGGTGCAGCAAGTGTAGCTTGTAATGTAAAAGCACCTCAAATGCCAAAAGAGTCTTCATCTCATGGCAAGAACATTGCACCACAAGTTAAAAACTTTCTTATGGTAAGTTCAGGAAAAGGTGGAGTTGGAAAATCAACTACATCTGTAAATGTTGCGATAGCATTAGCTGCTCAAGGACTTAAAGTTGGTCTTTTAGATGCAGATATTTATGGTCCAAATATTCCTCGTATGATGGGTGTTTCTGACATTAAGCCAGAAGTAAATGGAAACAAAGTTCTTCCTATTAAAGCTTATGGAATTGAGATGATGTCTATGGGTTCACTTATGGAAGATGGTCAAAGCTTAATCTGGCGTGGTGCTATGATTATGAAAGCTATCGAGCAGTTCTTACGTGACATTTTATGGTCAGAGTTAGATGTTTTAGTTATAGATATGCCTCCAGGAACTGGTGATGCACAACTTACTTTAGCTCAGTCTGTTCCTGTAACAGCTGGTTTAACAGTAACAACTCCACAGTCAGTATCTTTAGATGATTCACGTCGTTCATTAGATATGTTCAAAAAACTTAACATTCCTATCGCTGGAATTATTGAGAATATGAGTGGATTTATCGCTCCAGATACTGGTGTAGAATACGATATTTTTGGTAAAGGAACATCTCAACCAATGGCTGATGAGTTCGATACTAAAATCATCGCTGAAGTACCAATAGAGCCAGGAATTAGAACTGGTGGAGATGAGGGTAAACCAGTAACATTTACTAATCCATCTTCAGAGTCTGCTAAACGTTTTACTGAAGCAGCAGCATCTATTTGGGCTACTATAGAAGAGATTAATGCTAATGGTGGAGTTGATAACCAAGGTGTTCAGCCTACAACACCTCCTGGTGTATCTGCTTGTTCTACTTCTGGTGCATCTGCACAGAGTAGCGGTGGTGGATGTGGTTGTAGTTAAATTTAACTATAACTCTCTATAAAAAAAGCCCGACACACTCAATGTGTGTACGGGCTTTTTTTTTAGTTTATTTTTTAGATGTTAGAGTATTATCTAACATCCTCACTTTCATTCATTTCAGGCTTATACTCTACAATTTTATTTCTACCTGTTGTTTTAGCAACATAAAGAGCTGTGTCTGCAAATTTGATACATTTCCATATAGTATCTCCATCGTGTGGAAATTTTGAAATACCAATGCTCATAGTTTTTTGCATAGTTTCTCCTGCTCCAACATTAAATACTAACTCCCCAAAGACTTGATGTATCTGCTGTGCAACTTTTAGTGTTCCTTCTTCTGAAGCATTATGAAGCATTACTATAAACTCT
>Ga0256826_1001019_pt1 | contig 17405 bp, 17 predicted proteins | sample CV79metaG_FD_185975 | JGI IMG/M metagenome (GOLD analysis project Ga0256826, IMG submission 185975) | Hydrothermal vent microbial communities from East Pacific Rise, Pacific Ocean - CV79 | ecosystem: Environmental > Aquatic > Marine > Hydrothermal vents | place: Pacific Ocean: East Pacific Rise...
ATCTATTCCAAGTCCACGAAAAGAGTCCAAAGATGTACGGTTTGCTTTATCAAAACTAGATTTAAAATAGAAGTCGATAGTATCGTCATTGTGATACTTTTCTAACTCTTTAGCTATTTTAAAAATATTCTCTTCACTCTCTATGACACAAGGCCCTGCTAAAAGTTTCATATCTATCCTTTTGGCATGAGTATGCCGATGAAAAAGTAAGAATGATTATAGCATAATGCTTTTAATCTCTACTTAGCACGAGCCACCATAATACCTGCAAAAACAATTAAGACTATTCCAAATGTCGTACTCAGCGAAGGAAGAGCATCTCCTAGCATTAAGCCAACTACTACAGAAAAGAGTATATTTGTGTAAGACACTGCCCCAACTATTCCAGCTTTTGTTTCACCATATGCCTTTGTCATTAGTAACTGTGAAATGGTTGCAAAGACTCCCATCGCTATGACATAAAACCAGACTATACCTTCAGGCATTACAAATTTACCAAGAATGAAATCTAATTCAGAAATTGATACATAAGAAGATACTATAAAGAGTATTATTGGTCCTATTGTCCCTGTAAGCATAAAGGAGAGAACTATCGCTCTAGTGTCATAAAATTTTCTAAGTTCTCTTATAGATGTATATGCTAAAGCTGCACCAACTCCTGAAAAAATCCCAAGTAAATCGTATTTTGTAAAGCCAATTCCAACTGGTTGTGTGATAAAAACAATTCCTACAAAACCTATAAAAATTGCTATCCAACCTTTAGAAGAGAGCCTCTCATTTAAAAAAACAAAGGCAAATATTGCTGTAAATATAGGAGATGTTTTTGAGTAAGTCATTGCATCACCTAGAGAAATATTTGCTATGTTATAAAAAAATGCCAGAAGTGCAACAAACCCTATAAATCCACGAAAGAAAAGTAAAAAAGGCTTACCTCCCACATGCTGCATTGGTGTTTTAAGGACAGCTATTCCTATTAATACAACTCCTGCAATATTTCTAAAAAAGACTACTTCTAAAGAGGACATACTTAATGAAGAAAGTTTAGCAAAAGCACCCATTATTGCAAATGTAAAAGATGCAATGAGCATATATTTTACACCCTTATTCATGTTTTTAATTGTTTTAATTGTTTTCATTGTGGAATTGTATCCATTATCTCCTCATAAAACATCAAAATCTATTTCTAGTAGTGCTTTTTATAAGGAGTTAAGTTACAATCTATTATATTGTCTATATATAAGACATCAAGGTTAATTATGAAAAACATAACTATTAAAAATAAATTATTTCTGTTGAGTGCTATTAGTCTCTTGCTCATCTTTTTGTATTCAGCTAAATATGCTGTTGAATCGTACAATACATACACTGACGACACAAATACTGCTCAGCTAGTAGAGCTTTCTGTAAAAATGAGTTCAGTTTTACATGAACTACAAAAAGAGCGTGGTGCAAGTGCTGGATTTATAGGATCAAAAGGCCAAAGATTTGCTGACATACTTCCTACTCAACAAAGAGAGACTGATAAAAAAATAAAAGAACTTAAAGATTTTTATCAGACATGGAACTCCCCAGAAGTTAAAATTGCTCGTGCAAATATAAACTTAAACTCTATTCAAAATATGAGAAATAGTGTCAATGCACTTAGCACAAGTAAAAAGAATGCTGTAACTTTTTACACAGCCTTAAATAAAAATATCATAGATACTATTTCTATCTTTTCAACTATACCTCAAAATCAGGCTGTAAGAACAAACTTTATTAGTTTTATTGTTTTTATAAGTGCTAAAGAGAGAGCTGGTGTTGAGAGAGCAATAATGGCAGGCGTATTTGCAGCAGATAAATTTACATCTCAAACTTTTGCAGCCTTTTTATCTAAATCTGCAGAGCAAAAAACTCTTTTAAACCTTTTTAATCATGTATCTGACTCAAAACATCAAGAGAGATTTATCACACTCAAGAAACATCCTTCTTTTGCTGAAGTTCAAAGAATGAGAGATATTGCACTCTCAAAAAATGAAAACTTTGGAATAGATAGTGTTTACTGGTTTAAAACTATCACAGAGAAAATAAATCAACTTAAAATATTTGAAGATATTCTCACAAGTGATACTCTTAAACTAGCTTCATCTGCAGCAAGTAGTGCTTTAAGTTTCCTTTTTATATCACTGTTTACATCGATTTCAATTCTTACACTTATTGCCTATATCGCTTACAGTGTACAATCAAGTATAAACAAATCTATAACAAAATTTAAAATTCTTATAGGAGATGTAAACAGAGGAAACCTACAAAACATGGAACTTGATGGATTCAATAATGATGAAATGGGTGACCTAGCGAAGACTTTACAATCTCTTGTCAAAACCTTTGATACACTCATTAAAAGTATAAACACCTCTGTTTCTGAAGCTTCACATGGAGATTTTTCTTATGATTTGAGTAAAAATAAATTTAGTGGAGATTTTGAAGAGGCAATTGTTATGGTTCAGAGTGGTATTGATGCTATGAAAGATGCCCATGAAAAACAAAAAATAATTAACTTTACTGTTGCAGTAAAGGATGTTGGAAATGTAGGAGATGGGCTCTCTCTTATCCAAAATGAGATGTCTACTATTATTAGTGATCTTGTGGAAGTCCAAAATAGTTCTAATGAAACTAGTACAAAAGTAAATGAATCAATGATGGAAGTAGAACATATTTTACATAAACTGCAAACTCTTGTTGAACATATTAGCGATTCAAATGAAAGTATTAGTAGTTTAAATGAGCAGACAAATGCTGTGGCATCAGTTGTTGATCTCATTAAAGACATAGCAGACCAGACTAATCTTCTTGCTCTAAATGCAGCAATTGAAGCGGCACGTGCTGGTGAACATGGTCGTGGTTTTGCTGTTGTTGCTGATGAAGTAAGAAAACTAGCAGAGAGAACTCAAAAAGCCACAAGTGAGATAACACTCTCAATAAACTCTATGAAACAAGAAGCAAGCACAATTCAAGAGAAATCTGAAACAATGACTTCTTTAGCAGAAGAGTCCTCTTCTTCTGTTGATAGTTTTAATAATACTATGGTTGAGTTAAATAGTGATTCACAAGATGTGACTACTATCGTTGAAGATATGGAAAATAAAGCTTTTGTCGTTCTTGCAAAAATAGACCACATTATTTTTAAAGCCAATGCTTATGACACAATTACTCATGATGATTCTGAACATGCATATGCAGCACATAGTGATCAATGTCGTCTAGGACAGTGGTATACTACAACTGCTAAAAATAAATTTGGAACGACCGAAGCATATAGATCTGCACATGCGCCTCATGAAGAAATCCACAATAAGGTGGAAGATAACATTAATTACATTACTCATAATGATACTAGAATCGAAAACCAAGATAAGATCATTCAAAACTTCAAAGATATGGAACAAGCAAGTAATGAATTATTTCATGCACTTGACAATATGACTATTCAAGTAAAAAGAAAATAAATTATATAACTAAGGAATAGCTATGGGAAATCTAATAATCTTTGCAATCATTATCTTTGTATTTTACAAAGTGTTCAAAAGCTATTCAAAGTATGAAGGCTATTCCAAAGATACATTAAAAAACTTTTCCATTTCTCACGAATCATTAAAAAACAGTGAACTTGGGCTTTTTGTGGCACTTGTTGCTAAAGTTGCTAAGGCAGATGGTAAAGTTGATGCACTTGAAGCCCAACTAATTGGCATAATGTTTGACGATATATCTGCAATTTTTCCAGAACCTGAAAAAACAAAGGATATTTTAAAACAAATTTTTAATGAGGAAAAAGAGAGAACTGACAATATAGAAAATATTGCTCACTCTCTCGCTCATGCCATTAAAAATAAAAAGGCCCAACAGCAACAATTTATGGGTTTTCTAATCCAATTAGCATTTATAGATGGTGAAGTAAGTAAGAGTGAAGAAGAGATACTCTCTATTATTGCACAGGCATTAGAGTTTGATCCTAATGCCTATCATGCTATCTTTGATCAATTTGAAAAGATGATGCAAAATGTCCAGCCTAAAGCAAATATCGAAGATGCTTATTCACTTTTAGGTGTAAACGCCAATGACGATATGAAAACAATCAAAAAAGCCTATAGAAAACTTGTTCGTCAGTACCATCCTGACATCATCGCTTCACAAGGGAAAAGTGAAAGCTATATGAAAGAAGCAACGCAAAAAACTCAAGAGATAAACCAAGCTTATGAAATGATCCAAGAAGCTAAAGAATAAACGCCAATCTAATCTCTTAAAAAGTCCTTTTCCCAAAAAAACTCTATCCAGTTATTTGCTTCATTTATCCAAAAATTTGGCTTATAAATGGATGTCTTCTTATAAAAAAGTGTTGCTGATTTAAACTCTATTTCTGGAAAATTATTTTCTAAGTAACTCATAATTTCTTTAAGAGTCTCCCCACTATCTGCAATATCATCAAGAACGACAACTCTCCTTACCCCTGAAAAATGACATTTTCCAAAAAGACTTATCTCTTCACGCTTACAAGATTCATCATAAAGCTCTGTTCTTATACTTTGAACCTCTCGTATGTTTAAGCCCTCTGCTATCGCATGACTTAGGGTTAAACCACCTCTAGCTATGCCTACTATCGCTTCTGGTCTAAATGACTCTATTTGAGTTATTAAGCTGTTTGTATCATTTTTAAAATCATCATATGAATAGTACTGCTTCATTTCATTCCTTAATGTTCTTTTCTAATTATAATTAATAATGGAAACTAAAATTTTATGTTAGTATACTCAAGATATATTTAATCAAAGGCTTATAAATGATAAAAACTGTTTCAAAAATTGTATTAATCGGTTTAGCGGTTGCAACTATTAGCGGATGTTCAGAAAAAGAACCCGAGGCAAAACCAACAGCATATGTTCCAACATTTGAGTGTAAGGTTGAAAATGTACTTGCTCCTAGATGGACTTGTATTCCCGAGGTAACAGGTTTTTATGCTGGTGTTGGTATAGCAGATAAAAGTGCTGCAGGAAATGCTCATATGAGAAAAGTAGCTGTTATGAATGGTCGTAGTGACTTAAATAATCAGATTCAAATTCAAGTAAAAGATAAAATGACTGGTTACACTGGTGTAACTGGTAATGGTACGAATGAAGTAGTAGATAAGGTAACAAAAGCTGTAACTTCTCAAGTTGCCAAGATTAACCTCAGAGGTTCAAAACCTGTTGATATGTGGATAGCTCCTTCAGGTGCTATGTATATGCTTGTTACTGTTCCTGAGTCTACTGTAAATAGTGTAGTAAAAGATAGCATCAAGAATGCTGTTGCATCAAGCTACAAAAATGACGATGCAAGATGGCAACAATTTCAGTCACAACAAGCTTTAGATAATTTAGACAAAGAATTTCCAACAGACTAAACCATCTTTTACTCCCTCAAGAAGGGAGTAAATCACACTTTCTTCTCTTCACTCATTATTATTTAGCTATAATTGCGAAAATATAAACAACTCTTTTTTAAGTTACAAGGTCTCTCATATGAAAAAAATCGCTATTATCGGTCGTCCAAATGTTGGAAAATCTTCACTATTTAACCGTCTAATCAAAAAACGTGATGCTATTACTGCCGAAATTGCGGGAACAACTCGTGATGTTAAACGCCGTACTGTTACTTTTATAGACAGAGAGGCTATGCTTCTTGACACTGGTGGACTTGACAAAGGGTGTGAGCTTTTTGACAAAATAAAAGAGATGTCACTTAAAGCTGCATACTCTGCAGACATCATTCTCTATATGGTTGATGGAAAAAGTATTCCAGAAGATGAAGATAAAAAACTATTTTATGAACTTCAAGCTATGGGTAAAGATATGGCATTAGTTGTAAATAAAATAGATAACGATAAAATGAAAGAGAAACTTTGGGACTACTATGAGTTTGGAACAGATGCTATTTTTGGTATATCTGTTGCACATAACCGTAATACAGTTGAACTACTAGAGTGGATAGCAAGTAAAATTCCTGATGAGGACATCATTAAAGAAGATGAAGAAGTAGAAGAGGAGTCTATAAATATTATAGAGCCTGAACTTGATGATGAAGATTTCTTTGCAAATGTGAACAGCCATGATGAAGATGATGATGGCTTTACATACTGGGATGAAGATGAGATGGATGGTATCATCACTGATGATACTATTTTTGGAAACAATGACCGTATCAAAGAGTTTGATGAAGAGGACATTAACCACATTAAAATTGCCATCATTGGTCGTACAAATGTTGGTAAATCTTCACTTTTAAATGCTCTTCTTGGTGAAGAACGTTCAGTTGTGAGTAGTGTTGCTGGAACTACCATCGACCCTATTGATGAGACAGTTGAGTATGGTGACAAACAACTTACATTTGTAGATACCGCAGGACTACGTCGTCGTGGTAGAATTTTAGGTATTGAAAAGTATGCTTTAATGCGTACAACTGAGATGCTTGAAAATGCAAATATGGCATTAATAGTTCTTGATGGTAGTGCGCCTTTTATGGATCTAGATGAGAAAATTGCTGGTTTAGTTGATAGTAATCGTTTAGCTTCTATTATTGTTCTCAACAAGTGGGATATAGCAAATCGTAAAGATCATGATAAAATCATCAAAGAAGTTCGTGAGAGATTTAAGTTCCTTGCTTATGCACCTATTATCACACTCTCTGCAAAATCACACCTAAGAGTTGATAAACTTCATGATATGATTTTAGAGATAAATGAAAATTACTCTCAAAGAATTCCAACTAGTAAAATAAATGAAATTATTGAAAAAGCTCTTCGCCGTCATACACTTCCAAGTGTAAGTGGTCAAGTTATTCGTATCTACTACGGAACACAATATGAAACTCGTCCACCTAAAATAGCGATTATTATGAACAAACCAAGTGGTCTTCACTTTACATATAGACGTTATCTTACAAATAAAATGCGTGAAGCATTTAACTTTACAGGAACGCCACTTCTCTTTAAAGCAAAGAAAAAAGGGGAGAAGTAAAAGAGAAATCTCTCTTGTACTTCTTTAACTTATAATGGTTTTACAACAACCATTGCAACTATTACCAACATTAAAAGTGTTGGAACCTCGTTATAGATTCTAAAAAATTTACCACTTCTTGTACATCTATCTTCAGCAAATTCTTTGCGCAGTTTTTCTAGTGAAAAGAAATAAATAATTAAAAATGCCACAAAGAGTAGTTTTACATGTAACCATGCATTTCCTGCAAATCCTATCTCATAGATAAGATATGAACCACTTAAGATGGTTGTCCACATAGAAGGCACACCTATATACTTAAAAAGTTTATACTCTTGTACCTTTACAACTTCAACAAAACCAGCATTATCTATATTTTCAGCATGATAAACATAGAGACGTGGAAGATAAAACAGAACTGCAAACCAAGAGATAAAAGAGATTACATGAAACCAGAGTACCCATTCAAACATAATTATATTTCCTTAAAAGTTTTTTTCTATATAGATTGAATTATAATTTGAGCCACCTTTAGTAACACCATTTATAAGTCCAAAAACACCTGATCGATGCTTAAGAGCAACACCAAAATATGTCTCTTGGAATGGTTTATAATGAATAAGTTTTCCAAGATCAAAATCTATACTAATATCAAGATAATTTAAAAAATAGGAAGTCTTTGCATCTGTAGTGGCCTGTGCTTCTAAAAATTCTGCACGAATAATATCACTTGTGTATGAAAAACCCTCTCCAAAACCAAAACGCACTCTATTATCTAAAAAATCTAAGTTGTAAAAGAGTTTAACATAAGCTAAGATTTCGTAAACATCTTTATAATCACCCTCTTTATAATTCGAAATACCAGCTTTAGCATAGATATCTAGTGGTATCTCAAAAGCACTCTTTTTAAGCATGTATCCAGTATCAAGAGATATAACACTTAGATTCTCAGGATGAGAGCCTAAGTCCCCTATAAGAACATCTCCTAAGGCTTTTTGAGTTGCAACTCCATAGAGCAAACGAGCTGAAAAATCATTTTGAGCGATTAGTTGTAATGCAAAAAGCATAAGAAGAAAAATTTTCAATATCTTTCCTTAAAAGTTTTTTTCTAAATAAATTGAGTTATAATTTGATCCACCATCAGAAACACCACCATAAGCTCCATGAAAACCAGAACGGTGTTTTATAAGATATCCTAGATAGAGATTTTTCATACTGTTAACATGAATTAACCTGCCAATATCAAAATCAAAACTAAACTCTAGGTAGTTTAAAAAGTTTGCTTGATTATCATCTTCTGCTATAGCTTCTTGAGCTTCAACCCAAGGTACATGATAAGCATAAGAGCCACCCTCGGCAAAGCCTATACGAAACTGATTGTCAAAGGCATTGAGTTTATAAATAAGTTTAAAACAGAGGACTGCTTCAAAAAAATTAGATTGATGATAATTCTCATCAAAATAACTTACACCAGCTTTTGCATAAATATCAAAAGGCCAGTCAAAAATATTTTCTATAACCTTATAACCTATATCTAATCCATAAACATTTGTTTTATACGAACTTGTGTTAAAACCCTGAAAAGTATAAAGTTGATCAAAATCACTAGCTGATGAAGCTCCCCAAAAAGCACGAGCAGAGTAGTCATTTTCTTCTGTTTCGCTAGCATTGCTAACTACACCAAAAAATAAAATAAATAAAATAAAAAATTTCAAATGGATTCCTTGAATGAGAGGAAGAAGTTATATGCCCAAAAGGACATATAAATTTATGCGTCTAAAGTTTCTAGGTCTTTTACTGAACCTGCTTGATGAGAAACAACTTTATCATGAAGACGACGAAGTGCTTTTGTTCCCTTGTCAATTGCTAAATCAATAGCAGCATCTAAAACATCATCATGTTGAGTAATAATTACTGGTTGTGCATGAGCAATTTTAATATCAAACTCTACCATTACACCTTTTTTTTCAGCTGCTACAACACAGTTAATACTTGTAATATCTAAGCTATATTTTGTAAATGCTTCAACAGCACCTTCTAAGTGTGCTTTTGTAGCGTCATTTAATGTTATGTCTTTTGAACGAATTTGTAAGTTCATAATGTATCCTTTTCTTGAAGTATCTCCCGATACCCCTATATATGTTTATATAATAACAAAATAAAGCTGAGATTGGTATAATACGACAAAAAAATCTAGGAAATTATTATTATGAAAGTATTAACAGGGATTCAACCCTCCGGTGATTTACACATTGGAAACTATTTTGGCTCTATCAAGCAGATGGTTGATGCACAAAAAGATGCAAATACTTTTGCTTTTATTGCCAACTACCATGCTATGAGCAGTGGAAATGGAGGAGAGAGACTAGCCCAACTAACTATGCAAACAGCAACAGACTTTTTAAGCCTAGGTATTGACCCTCACAAGTCAACATTTTGGGTTCAATCTGATGTAAAAGAGGTTCTAGAACTCTACTGGATACTCTCATCATTTACACCTATGGGACTTCTTGAACGTGCTCATAGCTATAAGGATAAAACAGCAAAAGGGATTAGTGCCAACCACTCCCTTTTTTCATACCCTGTTTTAATGGCAGCAGATATTTTACTATACTCCCCAGAGATAGTTCCTGTTGGAAAAGATCAGATTCAACATGTTGAAATAGCACGAGATATAGCAACAAAATTCAACAATGAGTATGGTGATATTTTAACTATACCAGAGTTTAAAGTTCAAGAAGAAGTACAGACTGTTCCAGGAACTGATGGACAAAAAATGTCAAAATCTTATAAAAATACTGTAAATATTTTTGGTGAAGAGAAAAAACAACTTAAGACCATCAAAAAAATTGTTACAGAGAATGTAGCTATGGAAGAGCCTAAAGAGTTTGAAAACTGTAATGTTTACAACATGGCAAAACTATTCTTAGAGGGAGAGAACCTTAAAGCACTTGAAGATAGATATACAAGTGGAGGAGAGGGACATGGTCACTTTAAACTCTATCTTGCAGAAGTTATGTGGGATTACTTCAGAGACTACAGAGAGAAACGTGACTACTATATGAATAATCAGGATGAAGTTAGAGATATATTAAAAAATGGTGCAGATAAAGCCAAAGAAGCTGCAATGCCAATGATAGAAAAAATCAGATCTGCAACTGGTATAATTTATTAGAAAAAGAGAATAAGATACATAATGTATCTTATTTTAAATGAAGTGTAGATTTTGTAATGTAATGCTTTTTCGACCAGTTAGCACCTTCAAGTTTTAACAGTGTTCTTACCTCATCATTTACTAAACGATAATTCAAATTAACCTCAACACTTGTCGCACCTGCAGCCTTAATCATTTTTAGAACTTTTTTTCCTTTTGCTGGAATACTCATATCTTTACTCTGTTTTTTTGCAAGATGTGCAATTGTTACTTTCTTCCTCTTTCTTGTATAATGTCTTGTTAAAGATATCTCTTTTTGTTCAATAATTTTTGAACCATTTTTAAATACTACAGTAACAAGAATCTCTCGAGAACCAAATCCACTTGGAATATTATGAGGTTGAGGATTTTTAATGTTTATAAGAACATTACTACCTTTTTGAGAAAGTTTTAAACTTAATGCATTTTTCCAAAGTACATCAAAATGTGCACCCATAAAACCATGATCTCTTACATTTCTCATTTTTGCTTTGCCATTATACATCTTATATGTAGCCGCTACATCTCTTTTCTGTGGTCCCATGTGACACTCTACACAATCTTTTGAACCCTTTTTATACTCTTGCTGCATATTTGTAAAGACTATGCCCTTTGCACTTGTATCATTTGCATGACACACAAAGCATAGTTTATTTGGCTGTTCATCCATAAACTTATGATGAACAGTTTTATGGTAAGGAGATTTTGCATCCTTGAATGGTCCAGTCATTGTTCCAGATTTTGTCCATGTAACTCGATTTATACCTCGCATAGAAGCATCTCTATCATCATGAATTTTATCAATGTTATGACAAACTACACAGTTTATACCCTCACTAATAGCATTATCATGTACTGCTTTATCTACTGCAGAACCTTTATCTAATCCCATAACAGCATCTATCTCATAGTCCATACCTGTACTTGTAACAGATATACGAGGATTATGACATGTTGCGCACTGAACTTTTACACTATTTAAACTTTTACGAGTTTTACGAGATACATATTCAAGGCTTTTTCTAAAATACTCATCTTTTTCATAGTGACTTTTTGAGTGCCATGACTTTTCCCACTCACTTACAATGCGTAAATGGCAAGATTTACAACTCTGTGAATCTTGAAACCTTTCATCTACTTTTACAACCTTAGCTGCCCCAAAAAGCGTAGTTAATCCAAGTAGTACAATTAAAATGATTTTCATCTCTTATCCTCTTTGTTTATCTAACCAGACCATAAGCCCTTTTTGAGCATGAAGTCTATTTTCAGCCTCATTGAAGATAATCTCAGAGTGTGAACTCATGATTTCTTCTGAAACTTCTTGTCCACGGTAAGCTGGAAGACAGTGTAAAAATTTAGCATCTTTCTTGGCTAAACACATCATTAAACTATCAACCATAAAACCATCAAAATCTTTAATACGTTGCTCTTTTTCATCCTCTTGACCCATTGAAGCCCAAGTATCAGTTGTTACAACTGTAGCACCATGAATAGCCTCTTTAGGATCATTCATAACTTTAATAACTGCACCACTCTCTTTTGCAAGAGTTAAAGCATCTTCTAAAACATCACTATCAACTTCATAGCCCTTTGGAGTAGCTATACGTAACTCAAAACCTAGTTTTGCTGTGAGCATTAGCCAAGAGTTTGTCATATTGTTTCCATCACCAACATAAGCTACAATAGCATTTTCATTGACACCATGTTCAATCATTGTCATATAGTCTGCTAAGAGTTGAACAGGATGGTAAGAGTCAGTTAATCCATTTATCACAGGGACTTTGGAGTTAGCAGCAAACTCTTCTATCATAGAGTGTTCAAATGTTCTTATCATAACCATATCACACATACTACTTATAACTTTTGCTGTGTCACTTACAGGCTCTCCACGACCAAGGTGAATGTCCCGATTTGAGAGAAAAAGTGCATGACCACCAAGCTGAAACATACCTGTTTCAAAACTTACACGAGTTCGTGTTGAACTCTTTTCAAAAATCATTCCAAGTGTTTGCATCTCGAGTTCTTTTTTATAAACACCAGCTTTCAAGTTTTTCTTTATCTCTAAACCAATCTTTATTATCTCTAATATTTCTTTTTTTGTAAAATCTTTAAGTGTTAAAAAATGTCTCAATTTTTCATCCTAATTTTTTTGTTTAATATGTATTTTATTATAGTTTTCTTTAATCTAACTGTTTTGAAGCATTTTTGCCACTTCTTTAGCATGATAAGAGATTATAATGTTAGCTCCGGCACGTTTAAACGCCACCATAGTCTCCATAACAACTCTGTCATAGTCTATTAAGTTAGCAAGTCCCGCATGTTTTATCATCGCATACTCACCGCTTACATTGTAAACAGCCATAGGCAGTGATGTAGCATCTTTTATTTCACGAACTAAATCTAAATAAGCTAAAGCTGGTTTTACCATGAGTATATCAGCACCTTGCATCTCATCACTTACAGACTCAGATATTGCTTCACGGCGATTTGCTGGGTCCATTTGGTATGAAGCACGATCTCCAAAACTTGGTGTCGATTCTGCTACATCACGGAATGGTCCATAGTAACCAGAAGCAAATTTTGTAGAGTATGCCATAATTGGTAAGTTCTCAAAACCATTTGCATCTAAAGCTGTTCTTAAAGTTTCTATGATGCCGTCCATCATCCCTGATGGAGCTATCATATCAGCTCCTGCTCTTGCATGAATAAGTGCTTGTTCTCCTGAAATTTCCAGTGTGGCATCATTATTTACAGTCTGTTTTTCTTCATCTATTATTCCACAATGTCCATGATCTGTGTATTCACAAAAACATAGATCTGTTACTATAAACATATCTGGATGAACTGCTTTAATTGCACGAATACTTGAAGCAATTATCCCATGATCACATAATGAATCCGAACCAATAGAATCTTTTGTATCAGGAATTCCAAAAAGAATAATAGAGTAAATACCTAAACTCTTAAGCTCTCTACACTCTTTAATAACCTCATCAATGCTCATTTGGTAAACACCAGGCATAGAAGAAACTTCTGTTTTTATACCCTCTCCACTTCTAATAAAAAGAGGATATATAAAATCATCAACTCTTACCTCTGTTTCTCTCACAAGTGAGCGAAGATGTTTATTTAAACGAGTACGGCGAAATCTTTGAAACATTGTTAAACCTTTTTTTAGCTATAATTATTTTTATAAAAATATTTTACCCACTTAAAGATTAAATTAATGAATATAGAAATATCTGAAGTCGCAAACCTACCATCTAGATTTGGAAACTTTAATGTAAAGGCTTTCAAAGAAGGTGAAAAAGAGCACCTTGTCATTTATGCTAAAAAGCTAAACAAAGAACCTGTTGTCCGTGTCCATTCAGAGTGTCTCACTGGTGATGCTATTGGGAGTCTTAAATGTGACTGCCGTGATCAACTAGAGTATGCACTTAAGCTTATAAATGAAGAAGACGGAATGGTTATTTACCTTAGACAAGAGGGCCGGAATATCGGTCTTTTAAATAAAATCAATGCTTATGCTCTTCAAGATAAAGGAGCCAATACTATAGAAGCAAATCACCAGTTAGGTTTTGCAGCTGATGAGAGAACTTATGAGATTGTTACATATATCTTAGAATATTTTAACATTAAAAAGATACAATTACTAACAAACAATCCTGATAAAATAAACTCAATTAATGGTGTAGAAATCACTTCAAGAGTTCCAATTATCATTGAAGCTAATGAGTTTAATGAAGGTTATCTTGAAACTAAACGCGACAAAATGGGACATTTATTGTAGCTAAACAAGGAAAGGTTAATGCCGATTGATGTAGAAAATGACACACTAGAAATAGCCTTACAAAAACTTAAAGCTAAAGAAAATAGCTTTCGCCAGCTAGAAACCATCTCAGGTATGGGAAGTTGGGAAGTTGACCTTGAAACTCGAAAGTCCGTATGGTCAGACCAAAGTTATAAGATTTATGGCCTTGATCCAAAGTCTACAGAACCAACCTTTGAACTTTTTCTCTCACATATCGTACCTGAAGACTTAGCAGATGTTAACCTTAAAATTCAAGAGGGTATTAGTTCTGGTAATGTAGCTTCAATTACATGTAGAATCAAAAAGGCAGATGGGTCTATAGCTACCATATCACTTAATGGTCAAGCTATTTATGATGATAACCACAAACCAATAAAACTTATTGGAACAACTCAAGATATCACTTACCAAGTTAAATTAAAAAAAAGAACACAAGAGCTCTCTACACTTCTTGAACACTCATCAAATGAAATATATATAGTAAATTATGAAACACTAGATTATCTGTATGCAAATAATGGTGCAATTAAAACTATGGGTTATTCATTCCAAGAGTTTTTAACCATGAATATTAGAGATATAAATCCTCATCTCAGTGAAAAAGAAATCTTAAAACTTAAAAAACTTCTTCTTCGTACTGAGTATGTACTAAATAGAACAACACATCAAAGAAAAGACAATTCAAGATATCAAGTACAATCTTATATACATAAACTATCCTATGAAGGACAGAAATGTTTTGTAATATTTGATACCGATATCTCAAATATTCTTGAACTTGAATATGAACAGAAAAAACAAGCCAAAATTCTTAATTACATCCATGATTCTGTAATATCAACAGATATTAATGGAAAAATTACAAGCTGGAATAGAGGGAGTAAACTTCTTTTTGGTTACACCCAAGAAGAGATGCTTGGCCAAGCCATACAAAAAACTTACGATAAAGATAATAATTACACAATTAAAGAGCTTTTTTCTATACTTCAAGAACAAAAAAACCTCGAGATAGAAGCTTATATGTTTAAAAAGGATCAGACGAGAATCATTTGTGATATTTCACTCAGTACTTCAAAAGATGAGACTGGGAAAACTGATGGTTATATTGGATATTTACAAGATATAACACTACAAAAACAGACTCAATTACTTCTTGAAGAACAGACTCAAAAACTCAAATACTTAGCACATCATGATACTCTAACAGACCTACCAAATAGAGCTCTTTTTAAAGATCGTCTCGAACAAACCATAGTAAGTGCTAAAAGAAATAATGAAAAGTTTGCCCTATTTTTTATAGATTTAGATCAATTCAAAAAAATCAATGACTCACTAGGACATCATATTGGGGATGAAGTTTTAATTGAAACAGCTAAAAGAATTAAATCTGTGCTAAGAGAAGAAGATACTTTAGCACGCTTGGGTGGAGATGAATTTACAATTATAATTAAAAACTTTAAAAACATACAAGCTATATCTACTATTTCTCAAAAAATAATAGATATTATGAAAGAACCTATAAATATAACTATACATAATCTTTATGTAACTTCAAGTATAGGAATTAGTATCTATCCTGATGATGCTAAAAATGATTTAAATCTAGTAAAATATGCTGATGCTGCTATGTATAAAGCTAAAGATGAAGGACGAAATAATTACCAATTTTACTCTTCAAATATGACTGCCCTTGCATTTGAACATGTAGTTATGGAATCTAGTTTAAGAATTGCAATTAAAGAGGAGCAGTTTATTGTCTATTTTCAACCTCAATATGATGCTAACACTGATAAAATTATAGGAATGGAAGCACTAGTTAGATGGGATCATCCATCTTTAGGACTTGTTCCTCCTAGCAACTTTATACCTATCGCTGAAGAGAGTGGACTTATTGTAGAGATAGACCGTATTGTTATGAAAAAAGCTATGGCTCACTTCTCACTATGGCAATCTAAGGGACTTAATCCGGGAAAACTCTCACTTAACTTAGCGATGAAACAGCTCAATCAAGATGACTTTTTAGAACAACTTCAAAAATCAATGAATGCTGTTAAATTTCGACCTGAGTGGTTGGAACTAGAAGTGACAGAAGGTCAAGTAATGAATAACCCTGAGACCTCTATCGAAAAACTCAATAAAATTAATAATGTTGGTATCGATATTGCCATTGATGATTTTGGAACAGGATATTCATCACTCTCTTATTTAAAAAAGCTACCCCTAGATAAACTCAAAATTGATCAATCTTTTATACGAGATATTCCAAGTGATGAAGATGACATGGCGATAACAAAAGCTATTATTGCTCTTGGGAAAAGCTTAAACTTAAAACTAATCGCAGAAGGTGTTGAAACAGTAGAACAGAGAGATTTTATAAAAGAGAATGGTTGTGATTATATACAAGGATATTTTTATTCTCGTCCTCTTCCCCCAAACGAGATGGAAGAGTTATTAGAGACTAACTAAACTTAGAATTATTTAATGCACTCACTCTTCTAATAGCTGATTCAGATGCTATTAGTAGTGCTTCTGTATCTTTTTGAAGCTCACTAAAATATAATTTTGCCTTGTCAAGTTTCATCTCACTTCGATTACTGGAACCCATGATTTTCGAGAATAACCCTTTTTTTTCTTCTTTAAAAAGTAAATTATATATATTCGCATAATCAATGTGCCATCTCTCATGACTTTTATCTAGGCGCTCAAAAAGTTGTAATCCACAAACATTTTTCATCTCTTCTTCATGTTCATAAAACCAGATACCACACTCACACTCCATTTTTCCTAGTGCTGTAGGGTTTTCTACTTTTTTACCTGCTATTTCAGACTTAATCTTATTCATTTGCTCAAGATGAATATGTTTCGCATGCTCAATAGCATGCAGCATCTCTTTTTTTGTCATAAACTTAGCCTTATAGTAAACATTTGTTTGCATTATTGCATAAATTTAATAAAAAAACTATATACTATACTTTAATATTTACGAAGGAGACGATTGTGCTACATCCTAAACCAATAGAAAACGAAATAAAACTTAACCCAAAAAGATATATAGTTTCTAAGACTGATGCTAAAGGCTTTATTGAGTATGGTAATGATTATTTTGTAGAAATTTCTGGTTATTCTGAATCAGAACTTATTGGTAAACCTCACTCAATAGTGAGACATCCTGATATGCCAAAAATTGTTTTTAAGATGATGTGGGATCGTATTAACCGTGCACAAAACATTATGGCAGTTGTAAAGAACTTAGCTAAAGACGGTAGTTACTACTGGGTTGTAACCGAATTTGAACCAAAAATTGATCCTATTACAAATCAAATCATCTCTCATACTGCATTTAGAAAAGCTGCTCCACAAAAGGCTATAGATGCTATGGCTCCAATCTATCAAA
>Ga0256826_1001020_pt1 | contig 17403 bp, 16 predicted proteins | sample CV79metaG_FD_185975 | JGI IMG/M metagenome (GOLD analysis project Ga0256826, IMG submission 185975) | Hydrothermal vent microbial communities from East Pacific Rise, Pacific Ocean - CV79 | ecosystem: Environmental > Aquatic > Marine > Hydrothermal vents | place: Pacific Ocean: East Pacific Rise...
AAGCAGTTGCGTAATTTGTCTGATGAGTCAGTTGTAGAAAGGTGGGTGGAAAATGGATACTACCAATATTTTTGTGGAGAGAAATTTTTCAAATGGCAGTTCCCCTGCCATCCAACAGAGCAACATCCTGATGCTGAAAAAATTTAGCGTAAAAGCGGCCTGGCTGCCTGTATTCTCAGACAGGCTATAATTGGACGTTTTTTACAATGTCCAGAATTGACTTGATAACTGTACACTTCCTTCATATTAGCTTCTGCACGACCTTGCAAAACATTCTCTACTGCGTAACAAGTGACTCACTTTTGGTTGGGGTTGAAGGGCAAGAGATCCTCTCCAGCTTTACTCCATAAATAAAATTATCATCATGTTCCTCAGTGTGACAGGTCAGACAAACGTTTTTTCCAGGAACACGAATCATGGAATAACGATTCGGATCGGTAATATGTTTCTTTCCTGAGCTGTGACAAGACTCGCAACCAACTGATTGCAAGTCATCCTTAGTAGAAAGAAGATCTTGTGGTGAATTGCCACCCGCCATGGTTTTTGCAGGATCAAGGGTTAAATGGCAGATGAGACAATTCAGATCGTAATTTTTTTCTTTAACAACAAGTGTGGCAAAGGCTTTTGCGTGTCTGGTCGTTTTCCAGTAATCCATCTGCAACTCGTGGCATTCCTGACAGCTATTGTAACCGACAAGGCGGACAGGCATGGAAATACCTGCATCTGTAGTGTTCAATAAAGGGTTTGATTTTTTTTGCTTATGCAGGTTTCTGATATCCCGGCTCAATTGTTTTAATCGCTGTTCGGTGGGGATGTCATCTGGCATATTCTTTTTAAGAGCAATAAAATTATAGCTAAAGTCATCTACAGATAGTCCGTTAACCTTTTCTTCTTCAAGTGTTATCTTGATTGCAGAGATTTTTGCATTGAGCATTTCTTTCTCTTGGGTTAACCGTTTGATTGTGACGGAATACTTTTGACGTTTTGACTCATTTTCATTAGCTTTTTTTACCATTCTTCTTAGCTGCCAGTTTACAGAGCCTAGTTTATTTTGAAGCTTTGCCAGTTTTTTGGCGTTATTATCATCCCATTTTCGTTCATTCCCCAATTGAATTTTGAGTAAACCCTGATATTTTCCTTGCTTTGAGGTCTGGGTAATCAGACAATTGTGCTTTTTCAATGGGGCAATGTTTCCCTTTCCTGAATCTCCACTAATAATAAGATGAATTTCAGGATGTGCCATCGACAACGCATTATTTTCATGATTTGAGAGAGTAGAAAGAAAAATAATAAACGGATTACTATGATTACGTTTAACCTTCTGAAGAAGGTCGGGCACCACTTCCTGCCAATTTTTAATTTCGATACCTTCTATCGCATTTTTACGATTACCGGTGAGAGCCGTAATTACAAAGTCAGTATTTTGGATTGTGGTAACGATCATTTCTTTAAAAACAAGATTGGAACCGGAATCCAGTATATTTGCTGAAATCCATGGAAAATCTCTATTTACCTCTGACTGCATAAATGCAATGCCTGCTGAGAGGTCGAGTGGCCCAACTCCTACTGCATGAAAAAATGTTTTTTTATAAACATCCATGAGAGCCTGGGCTGTTAATGTTTCCTGGCTTATGCCTGATCTGATTTTTTCTTTTTTAAAAAGAAGATTGCCTGAATCAAGAAGAAGGTGGGCCTTTTTCAGGCTGTTACTGGTATTGTTTATTTCAAATATTTTTTTGGACAGACCGCCCAGTTGATTAGACTTTCAACCGCAGGCTTCAGTTTCTGCCTGTACATTTCCAGAAAAAAACAGTAATAGCGGATCGGCTTGTTCAGCTATTGCCTGTGCTGGGATAAAAACAAATAAACAGAGAAGGGTGAATATGTATGACGCAGAATAAAAGGTGAATTTAAGTTTAGTTGTCATTGATTTTTTCGTTTTTGTAGTATTATCCGCCATTTTTGTAAACGGTCTTTGATCAATGATTCATACCCTCGATTACTTGGGGAATAGAATCGAACAGTGGATATTTTTTCAGGGAGATGTTCTTGTGCAGCAAGGGCGGAATCATCGTCATGGGCATATTTATATCCTTTCCCATAATCTAATTCTTTCATCAGCTTTGTTGGTGCATTCCGCAAATGAAGGGGTACTCCTAAACTGCCGGTCTTTCTGATACATTTTCTTGCAGAAAGCTCCGCAACGTAGAGCGCATTACTCTTAGCTGCAGTGGCAAGATACGTTACTGCTTGAGCTAATGCAAGTTTTCCTTCAGGAAGTCCCAGAGTATTATACGAATCTCTGCATGACATTGTATGGATAAGTGCCTGAGGATCAGCAAGCCCGATATCCTCCGAAGCAAAACGGATAAGTCGTCTGCATATATAAAGTGGATCTTCTCCTGCTTCAAGCATTCTGTAAAGCCAGTATAGTGCACCATCAGGGTCAGAATCTCTCATGCTTTTGTGAAGGGCTGAAATATGATTATAATGCTCGTCACCATCTTTGTCGTAACGTAGGGAGAACTGCTGAGCTGCCTCCTGAATATGTTTGATGCTAATGCAATTGTCTTTACTCTTCCCTTGCTGAAAGGCAAGGGTAGAGGCAATTTCCAGGGTATTGATACCTTTGCGCGCATCACCATCGGAGAGAAGCACTATACTCATAAGCGCATCCTCGTTAATGGTAAGAGCAAGATTTTTAAGGCCATTCTCCTCATCATCTAAACAGCGAAGAACTATTTTCTTTAAATTATCGGGAGTTAATGGTTGTAGAACCAAAACCTTACTTCGTGAAAGAAGCGGGGCTATAACCGTAAATGAAGGGTTTTCGGTGGTGGCACCTATTAGCGTAAATAGACCGCTTTCAATATGGGGCAGAAATGCATCCTGTTGGCTTTTATTGAAACGATGAATTTCATCAATAAAGAAGATAGTGCCTCGTTTTTCTTCTTTTCTTGTTTTTTGAGCTTGAGCAACAATTTTTCTAACTTCTTTAACCCCGGAAAGAACAGCTGAAAAATAGACAAAATCGGCAGATGTTGAACGAGCCAGAATTTTTGCAAGAGTGGTTTTGCCGGTTCCGGGAGGCCCCCATAGAATACAGGAAGGCAGGGTCCCGCTTTGCAGCATAGTACTGAGGAGTTTGTTCGTACCCAGCAATTCCTCCTGCCCTACAAATGCTTCCAGTGTTTGAGGGCGCATTCGTTCCGCCAGAGGTTTTTGTAATGTTGGGGATATCGGCATGGTTTAAGGCATGGTCATCAAGAAATATTTTTTTGGATACATATTTTCATTTTTGCTAACAATTTTTCACTCTTTCTGCAATATATTTTATGCTCACGATATTATGATCTTTGCATAAATATTTATGTGAAACCATATGCAATCACAGGCAAAGAGCCAAATTGGAAATATTAGACACTCTCGTTCGCAAAAAAATGATTTTATGATATTATCCAGGCCTGAATTCAAGTTATTTATTATTGCATAACCAGTTAGTTTTTTAATATCAATTCCTGTACGGTTTTCAAATACCTCATAGGAAGTTTTTAAATTGAGACATTTTTGCGGCCTGTTGTTCAACTTGTCAATTGCTTCAAAAACCTGTTTTAGAGTAACATCAACAATCTCCATTGTCTGAGGGAAGTATTGGCGTAATAGTCCATTCGCATTTTCATTCTGGCCTCTTTCCCAGGAATGTTATGGTTTGGCAAAGCAGGTTGCACAGTCGAGTTCTGTTGCAATTTTCTCATAAAGTGTGAACTCTTTACCATTGTCAAAAGTCATTGTTTTTACGAATTTTTTTACTGGGGGACAATAGAGAAACTATTGCATCTTTTACATATGTCGTTTTTTTAGCAAGCAGCGGTGCAGCAAGGCGCAGTTTGGATTTCCTGCCATCACCAGAAAAACGGCCTGCAATTTGCTTCGGACTCCATTCTTTCCTGAGGCAGGCTGTAATCAACTTTTTGGTTTCTTCTGTCAGTTGAATGGCTTTAGGCTTTTTGGTCTGTCGCTTTTCTGCAAAACTAATAGCTTTCCTGTGTTGATAACCTCGGCGGCTTGTATTGCGCTGTATTTCCCGAAAAGTAGTGCTTTGAGAACGGTCTTTTGCTCGGGCAATTGTATTGATGGAGACTTTCATTTTTTAGCACTGTTTCGTATTTCGATATAGTATCTTTCTGCCAGGATTAGGCGTTGATCACTCATTTGTAACCTAAGGAAAATTGTTTGGTAGTTTTTTTCTATAATACAATTAATTCTTGTTTCGCTCAAAAGTGTTATGGCCTCAGATACCTTCAGAGGTAATGCGCTTATTGTACGAATTCAGGTTTTATAAAATTGCTACTGGAAGGGATGAGACATTTTGATGAAGAGAAAACCAGGATAGCTAATTGATGGTCATTCCAGAGTACCCAGATAATTAAAGGTCGGTAATCTTCCAATTTTTCCAATACCTGCCATTCGTTCAGCCAGCTCTTCCAGATCTTTTTTTCCACAATGTGTGTTACTGATGTCAATAACTGCGTAATCCAGTCCCATTGCTTTTAATTCACCAAGATAAGGTAACAGTGAAAATGGACGAGCGGGTACAGTGTTGGTAACATTTCCATTTTTGACCACCCTGAACTGTTCCTGTTTGGGACTTATAAGGGGTTTGTTATATTGGAAATGGTCAGGGTCAAGTCTGGCCGTAAAAAGTGCCGGCGCCCCGTAAACAGTAAGCCCGGTTTTTATATTTGCATGTCTCTTCTTCAGCCTTGCCAGCATTTCACCCAGAATCTTTTTATCTGACTCAATAGAGAGCTGGCAATATTCCATTTCACCTTCTTCCATAAACTTTACCGCCTGACTGTTAAGCAGGTTGACTGTATAATCAGACGAGAGATAGATCTTTTCTTTATAAAAGAATACAAACTGGCTGATATGTCCTAATTGAAAACTTCTGAACCCTGACCTGACCAGGGTTTGAATCTGTTTCTGCAAACGTACTTGTTCACCTTCAAATACAATTGCGGGCAGGCACCATGTAAGATTCCTCATCCTTCTACCAAGATATCGTTTTAATCCACCAGTATATGCTATATTTGCACGAGTGATCGGCAGGAGAAAACGATCCGGTACAAAGGGTAATGAACCCAAAAGGGTTTTAGCCGAATCAAGACGGAGCCAGTATTCCAAAGGAAGACGTATATTTTTCCCGTCTTTCTGTTTTTTTAATACTTTTTGCCATCGAATATTCGGAGGTTGAGAAAATTCTCCTTCTTCAAATGGAGGAATCTCTTGTCGAAGAATTTCCTGAATCAGTCCGTTCTGTTGCTGTTTAAAATTTTCAACTGCCCTTTTACATTGAGAAAAACCAAGTAATTGTATTCCTTCATTTGTCTGTTTCTTTTTTACATCAACCCGATAGACATCCAGACGAGCTGCATTACCAAGATGCTTCCAATCGGGAATAAGCAATTGTACTTTTTCTTTTACAGATGCTGACTGTATTTCTTCATTTCCTTTTCTTAATTCTTTCAAACTAAAAGAGATACGTTCACCGCCAGGTTCTGCATGAAGACGCAAACGATCTCCAGCACCCAGGCTGTTTTGCAGGGTCAGTTTTGCGAAAAGTCTATCCTGATAGGGTTTTACTGCTCCTAACCGTCCGAGGTAGCTTCCCATATTACCAGAGTGATGCGGTGTTATGGCATTTGCAGGTTGAGGAGAAAAAAAGTATCCACTGGATGTACTACGCCCCATTGCCATATCAACAAGCTCTTGTGATTTCTGTAAAGCAGATGGAAACTCTGCAACATCGGCATCAATCACCAGACGATAGGCCTGGACAATATGAGATACGTAATGAGCCGAACGTAGACGACCTTCAATTTTTAAAGAGCTGACTTGTGCCTGTCTAAGATGAGGAATTGCTTCAAGTCCAGACAGGTCATTCATGGAAAAAAGGTATTTCCCCTTTTTTCCACTGCCTTTATTCTTCTGTTTGTTTTTATGACCGCTACTTGATTGCGTGCGTCGCCCCTGTTCTTTCCAGGTATAATTTCTTCGACATGGCTGTACACATTTTCCACGCAGTCCGCTTTTTCCCCCAAGAAATGAGGAAAACAGACAAAGTCCCGAGTAGGAAAAACACATGGCGCCATGGACAAAAACCTCAATCTCGATGGGGCTTTTATGAGATATTATCCCAATTTCTTTAAGGGTTAATTCCCGAGCAAGCACCGCCCTTTCAAAACCCATCTCGGCAAAACTTTGAAGGGCACCTGAATTATTAGCAGAAAGTAGCGTTGAGGCATGAAGGGAAATAGCAGGAAAATATTCGCGAATTAAACACACCAGACCAAGATCCTGGACTATAAGTCCATCTGTATCCATGGCTTCCAGTAGAGCCAGCGTTTTAACAGCATGGGCTAAATCCTCTTCACGAACCAGACTGTTTGCGGCAAGGTAGATTTTTTTACCATTGGCATGACAATATTGCACCATGGCCTGGATATCTTCAAACTGGAGATCCCGGGCAAGGTTCCTGGCATTTAAGGAAGGTGCTCCAACATAAACGGCATCGGCACCTGCATCCATGGCAGCAATAAAATTCTCTCTGCTTCCGGCAGGAGCGAGTAGTTCCATAATTTCTATTGTGGATTTTGAAGAATTACTTCATCAGTTCCGCCCTGTTCCTGGAACAATACCTGAATCCGCTCATCAGCTCTTACGGTAGTTACCAAACCAACATAATCTGCTTGAATGGGAAACTCCCGCCCTCCCCTATCAACAAGTACAGCAAGTTGAATTGATCTTGGACGACCAAAATCAATCAGTGCTTCCATGGCCGCCCTGATTGTTCTTCCGGTAAAAAGAACATCATCAACCAGCAGTATATCCTTGTTTTCAACGGAGAAGCTGATATCTGTGGTTTTGACAACTGGATTCTGAGAGACAAGACTCCAGTCATCACGATACAGATTTATATCGAGACTTCCGTAAGGAATATTATAGTCGGTCTGTTGCCTGATAAATTCTAGAATACGTTCGGCAAGAAAGACGCCACCAGTATGAATACCTACAATAGCCAGGGAATCAAACGAATGGTTTCTTTCCAGCACCTGAAGTCCAAGACGATCTACTGCAATTGCTATATCCTTTGCGTTTAACAACGTGTCAGATTTCATGATTCATCCTTTACTCTCTCCCAGAAGAAGTCAATACCACGTGCATCAACACGATTGATCGCTTCAGGGAAGGCTTCACACTCCGCAGCAAAAACCTTATCTGCAATTTGATCCACAGAATCATTATAATCAAGTTCTACACTTTTCTGATAGATAATAGGCCCTTCGTCGTAAACATCATTGGCAAAATGCACTGTACAGCCGCTGATCATACAGCCTCGTTTTTTTACAGCACGATGAACTACCGAGCCATAAAATCCGCCACCGCAAAAAACAGGAATCAGAGATGGGTGAATATTAATAACAGATTGTTTAAGAGCTGCAGGAGCGTGATAAAGTTTCAGGTACCCGGCAAGGGCAATAATATCAATATCATATTTTTTAATAATCGTGTTTATAGCATCATTATTTTTTGCATGAAAAGCCGGATACCCATATCTTTCAGCCTTCACCAGCCCCAGAGCATCGGCCACATTTGAAATGACCACTTGTACACTGGCCTGTAACGTTCCATTTTCTATGCGATCATGGAAATTATCCAACGTTCTTCCACTCCCGGAAAGGAGGACTGCCATTTTTAACATGATTTACCCTGATATTCTTTTACGTCGATATCTTCCTGTTCGACATTTAACTCGTTCTCTACTTAAAATAATCGTTTCCATCAGCATCGACATTTTCAAGCCAGTTGGAGATCGTGGTGTCATAAGTGGAGGTAAGCGCAAAAACCTTGGCAGCAAGACGAAACCGGGTCTTCAGGGTGGTATTTCCTGTTTCTTTCATCTCTTTTATCACCTGTGGATAGTCAGCAGGGTCAACAATAACGGTTACATCTTGAAAATTTTTTGCAGCAGCACGAAGGAGTGTAGGCCCACCAATATCAATATTTTCTATAGCATCCCCCAGTGAACAATTGGGATCGGCCACAGTTTTTTCAAATGCATATAAATTAACGGCAACAAGATCAATATTCTGCAATCCATTTTCTACACATTGTTTCTGGTGGTCTTTATTGGTACGTTGATTGAGGATTCCACCATGAACCTTCGGGTGCAGTGTTTTTACTCTCCCGTCAAGCATTTCAGGGAACCCGGTAAAGGTAGAAACATCCAGTACTTCTATACCCGAACCTCTCATTTTTGCTGCCGTTCCACCCGTTGACAGTATTTCTACACCCAGCTCAGCAAGTTCTTTGGCAAAACCTTCAATTCCGGATTTATCAGTCAGGCTGATTAACGCTCTTTCGATTTTTTGCATACTAATCCTCTTCAAAGTAATCTGTTTTTCGAATAAATTCTTTTATTTTTCGACGATCTTTCTTCCCTGGTCTTTTTGCCAGGCTTGGGTGACTGGCATAAAAAAGTGATCTTTCCGCTCTTTCCAGTTCACGTTTTTCAATTGAATCAGCAAACTCCAGATACAGTGTACTCGCTATTTTAGCAGATCCTCGTTTTCCAGAGAGAGCAAGTATTTCTATTCTCTGCTCAATACTGCATTTTTTAACATGTAACACGTCTGTTACATGAACATTTTTGGATGGTTTGGTGCGGTTGCCATTCAGGGTAACTTTTCCACCGGCAACTGCTTTTGTGGCAAGGCTTCGTGTTTTGTAAAAACGAGCCGCCCACAACCATTTATCCAATCGTACCGCTTGTTGTTCTTCTTGCATGGTAAAGCCCTGATGTTACTGTGCTCGGTTTCAGTAAATGTACCTGGATATATATTTGTTTTATCATAACAGTACTATGAGATGTTGCAGCACTTCAGGTATAAAAATATTTATAGAGCTTTACTTGCCATTTTACACAGAATTTAAAACTTTTCATACAAAAAGATTTCCCAATTTTTTTCACTATTCAGCCTGTCAGATCCTGCTTTGCAGGCGGAAAAAGTACCTATTGTTTCCCATTTGTATCTTGTGAAAGCAGTAAAAAAAGAGTAGATAAACCGTAACTGTTCCGGAGCACAAAGGTAAGCGAGTGCAACGAGACTCCACTGGTTTATTTAGCCTTTCTCAAATAGCACCAGTATGCTTCGGAGTTCTAAGTGAATAAATATGGTACACTCCCAAATAGTTACGGTTCCTAAATGTGCTTAATTTTGAGGGGCAGCTGAATAGATAGCTACGATAGATCAAAAAAAGATAAAATTCCATATATAAGGATTACGATGCTTGTCAAAGACCTACTTAAAAGCCAGAAAACCACCTTCAGCTTTGAGTTTTTTCCACCGAAGGAAGATAAAGCTGCAGATAAACTGCTACAGACCATTGCTAACCTGATGCCTTTAAACCCTTCTTATGTAAGTGTTACTTATGGAGCAGGAGGTACAACTCGTGACAGAACCCATGATCTTGTTGTTCGGATAAAAAAAGAAACTGATATTACAGTTGTTTCCCACCTTACCTGCGTTGGTTCCACCAGGAGCGAAATGCATACCATTCTGGAAAAATATCAGGAAGCCGGCATTCAGAATATCCTTGCCCTTCGTGGAGATCCGCCCAAGGAAGAAGATAAGTTTGTCCATCCGGTAGATGGCTTTGCTTATGCAACAGACCTCGTAGCCTACATAAAAAAACATTTTCCAGAGATGTGTGTCGGCGTTGCAGGGTTCCCTGAAGGACATCCCGGCACACCAAACAGATTACAGGAAATAGATTTTCTAAAAGAAAAAGTTGATGCCGGTGCTGATTATATTGTAACCCAGCTTTTTTTCGACAATAGAGATTTCTATGATTATTGTGAGCGTTGTGAATTAGCTGGAATTACGGTACCCAATATTGCAGGCATTATGCCGGTCAGCACGAAAAGTGGACTTATCAGAACTGCTGAACTGGCTGGTGGTGCGCATATTCCCGCCCGTTTGTTGAAGTCCGTTTATCGTGCCGAAAATGATCAATATGTTGAAAAAGTAGGAATTCATTGGGCCACAGAACAGATACGTGATCTTATAGACAAAAATGTTCGTGGAATCCAGTTTTTCACGTTGAATTCATCTGAGGCGACTTCTGAAATATATAAGTCTCTTGGCGTAAGTGACTCTTCTCAGCTTCGTTAAATCTGAACCATGCAAATGCAAACGGTTGGAATTCAGGATATTCAATTTCCTGTTAAAATCCGGGAAAAAACTGGTGGTCTGCAAAACAGTATTGCCACTGTTCAATTACAAGTATCACTTCCTGGGGCATATCGTGAATCCTGCGTAAATACATTTACATCTGTCCTCAATAAATATATGGATGCAATGAGTGTTACCGCATTCCCGGATCTGCTCACCGAAGTAAAGAAAGGATTATGTGCAGAAAGTGCAAAGTTACGGATGTCTTTTCCCTACTTTATTGAAAAACAAGCTCCTGTAACCGGCACCCGCAGTCTTATGGAATATGGGTGCAGCTTCACCGGAGAAGTTGGCACGGATACAGATTTTACACTTTCTGTGACGGTTCCGGTAACCACTCTTTGCCCCTGTTCCAAAGAAATAAGTTCTGTCGGCGCCCATAACCAACGGGCAGAAGTTACGCTTAATGTGAAATTTAAAAAATTTATATGGGTTGAAGATTTGATCATTATGATCGAGGATGCTGCCTCATGTGAACTATGGGCTCTGTTAAAAAGACCAGACGAAAAGTTTGTTACTGAGAAGGCATACGAAAACCCGATGTTCGTAGAGGATGTGGTTCGAAAAGTTGCGATCTCTGCACTTGCAAAGCCAGGCATTACCTGGTTTTCGGCGAGCGTTGAAAGCTTTGAATCAATACATAAACACAGTGCCTATGCTTATGTCGATTCAAATGAAATACGATGAAACTTTTTAAGAAGCCATTAATTACTCACAACTTCAATGCAATTATACCTGTTTCGACCGCTATTTTTCGAACGGTAAAGTGCCTCCTCTGCTGTTTTTAACAAATCTTTAACCGATGTGCCTGGTGTCGGAATCATGGATACAGTACCAATACTGATAGTTAAGACATCATCAGCAGCTGAAAATTCATGGGGAATATTTAATTGACGTATGAAATCAAGTAATATCGTATTGTATAAATAAGATGGTATGCCAGGACTTTGATAACTGGATGAGCTGAAACTCTGTCAGCGATGTGATGATATACCGGAAGTAATCCAGGTCCAGATTTCAAGCAACGAAAAATAGAACGAGAACATTAGACTCTAATGTTATACGACTGCTCTCATCAAGAAGTTTAATTTACTGGTATTTTTCCTTCAACTCGTAGAGTTTGTCGAGATATTTATCGATATGTTTTAATCTTGACCCGCTATTTTCCATTTCAGAGATAAGTATATTGACAGAGGGTTTTAAGGCAAGACCGTGATGATTGTTCTGTTCTTGGTCGGCCAGTGCAACAAGTAGAATTGCATAATAGGTTACAATTAACCGAGATTGCGAGCCCCTGCGAAAAAGATACAGTCGTCCTCCCATGGTATTCAGGAAGAAACATGCATATTCATACAGTGCATCTCTGTTGATGGTATTGGCATATTTGGTAGAGCTACAATCTGGGAGGGTGACAAGTAGAAAGTAGGCTTCAAGAATCATTTCGAGTTTATCATTTTCGTTGTTAATGATTCCCTTGAGCATAAAAATATTATCACTTCCTGAAACCCTGAAGAAATGGGCAGTGTTTTTGAGGATGGTGTAAAGGTCATCCGATTCACGAGTTACCTGCGGGGGATTCGCCAGTAATTTGTTTATAAGAGTTGTGAAGTGTTGTTGAGTGTTTTTTTTCAGATTATAGGTAGTCATATATTCCTGACTGTCAAGGTACTCATAGAAGGAATCCAGGCTTTGTTCCGGGCTTAAGCAGATGGGTTTCGTTCTTGTTTCCTGTTGCCCGCCTGTGACTGATTTCGCCTGGACAGGCATGGGAGGAGGAGTAAACGCATCTGTGTTGCCAGTTAATTCCTGAACTTCAGATGTGGTGATAGCTGGAGTCAAAGAAGAAGATTTCAGGGGCACTTGATCAATAAAATATTTTTCCCGTCCAACTGCATCAACATGAGAATCCGGGATGGAACTTTCTGTAGCGTTTAATGCGGGGGGAGCCTGTCCTTCCGTAGCCTGCTGAGATTTTTTCGGAGACTTTTTTTCTATTTGTACAGGTGGGGTAGCAACGAGTTCAGGGGAGGAATTCAAATAATACACTGTTGCGCCTGCAACAAGAACAAGAGTGAAAAGGGTTGCCGCAGAGAGAATAATCCATCTCTTTTCGGGCTTCCTTTTTTTTGCTTCTTTTTTTTCTTCTGAAGGATCCATTAAATAGGTACGTGACTAAATAACTGATGTTTCATGGTTTTTGTTTTATAATACGTTGTTGATTGCTTCCTATATAGTTGGAAAAATCAATTGTTTTTTTCACTGATGCGATGATTGTATTTTGAAATATGTAAATGGATATTTGCTATCCGAAGGGCAAACACCGTTAAAAATACAACAAACTCCACAGGAAATAGGCCTTTTGGTTGCCTAAGAATGTGGAAACTTCAGTTGAATAATTAAGTGCAATAAAAACATATATTGTACAATAAGCACTCTCTAAAGTCACGGTGAAATGCTTGAATCACGATTCATAAGTTTAGGGAGTGATGCAGTTTTGTCCTTGACTCAGAAGGGCCAAAGCACTATTGTTCCCAACAATTTCAAAGTAGTTAATCAAAGCTCGAAATTGAGCATTTATAGATTCTTAAAAAATGTACGGAGGAAACACAATGACAATTTACGTAACTGGTCACTCTAACCCTGATACCGATTCAGTCACTGCATCAATTGCTCTTGCCACCTTGCTTAATGCACAGGGACAGGATGCAAAAGCATGTATGCAATCAACTCTTGATAAGCTTAATCCTGAATCCACCGTTGTTCTTGAAAAATTCGGCCTTACCGCTCCTGAAGAAATGATGGATTGTGGAGGAAAAGAAGTAGCACTTGTTGACTTCAGTGATATCGGTCAGGCTCCGGCAAACATTACCGACGCAGAGGTTGTGACTATTGTTGATCATCACAAAGTTGGTGATATTACCACCAACAATCCAATTCTTGTTCGCTGCGAACCTGTTGGCTGTACCGGAACTGTTCTGAATAAGATGTTCAAAGATGCTGGCGTTGCAATTCCTCAGGATGTTGCTGGTGGAATGCTTTCTGCAATCCTTTCTGATACCGTCAACTTCAAATCACCCACTTGTACCGATGACGACAAGGCTGCCGTTGCTGAGCTTAAAAGTACTGCTGGAGTTGATGATACTGACGGTCTGTTTATGGATATGCTAAAAGCCAAGTCCTCGGTTGCCGGTGTTCCTGTAAAAGATCTTATTTTCCGTGACTACAAAGATTTTGATATGAACGGAAATAAAGTTGGTTGTGGACAGCTTGAGTTGGCCACACTTGATCAGGTTGCTGATATTCGTGAAGACCTTCTTAATGCTGCCAAAGAAGTTAAAGCTGATGGACGTCACACTGTTCTTCTGATGCTTACAGACGTTGTAAAGGAAGGAACTCAGCTTGTTGTTGTTTCTGACGACGAAGCCCTTATCGAAGGTGCTTTTGACGGAAAACTAGACGGCGCAACATCCTCCATGTGGATTGATGGTATGATGAGTCGTAAGAAGCAGACTGTTCCTAACCTGCAGAAAGCTTTTGGTTGTTGATAGCCTGAGCGAAACGTTATGGTTTTAAAATGAAAAAGGTGTTTCCCTTCAGGGGAGCACCTTTTTTTATGTTTGGTTACTGAACACTGCAATCTTTTCAGGCTGCGACTGTATGAAAAATAGATAAGAGGGGATAAATTGCGATAGCAAATCCATAATTTTTCGAGTGAACTCTGTGCTGGCATGGGAAAAATTACCTCACGTTTTATTGATGAAACTGTTTGTGGCTATTCAGCAGGTGGATTTGTCTGTTGAACGAAAAGTGGAAGATTATTAGCAGAAGACATTCCACTGCATGCAACGCATAAAAAACTAAGCCGCAATCTGGTTAAGAAATTACTTGATTCCTGTCTTGAGCAAAGCGTGCTTACCTTTGGTGCTAAACGTTTTGTCAATATTGGACATTGCTTTTTCGGAAAAGAGCAATCCACCTCCCTCAAAGGGTACCTCACCACTTCATGGAACTACGAAACACCAGGAATTTCTAATTACCATTATGCACATTGTATTAATTTTCTCCTTAAAAAAATATCGCAGTTTAAAAATTTTTGATAATCAAACTCACAAAGTTGGGTTAAGTAGACAGCCCAGATGCCTGCATGACTCTCTTTGCTCAAGTCGGCCATCTTTTCACGCAGACAGAGGTGAGAATATTTATTTCAGTTGCACCAGGGAATAGCAGGTAGGATAAGTTGTTGCATGACGGCACCTTTCTTCTGTAGTATTTGATATCTTGGCATCGAGATCCCGCCACTGAGGAATATTCCAGATGATAACGTAATCCGGGAAACACTAAAGGCTTACATACCGGTTTGCGAGTTGCTCGCTGATGCTCCTGAAACAAAACCACTCTCCCGAATAGCAGATATGATCAAAAAAAACATGTAACTTTTTGTCAATTTTTCAAATCCTCCCCAGAAAATAAAACTAATTAACACTTTTTCCGCCTCTGAACCGTTCGTTGCTTGACAGAATATTTTTTTTTAAGTAAATTTATCCTCTTTTGACTGTATATTTCGCAGGTGTGCTCTGCTTATATACGGTATTAAAACAAATTTGAGAGACAAGAACTCTTTTCTGTATATAAAATTACGAAGAAACAATATACTGAAACAGACAAAACCAACCTGATATGTTTGACAATTTAACAGACCGACTAGAAGAAGTTTTCAAAAAACTTCGCGGCTCGGCTAAACTCACCGAAGAAAATATCAATGAATCCATGCGTGAAGTGCGCATGGCTCTTCTTGAAGCGGATGTAAATCTTCAGGTTGTGAAAGACTTTATTGCCAGAGTTACAGAAAAATCTCTGGGACTTGAAGTTACAAAAAAACTTTCCCCTGGACAGCAGGTCATAAAAGTTGTTTATGGTGAACTGGTTGAACTTCTTGGCGGAACCACTGAACAAATTCGACTGGATGGCCGCCAGCCGGTAACCATCATGATGACGGGCTTACAGGGTTCCGGTAAAACCACCACATCCGGCAAGCTTGCCAGGATGCTAAAGAAAAAAGGTCGCAAGCCCTATCTGGTTCCGGCCGACATTTATCGACCTGCAGCCATTGACCAGTTACAGGTGCTTGGTAAAAAACTTGATGTACCTGTTCATCCATCAACCATCGACATGAAACCGGTGGATATATGCCGCCAGGCGATGGAAACAGCCAATCAGAATGGCTACGACACCCTGATTTTTGATACCGCCGGCCGACTCCATGTTGACGAAAGTCTTATGGGAGAGCTGAAAGAGATCCAGGACGCAGTACAACTCTCGGAAATTCTTTTTGTCGCAGATTCCATGACCGGTCAGGATGCGGTTACTGTTGCAGCGAAATTCAACGAAGATCTTGAAATAAGCGGTGTGATTCTCACTAAAATGGAAGGTGATGCACGTGGTGGTGCCGCCCTTTCCATTAAACAGGTAACCAGAAAGCCCATCAAGTTTGTCGGCGTCGGTGAAGGGCTTGACGCTCTTGAGATATTTCACCCTGATCGTATCGCCTCCCGAATTTTAGGTATGGGGGATGTACTGACTTTGATTGAAAAAGCAGAGTCAGTTGTAAATAGAGATAAAGCTGCCCAACTTGCCAAAAAGCTAAGGCATTCCACTTTTACTCTGGAAGACTTTCTGGATCAGCTGCAGCAAATAAAAAAGATGGGCTCCCTTGAGCAGATCATGGAAATGATCCCTGGGATCAACAAACTAAAGCAACTGAAAAACGCCCCCAAACCTGACGAAAAAGAACTGGCAAAAACCGAAGCCATCATACGCTCCATGACCAAAAAGGAGCGTCATAATCACAAAATTATCAACGGCAGTCGGAGAAAACGCATTGCCGCCGGTTCCGGTGTTTCTATCGCGGAAGTAAACAGGGTTATTAAAAGTTATGCAGCCATGCTCAAAATGATGAAAAAAATGCGTGGCAAACCCGGCCGTATGACCGGAAAGAAAAGACGAAAAATGCCGAAAGGCATGAAAAGATAAATTACTAAATGTGGAAGTCCTTATACTTCAAGCAATGGAGCAGGCTTTCATTTATAAAAACCAGAGGATATAACGGTTATGGCAGTACGAATTCGTTTAACGAGACTTGGCAGAAAGAAAAAACCTTTTTATCGTATAATAGTAGCAGATAGCGAATGTAAACGTGACGGTAAATTTCTTGATGTTGTTGGTACTTACGACCCACTCCAGGATCCGGTTGTAGTAAAAGTAGACAATGAAAAGTTACAGGACTGGATGGGACGAGGCGCTCTGCCTTCGACCACTGTAAAGTCCCTTCTTAAAAAACTTGCAATAGCCGAGTAAGAGAGAATGCAGGAACTTATCACGTTTATTGCAGGATCCCTGGTGGACAGCCCTGATGATGTACGGGTCACTGTCACAGAGGAAGATGATACCATTATTGTTGATCTGGCTGTAGCCAAAGACGATCTTGGTAAGGTGATTGGAAAACAGGGCAGAACTGCCAGAGCCATGCGTTCACTGCTTGCTGCCGCTGCTGGAAAGGAAAACAAGAAATCCCGACTGAATATCCTGGAATAATATAGGATCTGATGGCTGACACATTTTCCTTTCCCACAGAAGAATATGTACTGATAGGGAAAGTGACCAAAGCTCATGGTATTAAAGGTGAGTTAAAACTTCTTGCTTTTTCCGGTACGCCGAAGAGCATCACACAACATACTGATCTCTTTTTGATATCAACGGAGAATCATATTTCTCCAGCCTTTGCGATTCGAAAGGCTCGCATAGGCAAAAAAGAGCTTATCGTTCATCTGCATGGCGTAAACGATCGTAATCACGCCGAGAAGTTAAGAGGATACGGAGTACTTGTGTATAAAAAAAATCTTCCTCTACTGAATGAAGATGAATTTTACCTCTATGAACTTGAAGGAAGCAGTGTTCAAACAGTAGACGGTGAGATTATTGGGACTGTGACAAATTTCTCCAGCAATGGAGTACAGGATATTTTGGTTATCACCAATAAAACCGATGAATACCTGGTTCCTCTTATCCCCGGAATGATTACCCGGCGTGAAGAGAATCTGTTGACCATAGC
>Ga0256826_1001021_pt1 | contig 17388 bp, 20 predicted proteins | sample CV79metaG_FD_185975 | JGI IMG/M metagenome (GOLD analysis project Ga0256826, IMG submission 185975) | Hydrothermal vent microbial communities from East Pacific Rise, Pacific Ocean - CV79 | ecosystem: Environmental > Aquatic > Marine > Hydrothermal vents | place: Pacific Ocean: East Pacific Rise...
CATCACGCTCACTTTGATATGTAATATCTCCATCTGCTTTTAAGCCTAACCATTCAAAGGCATTAAGTATCGCCTGTGTTGCTTCTTTTGAATTTCTCGCCTTGTCTGTGTCTTCTATACGAAGTACAAATTTTCCATTATTTTTTTTTGCCCAGAGGTAAGAAAGAAGAGCAGTTCTTAAACCGCCTATGTGTAAGTATCCAGTAGGAGAAGGTGCAAAACGAGTAACAACCATGATTAAAGCCTTTAGTAAAATAATTGTGCCATTTTAGGCAAATGATGGTTAGAACGAGGTTAAAAGAGCCGATTAAAGCAACTGTTTATAAAAAGTAGCTAAAATATACTTCATAATTAAAAACAATGGAAAATATATGTACAAATCACTTTTAGTTTTACTCTTTACAACTCTTTTAACAGCAGAAGTGTATGATGGTGTCGCTATTGTTGTTAAAGATAAAGCTATTACACTCTTTGATGTAAAAAAAACAATGCAAGAAGCAAAAGTTGATGCTGCTCATGCTTCAAGCATCTTGATTCGACAAAAACTAGAAGAGATAGAAATAAAACAACGTAAAATCAATGTTTCAAATAGCGATGTTTATGATGACATCAAAAAGATGGCATCGAGAAACAATATGGACATTAATGATTTTTACGAGGCTGTTCGAGAATCAAATGGCATGAGTTCCACACAACTAAAAGCAAAAATTAAACAAAAACTTCTTACGCAAAAACTCTATATGTCCATCGCTTATTCTGCCCTTGAGCAACCAACGGACGATGAAGTAACAGAGTACTTTGAACTACATAAAGAAAACTACAAGCACCCTTCTTCTTTTACTGTCATTATATACAATTCAAAAGATAAATCTCGTCTTCAAGAAAAACTAAACAACCCTATGTTTTACTCTCCTGATATTCAAAGTAATGAGCAAGAACTTCCCTTTGATAGAATTTCCCCTGAACTCGCACAACTCCTTGAGAGAACACAATTAAATCATTTTACAGCAGTTATCCCTGATGGGAAAAATGGCTTTATGAGTTTTTACATAAAAGCCATTACTTCGGCGAAAGATGCAGGGATAGAGGGTGTACGAAGTCAGATAGTAAACTCTATCATGGCAGACAAACGAGAAGTTGTGCTCAGTAACTATTTTGGAAGACTCCGTCAAAACACAAACATAAAGACAATAAGAATGCCAAAGTAAGATGATGAACCAGTTTTTCAGACCACTGCTAAGGTTTAAAAATCATCAAAGTATTGTCATCCTTACCGCGCTCATCCCTATTGTAGTATTTGGGTTTCTCACTTACTTTAATCTTCGTTCTCAAAACAGTGATACTGCTCGTGAACATATCCAACAAATCAACAAACAACAAGCTCTTATCACTCAAGAGTACTTTAAAAAAGTTCACTTTGATGTTAACTCTTTGAAAAAAAATATCTCTTACCTGCAAAAACAAGCAGAAAACAACATTCACAATATTCAAGCTATGCAACATAAACATATTTTTGATTATTATAAAAATATTGAAAAACAGATTATTGCTCTTTCTAAAAAAGATATTTTTCAATATATATATAGCTTTAAAAATAGAAAAAAAGATGTTTTTCCTTCTTACATTGAAGATTTACATAAGTATGAAAATGAACTGAAACTAAAAAATGTACTTATGTTTAATAACAAAGGAGAAATTCTTTATTCTAGTAATCAAAGAAGACTTCTTCATAAAAATGTAAAAAATATTAGTGAAAGTTTCAAAAAAGAGTTTGCTATACTCAAAAAAAGTTCACATAATGCTAAAGAAGCAACTCGCTATGTTCAACTCAGTTTAGATAACTACTCTCAAGAATATAAAGAGTTTATAATTGCACCCTTTAAAGATGTTAATGGCTTCGTTGCGATAGAGTTGGCACTTGAACATATACAAAAGGATATCTCTTTTGTTAGTTCTTTAGGAAAAACAGCTGAAACATATCTCGTGTATAAGGAAAACAATACTACCCGTCTTGCATTCAATAGAGTTGTAAAAAAAGCTTCAAAAGGCACGCCTAAAGAAGGCAAGTACATAGACTTAGGTTTTACTACTTCTGGGATAGCTATAAAGGTAGGAAGCACCCATAACATAGAACTTGTTGGATACAGACCTATCCACATTAAAAACCTTTTCTATAGTATGCAAACAACTGTCTCATACATGGAAGTTATTTCTCCTATTATTCATGATGTGAATCATTTTGAACAATTTTTACATGATTATAAATACAAAAATATTATGCTCGTTGCAAAAAAAGGAAAAGTTTTTTATAGTGCCAAAGAGAAAGGTATCTATCAAACTAATATCTTTACAGGAAAATATGCGCACTCTTTTGTAGCAAATTCTATACACAAAGTTTTTCAAACAAAAAAATTTTTACTTACTGATATAGGAGTATATAGAGGGTGTAAAGAAAAAATTGCCCAGTTCGCAATAATGCCAATCTTGGATAAACTCGGAGAGATTAAAAATATAATTGTTTTAGAACTTGATGTGACAAAACTTTACCATCTATTGACATATGAAAACAAACTTTACAATGGTGTCGAATCTTTCTTACTTTCTAAGAATCAAAAACTTCGATCAGATATACCACAAGGAGGACAAAAGTATAATATTTTCAATGCAATTATTAAAAATATAGCACTTGTGTCTCCTCTCTATACTAATACTAGAGAAAAAAATGGACAAACCCTTTTAACATACAACTATCAACACAAAAAAGTTTTTGCAAATTTGATAAATATTGATTATTCTGATGTACATTGGACTCTAATAAGTGAACTTGATTATGAAACAGTAACAGATAGTTTAAAACCAATCAAATACAACATCTTCCTTTTTCTTGTGATTTCTTCCTTAATCTCCCTTTTCAGTATGTTAATAATTACTCGTGAAAAAAAGAAAAATGATACAAAAGTACAACATCAAATTTTACATGACCACTTAACAAAACTTCCAAATAGAAAATACTCCCAAGAGTTTCTATCACGCACACTAATCAAACATAAACGGACACAAACTAAAGGTGCTGTTTTATTTATGGACCTTGATAGATTTAAGATCATAAATGATACACATGGACATAAGGCAGGTGACTTTGTTCTCATAGCTGTAGCAATGCGATTTAAAGAGACTCTACGAGAAAACGATCTTATTGCTCGTCTTGGAGGAGATGAATTTTTAATGATTATTGACTCTTATAAAACCATATATGACATTGAAGTTATTTGTAAAAAACTTCTAAAATCTATAGCAAAACCTATTGTGTACCAAAATAAAAAATTTGAACTTGGTTTAAGCATAGGAATTGCAACTTTTCCAAATGATAGTTCAAATGCAACAGATCTCCTTACCTACTCTGATGCAGCTATGTATAAAACAAAAGAAAATGGTAGAAATTCCTATACATTTTATGACAAAAACATGACAGAAATCGCCCTCAAAAACACTCGAATTACAGCAGAACTAAAAGATGCCATCACAAATAATGAGCTCCTTTTGTATTATCAACCTCAAGTTGATTTAAAGACACAAAAGGTTTTAGGTACAGAAGCACTTGTTAGATGGCAGCACCCCATAGAAGGTTTTTTACCACCTAATGAATTTATTCCTATTGCAGAAGAGAGTAATCTAATCATAGACCTTGGATATTGGGTACTTGAACAAGCCTGTAAAGACTTCTTAGCATGGCAAAAGCAAGGCTATCAGATGAAATATATCGCTGTAAACATGTCTTCAAAACAACTACAAAGCCAAGATTGTATTCAAAATGTTAAAGCGATTCTCGATAAGCTCTCATTTCCTGCATCTTGTTTAGAACTAGAGATTACAGAAACAACTCTTATTGCCAATTTTGAAAGTACTATTAACAACATAAATGCATTCAAGGAAATGGGCATCAAATTTTCAATAGATGATTTTGGAACGGGATATTCTTCTCTTTCTTATCTAAAATCTTTAAAAATATCAACACTAAAAATTGATAGGGAGTTCATCAAAGATATGCTTGTCGATAAAGATGATAGAACCATAGTAAGTGCGATTATAGCTATGGGGCATGCTCTTGAATACACCATTGTTGCCGAGGGTGCAGAAGAAAAAGAAGAAATAGAACTACTCGAGGAGCTCTCTTGTGACATCGTACAAGGATATTATTTTTCCAAACCACTACCATCAAAAGAGCTTCTCGCATTTATTGATAAGGGGGGGGGGAAATATTAGATGTTAAATGATAAAAATTTTATAAACATTGCAACAGAGTTAGCATGTGCTTCAAAATGTGTTTCAAAACAAGTGGGGGCACTCATAGTAAAAGATGGGCGCATCCTTAGTACCGGCTATAATGGCACACCAGCAGGGTTTACAAACTGTAGTGAACATTGGAACGGTGAGTATACAAAAGAGCACCACGAGTGGAGTAAAACCTACGAAATTCATGCAGAAATGAATGCTATTATTTGGGCAGCGAGAGAAGGAATTAGCATCAAAGGTGCTACAATTTATGTGACACTTGAACCTTGTAGTGACTGTAGTAAGAACATTATAGCAAGTGGTATAAAGAGGATTGTCTATGCAAAAGAGTATGAACACACACACTCAAGTATTATCTCCAAATTTCTTGAAGATAACGGTGTGAGCATAGAAAAACTAAGCCTTTAAAAACTCTTCAACTAGAGAAGGTGGACGAGCGATAATCGCACGATCTCCTTTTATGATGATTGGTCTCTCTATAAGTTTTGGGTGTTTTACCATCGCTTCTATAAGTTGTCCATCATCTTGCACATTTTGAAGTGCTAGTTCTTTATAAATCGCTTCTTTAGTTCGCATAAGTTCTCTTGGAGAAAGGCCAAGCATAGAGAGTAACTCTCTTATCTCTTTAGTATTTGCAGGTGTGTCTAAGTACTTATAAACTTCATTTTCAACTTCTTGTGCATCTAAAATTTTTAATGCTTCTCGAGATTTTGAACATCTTGGATTGTGCCAGATTTTGATTTCATTCATTGTATGCCTTTTTTTGTAATTTTACACTATAATTAGCATTATACAAGAAGTCTAATTATTTACGGAGGATACTCTATGAGTTATAAAGATACTTACCTAAAACTCTCTGATTTTGGTCGAGAACTTTTAAATAAAAAATCCCTTGCTGATGGCATACCACTTATTTCTAAGTATGCAAAAGAAGTTCTCTCATCACAAAGATGTTCTATCTTTATTTATAATGCTGCTACAAATGAACTCAAAACTACCCTAGCAGATGGAATCAAAGAAATTCTAATAGATGCGAACAAGGGTGTTGTAGGGCATACATTAAACGAGAAAAAACCACTGATTGTTAATGACCCTTACACAAATATACACTTCTTATCTGACATAGATGAAGATAGTGGTTTTATGACACATAACCTCATTACCGCACCGATTTTTAATTCCCAACGCGAGATTGTTGGTGTACTCGAACTTTTAAATAAAAAAGGGGGTTATAATGATGAAGATAAAAAATTTATGATCTTTTTTGCACATTATATAAGTGGTTTTTTAGAATTAGTGACTCGTATGGATGAGGAAAAATAGGTATGAATAAGCTCAAACAAGTTTCCGAATTTGGACAGAAACTTATGCTTTTGCAAAACATAGAAGAAGCTGTAACCCTTATATCGAAAGAGGCCAAACAACTTTTAAATGCACAAAGATGCTCTATTTTTATTGTCGATAAAGAGTCTTCTATTCTTTGGACAAAACTTAGTGATGGGATTAACCGGATTGTTGTGTCACTAGACTCTGGGATTGTGGGTGACACCTATCTTACACAGGCACCCCAACTCGTAAATAAACCTTATGACGATCCACGCTTCTTGCAGGCCATTGACAAAAAAAGTGGTTTTACTACAAAAAATATGATTACAGTTCCTATCTTTAACTCAAAGCGCGAAGTTATGGGAATCATCCAACTCCTCAACAAATCTCGTTTTGACTTTGATGGAGAAGATTTAGAAACTCTTACTTTTTTTGCAAACTATGTGAGTGGTAGTTTAGAACTTGCACTGATACAAGAGAAGTAGTCCTTTTGGTAGAAATAAAAAGCTTTCATAAAAATTTTCAATATATTGAGATAAACAACCAATCTGCTTGTGCAAAAATCGCCCTACAAGGTGCGCATCTCTTTGAGTATAAAGAACATACAAAAAAAGAACTCTTTTGGTTAAGCAGTGAAACAAAATTTGAAAAAAATGTTGCTATTCGTGGTGGTATACCTTTGTGCTGGCCCTCTTTTGGTACAAATAATTCAAACCTACCACAACATGGTTTTGCAAGAACTTCTCTTTTTAACTTAAAATCTTATTGTGAGATAGATGCACATACAACAGAACTTATTTTCACCCTCAGTGCATCTCTTCTAACGCGAGAGATATGGGATTATAACTTTGAACTAGAAGTGAAGTTTACAATTTCTGATACACTTAGCATTGAACTTACAACAAAAAATCTTGATTCAAAAGAGTTCATGCTTACTCAAGCACTCCATTCATACTTTCAGATTTCAGATATTTCTCAGATACGAATCAAAGGATTAAAGGGTAAACCCTATTTTGATGCCCTGACAAATACAAAAAAAACACTTCAAGATAATATAAAATTTACAGAGGAGTTTGATGCTGTATTTTTTGACACGAACAAGCAAATTTTACTTCAAGATCAAAATAAAACACTAGAGATAACAACCGAAGGTTCTACTTCTAGTGTCGTCTGGAATCCATGGATAAAAAAATGTTCCCAAATGAGTGCCATGACTCCTCAGGCCTATAAAAAATTTGTTTGTATAGAGTCTGCAAATGCTTATGAAGACTTCAAACTGCTTCAAGTTCAGGATTCGCACACTTTAAAAGCAACTTTTAAAACTCTTTAATCTAAAAAACAATATAATAGAGATAAAAAAGGAGCTAAAAAGATGTCACAACTGCCAAACACTTTAAACACTTTTTGGCTCTGGCGAGAAGTATCTTCTAAACTTGGTGTCTCTAACCCCGCTTACAAATACTGGAAAAGTACACCAAACCTCAAACTCAATAATAAATATGTTTTTGTTCAAAAAAATACTCTTCCACCTAAACATGAGCATGTTGAAGACAAGCTTACTGACTTAAGTGGACATCTTCCTATAAAGTTTGCATCTGATCAACTTCATGTAAATGAACATATTTTTTCTTATGACAAGATGAAACTCCATAAAGAGTTTGAATATAAATTTGTTGAAGATATTAAGTTTGTAAACATAAAAAAGTTCTTTAAAGAAAATGGTATTTATGTTCCTAAAAATTCTATTGTGCAACTTGGTAAAATTAAAGAGCTTGAGATTACTGCTGAATCAACTTTTTACAATTTAAAAAATGATTATGGCATCATAGTTTACAACACATGAACACTTTTTTTATAGAATTTAGAGATCCCCTTATCTCTGTCATCATCTTTTTTGTTATTATTTTTGTGATCACATTTTTGTCTTACTGGTGGGGACGATACAGAACAAAAGAAGATTCTAAAACACTTGACAAATTTTTGCAACAGTTTAGAACCCTACCCTCACAAGATGAGCTCCAAGTACTTATTTCAAGTGGTGAACTTTCACAAAAATCATGGTTGTTACTTGCCAATGCCTATACAAAAAATGGTGATTATGAAAAAGCCATAGAAATTTACCATGAAATTTTAAAACTTCCTGTTGAATCAAACAGACAAGAAACACTTTTTTTACTAGGTAAGGTTTACTTTAAAGCTGGATTTTTAGAGCGCTCAAAACAGATTTTTTTAGAGATTTTAAAGACATCACCAAGAACACCACAAGCACTACACTCCCTTCTTCTTGTTTATGAACATATGAGAGACTATAAATCTGCTCTTGAAGTTTTAGAACCACTTGAAGAACTTGATGAAGAGATACAACATGATAAGATTTATCTTGAAGTTTTATCCCTACTCAATAATTATGCTTTAAAAGATGAAGAAAAGATAACAAAGCTCTTAGCTATTTATGCACAAACACATCAGCTAAGCTACATCATATTTGAGTATGCATTTAGGATAAACCCTAAATTAGCTTGGTCCCACTTAGATACATCAAGAAGCGAGTATGTTAGTGACATTTTATGGCATCTTAATGTTAAAGATTTGGATTTTGATATAATTTCAAAAAATAGTTTTCTTAGAGAACTTTATAGTGCTCGAGGAGATGTTGATTTAGCACAAAAAAGTTCAATTTTTGAGCTTGATGTTCTTATAAATCTTAAACATAGTGCTACAAATGCGACCTTGAGTTTTAACTACACTTGTCACAAATGTAAACAAAGTGTTCCTTTTGCCTTTCATAGATGTAGCTATTGCCATGCTATAGATACACTTGAGGTAGAGTGGAACTTATCAAAAGATTATCACAAAGATTTTAGTGAAGAAAACAACTCTTTTCAATAAGAATCACGTTAAACGAGGAAAACATGCATAAGAATATACAAACACTCCAAGAGCAACTCGATTATACATTCAATGATGAATCTCTCATCATTGAAGCATTAACTCATAAAAGCTATAAACAAACTTACGATAATGAACGCTTAGAGTTCCTTGGTGATGCTGTAATGGACCTCATAGTAGGTGAATATCTTTTTAAAAAATTTGCTAAACATGATGAAGGGAAACTTTCTAAAATAAGAGCATCTTTAGTCAATGAAAATGGCTTTGATAAACTGGCTAAAGTTCTCAAACTTGGCGATTATATTTTACTCTCAAATGCTGAAGAAAAAAATGGTGGACGTGAAAAATCTTCACTCCTTTCCAATGCTTTTGAAGCTTTAATGGGGGCTATTTACTTAGAGTCTGGATTAAAAACTGTTGGGATAATTGCTATCAAATTGATAGAAGAAAATTATGAAGACATTTCACTAGACTCTCTCTTTCGTGACTTCAAAACAACACTCCAAGAACTCACACAAGCCCGTTTTGGTATTACACCTGAATATAGAGTACTTTCAAGTAAAGGTCCTGACCACCTTAAAGAGTTTGAAGTTGGAGTCTTTATAGACAATAAAGAGTATGCAAGAGCCAGTGGAAAAAGCAAAAAAATAGCCCACCAAATAGCTGCTGAAGAAGCTGTTAGAATCCTCAAAGAAGAAGAAAAAAAATAATGAATAGCTTTGGACAAAAACTAAAATTTAGTACATTTGGTGAATCGCATGGAACAGCAATAGGCTGTTTTTTAGATGGTCTTCCAGCAGGTTTAGTAATAGATGAAGCATATATTCAATCAGAACTAGACCGTCGTAAACCTGGAAAAAGTGAGTTTGAAACCGCAAGAAAAGAAGCTGATAAAGTAGAGATACTTAGTGGTGTATTTGAAGGCTTAAGTACAGGAACACCAATCGCTATGATTATCTATAACACTAATCAAAAATCTCGTGATTATAGTAATATAAAAGATATTTTTCGTCCAGGACATGCTGATATGACTTACTTTGCAAAGTATGGTCTTCGTGATTATCGTGGTGGTGGTAGAAGTTCTGCAAGAGAGACAGCAGCTCGCGTTGCAGCAGGTGCTATCGCAAAACTTATGCTTCAGGAACTTAATATCTCTATTTTTAGTGGTCTATGTGAAGTTGCTGGGATAAAAAGTGAAGTCTATGACTATGAAAAAGCAAAAGGAAGTCTTATCTATGCTCTCGATGCAAACAAAGAAGAAGCACAAAAAGAAGCCATTTTAAAAGCAAAAAATAATCATGACTCAGTAGGTGGTGTTTCTCGTGTTCTTATTCAAGGTGTTCCGGCTGGATTAGGACAACCACTCTATTACAAACTTGATGCTGTCTTAGCAGATGCTATGATGGGCTTAAATGCCGTTAAAGGGGTTGAGATAGGTGATGGTATGCTGAGTGCAAAAAGTCTCGGCTCGTATAACAATGATGCCATTAGGTCTAATGGCTTTGAAACCAATCATTCTGGTGGTATTTTAGGTGGTATTAGTAATGGAGATGATATCGTTTTAAATGTTTACTTCAAACCAACACCATCTATCTTTCAAGAACAACATACTATCACTCAAAACAATGAAGAAGTTGATTTTTCACTCAAGGGGAGACACGATCCTTGTGTAGCTGTTCGAGGTACAGTTGTATGCGAGTCTATGTCTGCCTTAGTTATAGCCGATATGCTTCTTCTCAATATGGGTTCAAAGATGGATGCTGTAACTAAGTACTATAGTTAAAAGTCATCATCTCCGAACTCTTTTTCTAACTCTCGTTGGTATGCATCTTCTTTCTCTTGTTTAAATTGGGCTTTTGTTAAAACAGCTTCATGTAAGAACTCTCCAAAGAAGGTTTTAGACTCAGTCTTTGCTAAAAAAAGATACACTCCTAGAACCAAGCCTAACATGGCCAAACCTGCAATCACTTTTTGCATAAAGTTAAATCTTTGTATAGGTTCTTTAATTTTCATTTCACATACACCACCAGGACAATGTTCTGGATTACTCCCTGTAATAGCTCTATATATCATGCAACCAACACATATAGAAAAAGCGCTCTCTAAAAACATGAGTGTGAGACAAAGAACACAGATAAGAACCTTGTAAAAAGTAATGTCCCAGTGAAGAACAAACCAATACATCATAGGAAAAGAGATAAACCAACCTATAGTCCATGCAAAACGTTTTTGCAGAGCACCCACATATTCTGGTTTCTGATTTTGTACAACAAAGCGACCTAAAAGCATCGAAGGAGAATAGTTCGCATTTATAACTCTTGCAACAAAATCTAACCATAAAAATGCTAGATAGACTCTTGCAACAATTATATGGTTATATCCAATCCCGATAAAAATCACCATTGTTCCAAGCATTGCAAGTATCCCTGCTGCTGCACGAGCTTCTCTTTCGTTAACTACTCTGATGTTATAACCTGGAACTTTTTCTCCGTAATCCCATAAAAAACTGTGTAAAGTCAAAAGGCTTCCTTTTGGTACTCTATATTTTCATCTAACATTTTGCTAAACTTTAAAAGAGAATTTTTAAGTTTCATATTATCTATTTCCAAATACTTTATTAAATAATCGGGTGATATATAATTAATATGCAATTTATTATATCCTTTTTTCTTATATATAGAGATACTCACTGGTAAGTTAGTCGCACATTGAGGATAAATTTTAGAAATTTTATAGATAACATTTAATTTTTCAATGGAATATATATGAAAAAAGTCATACTTATTATTTAATTCTTCACTGTCATAAGATTTAAGAACATCTCTATAGTATGGTACTTTAAGTCCAAATTTCTGTAAATAACCTTCAAAATCAGCCTCATATTCTGCTATATAATCAAGTGGAGCTTCATTTTCCAAAATTGTTATAGGGTAAACGATATTATTTATTTTACTTATCTCTAAAGTTAGATTAGTATTTACTTTGTTTATTCTAGTTGCATGAGGTAAGGCTTGCTTTATAGTAGCATCTAATTTATCCATATACAAGATTAAATCAGAATCTGCACTAGAGATATTACTTATTCTTGAGATTGTATGAAGTGCAACAGATGCTATATAAACTTTAGAGTGTTCTTGCCAAATCACAATCTTAAGGGGTATATAAAGTCCAAATAAAGGATTCTTTTTAAGGAGTTTAAGACTAATCTCCTTATTTTCAATCATTACAGAGTGATAAGAATCAAATCTTTTCTTCCCATAATACATTTTAAAATAGCTATTCATATCTCTATTAGAAACTATATCAAAACCACTTGATTTAAAAGTATCTAGGATACTTTCTAGTGTAATGAGAGAGTCTTGATTATCTACTATATATATTTTATCAAACTGTTTTTGTGTACTATCAAAAAGTTTAGACTCTGGTGTTAGATTAGATAATGTACATCCAGAAACACTAAGCAGTATAATCAAGCTTACAAAATACTTATTTATAGCTTTCATATTTTACTCTTGAAAATTGTAACACTATCATCTAAACTAATTTTACCTTCATTTTTGACAACTTTAGCAAAGACCCCACGATCATGTTTTAAGAGTTTAGGTAGTTTACTATGAACTGAAGATAAACCCTTACATAAAGTTCCATTTTGAGTAATTTGAAAAAGAGTTTTGCCTATGCGAATTTCATCTCCTGCAACAAGATGATAAGGACTAATATCAATTAAAATATTTTCGCCCAAAGAACCTTCTCCTATATCAATATTATTCTCTTGAGTAATTTTGTAACTTTCTGCTGAAGTTATTAAAATAGAACGTTGTGAATTTTGATTATAAAATTTATCGCCAAGAACACCTAAGGCATCAACATCCACAGAAGTCATGCTTATTCTAGTTTTTTCTATGTTATTGTTTGTAATAAATAGTTTGAGTACTTTTCCAATCATTGTATGCTTCTTTTAGCTTTAATTTTATTAGAACTATACCATATTTTAATTGAGGGATATATATTGAGGGATGAAGAAGCTAAATGCTTCTTCAAGAGAGTAAGTATTACTTAATCTTACTTTTACCAGATTTAGTGTTCCCTTTACGGTCAACCCAAGTCATAACTAACTTGTCACCTTTAGCACCGATTCCTTGGAATGCGAATTTAAAGATAGGGTTTTTAGAAAGAAACTGAGATGTTGAAGCATCAAATACTGTCTCACCATTTACAGTTGCAGAGATATGAGTGATGAAGTTTGCATCTTCTCTATTTCCTGTTTTCTTTTCCATCATGTTGTATGTAGACATTTGATGTTTTGCTAGAGCTTTTACTTTTACTACACCATTTTTTAATTTTGCTTTTATTTTCATAATATTCTCCTATTAACCTTCACATCCACCAAGAGCAACATCTAATGTTTTAGTCGCTCCGTACACTTTACCATCTTGACCAAGAGCTACGATTGTTATAGTTCCCGATTTAGCCATTTTAATTTTTACTGAGTATTTATTTACAGAGTATTTTGTAGCTTCGTATACACATACTGCTGCTTCAGGATTTGCATCTTGAAGTACTGCTATAGATTTGATTGGCATATCTGCTGAGAAGTCAACAGGGATTGCGCCACCATTACTTGCTACATCTGGTGCTTTTACTTTTACACCACTTTTAATAAAAGTAGATGTACCATAAAGATTTTTCATTGCATCATCTACAGTATGAGCATGCCATACTGCTGGTTTAGATTTTCTATAGTCTTGCGCTTGTACACTTGCTGGTACTACTGCTAACGCGAGTGCACCTAATGTTAAGTTTAAAAATTGTCTTCTTTGCATTTTGTTTTCCTTGTTGTTTATTTAACTTTACCAGTAACTAGGTAGTCTACTAATATTTTAAAATCTTTATCTGAAAGATCTGCTCCACCTTTAGCAGGCATTCCACCCTCAGTACCTTCTATACCTTTAGTATAAACCATTTTCATACCTTCAGATGTATAACCAGCCCATTCAGGAGCACCTGGAGCTAAATAACTATCATGGCACATTGCACAACTATTTGTATAAACTTTCTTAACATCAATTGCTTCCGCTTTTTTAGCTGGTAAATTTCTTGCTGTATCCATAGAAGGGATAAAACTACTAATACCACCATTTTGAATGTATGCCACTTTTACTGTTGCCTTTTGACAATCATGCATACAACGCTCATCACCTTGATTTAAGTTTTGTCCACCAAAGTTTGAAGCTTTACCATAATAAGCACGAACGACTGGTAATGCATTTGCACCTCTAATATCTGGTTCAAAACCTTCTTTATTTGGCATTTGAATTTTCATAAATTTAGCACGGTCAAGTACATACTCATCATCAACTTCTACACCATCTATACTCATTTCATTAATGTTTAAGATATATGCAACAAGAGCATAAGTATCATCAGCACTTAAAGTATCACTTTTTGGGTGAGGCATGCCATCTCTAATGTACCACCATAAAGTTGTTGCTTGTGGCCAATATGAACCAAACTCGCGAACTGGACCATCAGCATCTGGATGATTTCTTTGGTTTTTAAGAGTTTGCTGTAACTCTTCAGCATTACCTTTAGAAAGTGCTGGGTATCCACCACCACCTGAACCAAAATCTCCATGACACATTACACATTGTGCTTCATAGATTTCTTCACCATCTTCAACAGAACCGCTACCATCAGGAATACCATGACCATCTGGACTTAAGGCAGTCACAGGCTGTAAGTCTGTATCCCAGTGAGTTACTTCTGCTTTTGTTGGAACACGTCCATTGTTCAGTTTCATCCCAATACTTTTTGTATTAACGTAATACGGACCAGTCATTCCATTTGTAACAGGATAAAGAGAACCACCATCAACACCTAATTTTACACTTGATGTTTTTACTTGCTTTGCAGCAGGAGTAACTTCTTCACTTCCACCACAACCAACTGCTACTAGTGCTACAACAGTAGCAACTGAAGCAGAAACTAATAATTTACGATCTAATTTGAACATGGTTTACCTCTCCAGTCTCTGTTACTTCCCAAGTTTCTACCGCATTTCTGTGGTATACAGCTTCTACACCCATTACAGATGTTTCTTGATCAATAGTTGGTTGAATGTAACCAGCATCATCCATAGAACGAGAAGTAAGATAAAGTTTTTGACCTTTCTTATATGTATGCATATAGCTCCAACGTGTCCATGATTTAGGAAGTACTAAACCTTTAAGTTGTGCTTCAACATAGTTCTTACCACCATCAAATGATAAGTCTACACCAGTTATAGTACCCATACCAGACCATGCAAGTCCTTCGATTTCTACTACATCCCCATCTTTTAAATCAGTCCAAGGAATCTCTGGAGATGGAGAAACTACAGTTGAGTTTACTTCATTTGCATAGAAATGTTGAATCGCTTTACCCGTCGGTTTTAAGTCAGTATATTTAGAAGTTTCTTCTTTACAATACCATGGCTCTTGAGAAAATTCTAATCTTCGTAACCACTTAACACATAAGTTACCTTCCCAACCTGGAAGTAATAATCTTACAGGGTAGCCTTGTTCAGGACGAAGTGCTTCACCATTTTGACCCCAAACGATCATAGCATCATCTAAAACTTTATCAACAGGAACAGTTCTTCCCATTTTAGAGTTATCAGATCCTTCTGCAAGCATCCATTGTGCTGTTGGTTTTAAACCTAAGTCTTCTAAAATAGTCTTGATATAAACACCCGTCCATTCAGCAGAAGCCATAAAACCTTTTGCAAATTGCACAGAATTAAACTGTGGTCCTCTCCACTCTTGTCCACCATTAGCAGGACACTCAATAAAGTGAGTACGTGTAACACTTGGATAACGTTTTAGTTGTGCTAAAGTAAGAACTATTGGTTTCTCTACAAGACCATGAATCATCAAACGATATTCATTAGGGTCAACATGAGCAGTACCACCATGTGAACGAGAGAAGAAAAGACCATTTGGTGTAATGATTCCTTCTGATTCATGTATAGGAGTAACAGCGATTGAAGCTCTAAAGTTTCCTGAAGAGAGTAAGCTTGTGCTTCTTCTTATATTGTTATGCTCATATGCTGATGGAATACCATACAAGTTTTTAGTTACAGGGTCACCCCAAGTTTGTCCCCATTTAGTATGGTGCATAATTGCTGGGTCACCAGCTGCAGTTGTTTCTGATGCAAACAGTGAAGTCCCAGCAAGTGCCGTTGCTGACATAGCTGCTGTTTTTCTGAAAAAGTCTCTTCTGTCAATAGTATTTTCATCTTGAGATTTCTTATTATCCACATTTTCTCCTTTTTTATTTATTCAATTTAATATTATTAATTATTATAGTGTTTGATTCTTTAAAATATAAAAAACTCACTAAGCCCGATATTATACCCTTTTATACTAAATATCAAGCTATCCTATACTGTCAAGGTTCCTTCTCCACTTAAAAAAACTCATTTTATGGCAAATATGTTACTTATTGAAACACTTTTGAGCATAAGTAGTGATTATTTTTTCACAAGTCCTAAGATTATATATTTATCAGACTCTTTTTCATACATAATTGGAATAGTAAAGGCCTCATATTCGATATCTTTTATATTTTCATCTTCAAAATAAATAGACTGTTTATATTTTTTAAACTTCGTATGTGCATTCATTATTATGGTGTCGAGATAGAGTTTAAATTTTTTCGCATCTTCGACACTATCTTCACAAATAAGCTCTAAAATATCTTTTATTTGCTTTTCATATAAAGGAGAACATTCTATTTTCATTATTTACTCTTCTCTTTTAGCCAGACACTTAACTCTTTCATACTTACAAAATAGTCTTTAAAGCACTGTCCTTCTTTATATTTATTTAGTTCGCATTGTAACTCTTCTTTTATCTCTTTTTGTTCCATATAAACCTCTACTTTTTTGGTATTGCATCTTTTGCACTTTGAAGTGCACTTCCTAGTGTTCCTTTAGCAACACTCCATGCTTCTTTACCCATTCTTTTAGCAACTTGTGCTTTTTCTGATTTAAAGGCATTATCCGCTTTTTTCACAGCACCACTTGCTAAACCTGAGAACTTCTCTTTCATTACATCTGCTGCTTCTTTTGAAAGATGTACTAACTCTTCTAAATCGTAACGCATCTCTTTATTTGTATTAATCAAAATAGTTCTTATACTTTGAGCACTTTTTGAAGCTTGGTTTATAATAACTTGAGAAAATAGTGTATCTGTTTGATGTAAATCTTCAACAATAGTGTCATAATCTTCTACGAGTATATGTTTTGCTTCTGCAGGAGTGAAAGCAAGGCGTTTTTTAAATCGGTCGATAGAGTGCACAAGACCACCTCTCATTCCTTTCATCGTTCCACTTAAAATGTTATTTGCACGGTTTGGTGTAGCTTCGGCAACATCAATAGCCGTTGTCAAAACTGTAGAGAGTATCTTTCTAACGCGAATAGTACTCAATGAGCCCTCTTTAATAGCTTCAAAAGTAATTCCTCGGATAATTTCACCGATAGTATCTTTTATATCACCATCTTCATCTTTTTCTAAGGCTGTTATAATGGCAGATTCAACCATCTCACTCAATATATCATACAAGTCTATTGATTGTAATTTCACTTGATGTAACTTCGAGATAGTGTTTTCTTCATCTTTAAATTGCTCTTCTAAAACATCAAAAACTTCATATTTTGTATCTTGGAGTTGCACATGCTTTTTTTCTAAACTTCTTTCAATTAACTCTTTTTGTGCGATAAGTGATTCTACATCTTCTTGTAGACTTTTTGTTTCTATATTTAAAACAGTTGTTACTATGCTTCTCATTTGTGCAAGTTCTAACTTCTCAAATACTAAGCCACTCTCTTCTTTTAAATCG
>Ga0256826_1001022_pt1 | contig 17376 bp, 20 predicted proteins | sample CV79metaG_FD_185975 | JGI IMG/M metagenome (GOLD analysis project Ga0256826, IMG submission 185975) | Hydrothermal vent microbial communities from East Pacific Rise, Pacific Ocean - CV79 | ecosystem: Environmental > Aquatic > Marine > Hydrothermal vents | place: Pacific Ocean: East Pacific Rise...
AGAGACAAAAATAAATATAAATATTTTTTTCAATAAGTTATTTTATTTTTTAAATGTTTTAAGCTTTCATTCTAGTATCATTCAACAAGAAAATTTAATTAATGCTATTATCAATTTTCAAGAAATTAATAATTCTAAAAGTATCGTAGCTTTATGTAGACAAAAGCTTCAAAGCTTAAAAATAAATACAAATGAATCTCATCCCATTCTCGTAAAAACATTAAATATATTAATTGCTAAAAGGTACAATAAGAATCTTAGTATCAATGACTACGATTTATCTACACTAAATGATCAAGAAGTCGAGTTTATATCATGGCTTTTTGTCGAAGCAAAAAAACTAGTAGGTAAAGAATCTTCAGTAACTTTAAACTCATATTTTTCAGAGTCAAAAAATATTGCTAAAGAGCTTTTTAAATCTTTCAAATTATCAAAAGAATCATACAACTCAATTAATAAAATAATAGCTAAGACTATACTGTCCTATGAAAAATTGTCAAAGAAAAATACAGAAAATATTATGAATCAAACCATAAATAGTATATTATCTAAAGTATTAGAAGACAGAAAAAATATTGATATTCAAAAAAGAATGATATATAAATTTGAAGAAAAATTTCTTCAAACTTATGCAGATTAAGATTTATGATTAATTTTTATTCTCTTAATAGCCTACAAGAAATTTTACTTCCAAGATCACAAGCAATATTAAAATATTTTATTCCTTCTTTAGTATCTTTTGAAACACCACTTCCAGAATATAAAATCATTCCTGCTAGTGAACATGAATTAGTGATTCCTCCTTGACAAGCTTTTATGTAAAGACTAAGTGCTTTTTCCTTATCTGGAGGAAATATTTCACCAGCTCTATAAATATCAGCAAGCCTATAACAACTTGTACTATTATTTTCATTACACCCTTTTGTAAAAAGGTTATATTCATATCGATCGTAAAAGCTATAAATCTCAGTTCTATTATCATCAGCATAAGTAGTTGTGCTAAACAGTACCATAATATATAATATATATTTCATGAATGTCTCTTATTTTTGAATGTACTCATGGAAAAGTATATCAACATACTCATATTGCTTTATTGTAAGGTTTCCATATACAAAATATCTATTTGCAATATCAAATAGATGTTCTTGATTTTGACTTGACGAATAATACACTCCAATCCATCCATCACATCCATAGCCTATATCAGTAGAGAGTTTACTCATTATAAGAACTAAAAAATCTTTATTATGTAGATAGTTCAAATTATTGGCTACTTGTTGTTCATTTTTTAGGTATCTATCTTGTGTCATATTCATCCTTTGTATTTAGAATATTATTCTATTATTAGTGATGGACATATTTTGTCTATCAGTTTAATTTTCACTATGTTCTGTAGTTTAACTAATTACATGTGAATCTCTTTTCTTAGTCACCAACATAAGTACCATTAGGAGTTAAGGTTGATGAACTTCCTCCTACATAAGAACCATCAGGTGCCATATTATATGTACTTCCTCCAATATAAGAACCATCAGGAGTCAGACTAGCACTATTTCCACCTACATAAGATCCATCAGGTGCTAAGCTAGATGAACCACCACTTACATAACTTCCATCGGGAGCTAATGAGTAACTGCCACCAGCGACATAACTACCATCAGGTGTTAAGGTATAATCATTAGCAATAATTGCTGTACTAAGTGTTGCTACCAAAAGCATAGATAAAATTGTTTTTTTCATTGTTTAATTCCTTGTATTTGAATATTTATATTGTATTAAAGACTATAGACATATCTTGTCTATAAATCTAATTTATCTTTATCAAAAGTTATATAATGTGTTTTCATGGCACCTTCAGCTGCCAAAAAAAGTGCATCATGAAACATAACTTTTAAAACTTGTTTAATAGCTCGCACACCAAGTTTACTTTGTGCTGAATATTGTGCAATTTTTCTTAATGTATCAGTATCAACAACAACTTTATCTCCATGAAATTCAACTTTATAGATAAACTCTTTCAAGGGGGAGCCCTCACTGTTGAGAATATTATAATAATCTTCCTCTTCTAGTTTAAAAAGATTTACAATGGAAGACATCCTTCCCAGTAGTTCTTTTGGAATATCATTTTTATATAAATCTTCAAGTGTGATTTCCAAAGCTATATTCTCTTTTACTTCCCTGTTAAACCCCATATTCACTTTCTTTTCAGATTTAGAATCGAGTATCCACTGAAATGCACCTCCTAAAATAAATTGCATTTTTGAAGTATCTAGTTCTCCTTGTACCCCAGGAGGAAGTTTTTTCTTATCTGTATCTGATAGTTGTATCTTAGTTCCTTCGAGTAATCGTAGAAGTTGATAGGCTATTGTTTCTCCATACTCAGTTGCATCTTTTTTTGTAAACAACTTATCTATTTCATCAAAAAACACGACACAATGTTCAGCTTTGTTAAGTCTATACTCTGTTTTTTCTAGTATCTCTTTTGCTAAACTTGATATTGAATATCCCATTATTCCTTCAGGAACCATACTTGAAGTATCTACATGAATAAATGTTGTATTAATATGCTCACAAGCTTTTTGGATAAGATATGTTTTACCTGAGCCAGTAGGTCCTATAATCATAATTGGACCATTAGATTGTATATTATTATTTGTGGCATATTGCATTTTCAAACTATGATAATACATTGCTAAAGAAACAGTTTCTTTAGCACAATTCTGAGCAACAATATATCTATTTAAATACTCAAGTATCATACTAGGTGTTTTTAAAGATAGATGATTCTTCTTTCTCATAGGTACTTCTATCTCATCTGAAGTTATCTCATTTGTAATTCTAGTAATAATAGAGCCAGGGTTATTTTTAGCATATTTAAGAGACTCTTCTGCATCATCAAAATAAATTTCTTGATCTAGTACTCTGTATTCACTTAGTAATGACTGCATTCTTAACTTCTTAAAGTGACTTTAGTAAGTGTAATATCCATAATTACATCATCAAAAATATGAAGACCGGGACGCTTTCTTTTCTTGACTTTTGCAGTTATTGAAATTTTTTGTCCTGTTCTAAGTTTTGCATTGACTAAAGTCTGGGATTTAACCCATATATGATCAATCACTAGATCATTATCATTGAGTGATTGAACAACCTTTAAACAGGTAGTTTTAGTTCTAGTTCCGGCTTTATGTCCATACTTAGAAAAGTAACAATCAAAGTCACTAAAACTATTAACTAAATGTTTTAAGCATATATATCTACAAGTTTCCATGTTCACCCCTTTTAATTAATTAATAAATTATATGATTTTTCTAGGACATATTATGTCCATTAACTACATTGTTTATCTTTTAAATCAATTTGATGATTAAAGTCATTATCCATCCCATCAAAACAAGAGTTTCCACTTTCCAAGCTTTCTGGACTAGGATTGATATTAAGATATTTCTTTGGTATTAAAGACCATAGTTTAAGAAAATAGTTTCTATATTGTTTCGCTAAGTGAGTATTTTGAATAACAAGTGTATTTTCATCATTTTTACTATTACCTGACTTTGTAAGATTCATAGAACCACTGACTATATATTCATCATCTATAACTATTGATTTTATATGCATTTTTCCACCAAAGTTTTCTACTTTAACAGCTATACCTTCTTTTCTTAACTGTTTGTGTATAGAGTATTTATTTCGTGCAGCAGTAGCATCTAAAATAATTTTTATATCTACTCCTCTTTCTTTGGCACTTATAAGTTCTTTAGCCAGCCCCTTGTGTGTTAAATAAAAGATCGGTATATAGATGTAGTGTTTTGCATTTTCTATAAGCTCTTTAATTCCATTCTCATAAGTATTTGATTTAGGAGAAAAGTAGATGGATACTATTGAGTCCTCAGTTTGAATATTTTTATAAGTTACAGTATCTTTATGTCTATTGAATTTTTTATCATAAAACATTTGATTGAACTCTTGAAGATAGATACTTGCCACTGTTTTATCACTGATAATGAGTGCATTATTTGCATTGTACCCTCCTGTTCCAGTATCACTAATGTTTGAAGAGCCTGTCCATACTATGGAACTATCTATCACAAAAAACTTATTGTGCATTATTGAGTTCTTGTGATCGCTAACAATCTCAAAATACTTATAAAGGAATTTAGTATCGCTATAGTAGTTTTTATCATGTGAGTCACTGTCAACTACTCCTTTTACTTTTACACCTCGTTTTTGTGCCTTTATAAGTGCCTCAAGAACATTATCTTGACCTCGTAAACCATATATAGCAAAAGATATCTCATCTTCTGCATTTTCTATCAGTTTAACAAGTTCTTTACCAAATGATGTATTAGTACTTGATGATGGTAATACACTTGGAATATGTAGGTATAAACTCTCTTTTGCATAAAGTGAAAATACTAGTAAAAGTAATATAAAATATTTCATACCAAAAATCTCTTAGACTTTTAACTGTAGTTGTTTTATTTTCTCATTAAGAGCATCCTCTTTTAACTCTTTTTGATACTGGTTATAGTCACTTTCAAGTTCATTAACTATCTCTCTTTTCACAGCTGCAACAGCAACGATAGCTTTAGGTGTATTTTTAATAGCACAACCTACTACTTTAAATGTTAGCTTAGTTAAAGAAGCTCCAAAACTAAATATACTTCCTATTACATTCATCTTAGTTTTTCTCTCATCTAGCATTGTGTCAAAACAATTTCCAAGACCACCTATCGTATCTTCAAAACTATCTAAAAGAACATCACAGTCATCTTGTTTTCTGCCCGTTGGTATTATTATGTGCTTATCCATTATTGATCCTTAATGTATTTTTGTAGTATTAAATCACTTTGAGTGAAAAGTTCCTCTTTAGCGAGTATGCGATCTTTTTTTGTATCAGTATAGTTCTCTTGCTTATCTTTACTAGTTTTATTTCCTTGAGATTCAAAAGGATTAGTAGCAATGTTGAATATTTTTAAAATACTAAACCCTATTACACTCCACAGAGTAAGTATTAAAACCCATTTAACTAATAAGAGAAGATAAAGAGAAATACCAAATGACACACCCATCATGTCATCCATTATAAAGCTGACTAATATCAATGCAACTATAGCAATAAATAGCATCACAAAACTCTTTTTAGCTTTCTTGTAAAAAGAAGCTAAGAGTAAGTACTTAAAAGCTTTAAACATTTTAAAATCCTGTAAATAGAGAGATAGCTATAGAAAAAGCAGTCCCCACACCAAAACCTTTAATGCTATTAGTAAGGTCTTGAGTTTTAGCAGCAACTAATGTTTCTATATCTACATCACTGACACTATTGATATCGATGTCTTTATTCTCTAGACTCTCTTTGACTTCAGAGTATGCTTTTTCTCGTAGTAGTGATTCTAAACTTTTTTTACTATCGTTATATATCTTTTCTGCTTGCTCAACCATCTTGTGCTCCTTATATTCCAGTAACTAAACTGATTAAAATACCTATCCCTATACCGGAACCCACTTTCTTACTATCTGCTCTTAGGATCTCTATCTCATCAGCAACTAAGTCATTAAATGCAGCCTCTTCAAGAAGCTGGTAGTCAACCCCTTGCTCTTCAAGCTTACTGATTATATTTTTAGTGGCATACTTTTTGACTTCTATCTCAAAGGTCTTTTTAGCTTCGTTAAACATGTCTTCCTCCTTTTGGAATAATAGTTACGATGTTACCTTCTCGGTATACAGCTTTAAAGTTTTCAAAGCCAGGAAGAACAAAGTGAGTTGTACTGTTGGCTGGCACTACATCTCTTAGAAGCTTTTCTAAGTACTCAATAGCGAACTCAACATCGAAACATGTATAAGTCGCTTTTGTCATAACCCGTTCTAAAAATCTTTTTCCTGCATGTATTGAAACTCTCATTTGTTATCCTTTTTGTTCATATACGGAAATTATATTGACAATAATGGACATATAATGTCTATAATTAATTTTTAGAGAATATTTTTTTAAGATTTGGAGGGTAGAAGTAAAGGTAGACACTAACAGTAAAGCTACTAATCATTGCAATAGTTAAGCCTCCTAGTGTACCAGAAAATAGAAATGACAGAATAGAGAGAATAGCAATGTCAAAGATTAAGTCTGCCCATCTGTTTTGTTCAGCTTTAATTTTTAGTATAAGAAAGTTTGCAGCTGTTATTAGCCCGATGATGATAAGTTCCATAATATAACTCCTTAATTTTAAGGAGTATATTATTTTAGGTGGTCATATTTTGTCTATTAATATTTATTGAGTTAATATTAAATTTTCATAAAGTCTTTAAAATAAAGTTCGATAAAGCTTACTTTTTAATGATCGAATTAAGTATCTCAAAAAGCATTCTATACCATTCAAGTATATATTTTGAATAATATTCTGAACTATTTTTAGAACTTGGTTCTTCTCTTGTAATCCCTCTACAACTTGGTTTAATTTTTGTATGAATAGCATAATTTCTACTACAAACAATTTCTCTGAGTTTATCTTCAAAATTTATCTTTTCTAAACTAGTTTTATATTTTATGATATTCAGCATATAATTTTTAGTACTATTATCTTCAGCATTATCAATTGGATTCTCAGTATCTATCCACTTCGCATTTTTAAAGTCATCAATAATATATATATGATTTAGAAGTTCTATACATTTATAGATTGCGAACATAGTATAAGTAAATGGTCTGGGCATATTACTATTTGCAGTTTCAAAGATAGTTTTTATATTTTCTTGAAGTTCGTTAATTTTATCACTATCTCCCTCATTGCTAAGAAAAGGAAGTTTTAATATTTTTTCTTGTAAATTCCAAATTTCTTTAAGATAAGACCTATCTAAAGCATTATCAGTTAAAGATTTTAATTTCAAAAAAGTTTCTCTCATATCAAGTTGACTTCCCTTTGGATGCTCTTTCTGAATATAGCCTAATATACCACTATCGTATAGCTTTTCTAAAATTCTGCTTTGAGTAGTCGCAGTAAACATTACTACTTGAATACCTTGGTTGATATTTTTTATAATATTTAATATTTTGACGCCAGTTAAATTATCTGTATCCATTTCGTTATGGTCATTTTTTGTTAGTCTCAAATCTAGTAAAACCATATCCGGTGTATTTAACTCTATATAAATGCTTAGCTCTTTTAAAAACTCAAATTTATTCATATCTTTATATTGGTATTCAAAAGTGTTAAAATTTATATTGGGGGTTTTGGAATAATATTTGTCAAATATATCACTCCAACCTTCTTTCCATTGATCATCAATATATAATACAGTTCCTGCAGATTGAGGTTTCTTTGGAGCGAATGTAATACTTGATGTAGTTTGAACTGGATAATTCGCAATGAGATATTTAAAATACAACATTGACGATACTTTTTCTGTATTTTTACTAATCGCATCACTATCTTTAACTTTTAAAAATTCAGCCCAAGTATGAATACTCCATTCATTAGCAATATCATGGTGTGTCAAGTAGTCCTTAGGTTGCTCAACCACTATTTTATTTAGAAATTCATTTTCGTACTCATCTGGAGTTAAATTAATTAAATTACTTTTTTCTATACTTTCTATAGAAGCTTTATTATTTTGCACTAGATATATATTTTTAGTTACTAGTATATTAGAGAGAGAACCTTGTCTAATTAAAGTTTCTACATTAAAATCACTAATAATAATAATAGGAATGAATCTTTTATTTCCAAGTTCCTGACTCAGTCGTACATGATATGCTAAACGAATGCCATATAACTCCATATAATTTTCTGAAAGGTTGTCCTTAATATAAAGTACATCAAAATCTTTTTTTTCAAGTTCAGGAATAATAATTTTAGATATATATTTATCTATGTTACTAAGATTAGGTTTGAACTTTATACGTGTATCAAAGTATGTCAAATTGAAAATATTATCATTATGAATTAATATTGAAGTTTGATTCTCAACTGATGTTCCTTCTTGCTGAAGTGTTAAGCTGTCTATATATCTATATAAACTATCTTTAAATTTTATAATTTCACTTAAAAACACCCATCCATCTTCAGTTTTTATAGTATAAAATTCATTGATTATATTAACAAGCTTTTCTATATCAATAGCTGTTTTTAATTCTGCATAATCAATATCTTCATCCGAATTAGACTCTAAAAAAATATTAAGATTCTCTATCGTATTTAATACTATATTTGTTTTCCAATCCTTACCATAACAAAGCATAAGTATATTTTCATTATCATGTTGTGTTGCTTCTAAAAAGAGTTCCAAGTTTTCACTATAAAATGTTTTTGAATTTATTTCTAATAATTCAAACTCAACTGTATCGTAATAATTTGTAGCTATTCCACCAGAAAAGAAAATTAAAGGTTTTTGCTGGAGTTTACAATAGTTTTTTAATTTCTCTAATATTTGAGCATTATTTTTTCCAAATGCTGATTTATGTGAAATGATATAATCATATTCATCAAAATTAAAAGTACCTTTCTCTAACTGAATTTCTAACTCACTATACGATTCCTTAATACAGTTTTCTAAAATAGCACTATAATTATCAAGATTAATTTTAGTTTCATTAATAAAAAATTGTTGCCTAATAGCTCGATCTTCGATAAGTAATATTTTTTTCATTATCTATAAAACCTTAAAATATGAGTAAAGCCTAAAGCTTTTTCTGCTAGTGGTTCTATATCTTTAACATTATTACTATGTAAGTAATTAATTCTAAAATCACCATCTTCACAGGATGCTTCAACACTCCAATCACATAAATCTTTTAAAGACTCTTTAATATCAAAAAAATCTCCGCTTTCAATTGCTTTAGTCAATTCAGTAGAATTTTTATTGGCTGTAGAATCTATTTGAATGATTTTAATTTCAAGTGATCTGTCTTCTAAATCTCTAATTAGCAGTTCTATCACTGGAAATTCTTTTCGTTTCTTTATTTCTGAGAATATCTTTTCAATTACAAACTTTATTTCTTGAGTATCAGTATAAAACTGTCTATTTAATCTAACATCTGTTAAATTAAACTTAAAGGCTCTACCTAACTTTTTCTTTTGTATAGTAAAAATAGGTTCAAGGTTTTTAAAGTCAGTACGGATCTCTATCTCTTGTTTAAATAAATCTATAATTTCTCCAAAAGTACTTATTTCAGTATTCTCAACTATAATTGATTTAGAAAGTGGAAAATCAAAAGCATTCTTACCACTATCACAGTGTTCTCTCAATCCTTCAAGGTTCAACCAACTTATATTTACATCTGCTTTACTACACCAGCTATATTCTAAAGAAGAATCCTTATTAAAAAGAAAAGTTTCAATCTTTTTTTGTAAGTTTGGAGAGAGCTCTTCAAGTTCTGATTTTATTAATTTATATTGAGCGCTTACTGCTTCCATAGCTTCATCAAATGTACCAAATACACTTGTTAAACTTCCAAAGTCCCATGTATGTGTTGTGAACTTCATCGGTTTGTGAGTAAAATTAGAAAGAATTTTCACTAATGCTTGAGGGGAGTGACTTTCAGCATTGTTGATAATCTCTCTAATTTCTGGTGTAGCTGCCAATTCTTTAGCTGTTAAGTCTTGTTTTATATTTATATCTGCCCCATTATCAATCAAAATTTGAACAGAAGCAGGTCTATTTTTAATGGCACAAAGCATTAACGCTGTCATCCCAGAATTATTTTGAGCATCTATATCTAACCCACTGTGAATTAGTACTTCAATTATTTTAGAATTTACATCATTATCTTTATTTCCTAATGCATAGTACATCAAGGCTGTCATACCCTCTTCATCTTCAAAATTAAGATCTATACCTTTCTCTATAAGTATTTCCAGTCTTTCTAGCTTTTCTTCTTCTGTGTGTTCAAGTAAAGCATTAAATTTTAAAATATTCATTGTTGGATGGATTGATTTTATTTTTTGTAATTTAGTAATATCATTGCTCATAACTGCTTCAAACAACTCAATATCATCATTTTGTTCGGTCACACCAAAGGTAGTTTCTAAAATTTCTTTATTTTTTCTTTCTTGCTCTAAGTCTTGTTCTATTTTTGACACTTCTAGTTCTCTGCGTCTAAATAAGAAAACTAAGATAATAGTAAAAATAGCAAATCCAATTGCAGGTCTACTTCTATACCAAGCGATACTGATGTCCTTGCTTGTCACCTCCGTTTCAGAGATATAATTTTTTAATTTTACTAATTCTTTTTTAGGTATATGAGTATAAGAATTAGAATACTTTTTATACCAAATTTGTTCGCTTTCCTTACCGTATTCTCGTAAAACATCACTTGATATATTTTTATCCTTATAAAGTTTATTAAGTTTTTTTTGCTGTTTAATCCGATATTGTTTTTTATTCTCTAATTTATCAACTAATTGTTTATCACTTTGTGAAATATTACTATCAACAAAAACTTTCATTCCTTCACTAAAAACAGATAAAGTCATACTCCTGAAAATAGACATAAAATACAATTTTAAATTAAAATCTGTAGTTGCATAATAATATAAATTATCTTTACCTTTTAATTTTGGAATCAATATATAGATTGACGATAGATTAACTCTATCAGAACTTTTTCCCTTGAATTTTAGAGGTTTCTTTTCTGAATCAAAATATAAAACTATCGAATCATTATAAAAAGCATTCTTAGAGAAATTTTTTACAATTGTTTCAATATTCTCTTTATACCTCGAAATACTTATCTTATTTAATTTATTTCTAGAAAATTTAATTTCACCAGTTAATATGCTTTGTAATTGTCTCGCATCCCGGTATGCTGTTCTGCCTACATGAGAATAAAAATAATAATTATTAATAGCGGTCAAGACACTTACTAAAAATATAATAACTCCTATATAAAAGTATATATTAGTAAGTAGCTTATATTGTAATTTCATTTTAAATCCTATTCCTTTAAGTGACATCATACATACTTAATTAGTCATATTATGACCAACTATTTTATTTATTTAATTCTTTAACCAAGTCCCATATAAAGGATTCGGAATTAAAAACCATGATATTCCAAATTTGTTCTTAGCTATAAAAGCTTCTCTGCGGTTCTCAACAAAATCTTTTAAATTATCACCAAACATTTGAATTACCGTATATTTATTAGCTATGTACACCCTACGACTAGATTTATCACTATTCCAATTTTCTTTTTCACCTTTCAAAAGTAAATCATCTTTACTTTCAATTGGATAGCCATGCTTTTTTAGATATGCATAAGTTTGATTTTCAGTATTAGCTAATCTATTTGAAATGTATATCACTTTAACACCTTGTTTTGCCAAATAGTGAAAATATTCAACAGCACCACTTATCGGTATTTCATTTTCTAAGTTAACATACTCTTCAAATAAATTATATGAAAATTTCTTTTTGTCTTTAAGTAGTGTTGTTTGAAAGTCATAATTTAATAATATAGTTTCATCAATATCGGTAACTATAGCCAAAGGTAAACCTTCTTTCTGACTCTGCTCTAACATTGCAGAGGTCACATTTTCTAAATCCAAAGCTTCAAATTGTCGTTGTGCAGATTGGTATACTTGTTTACAAGATAAATTGTATTCTAAACTCTTTACCCATAATAAAGATGGATAAGTATTTGCATATGCAATACTTATAAATATGTAATGAGATAAGAAGAGTATTTTTAACATATGTTTATTTTAACCAAATATACATTAATTACTCTTTCCAAGTTCCTATATATTTCAATTTATTCTGATACAATTTGTACATATACTTTGGAGATACAAATGGCAATAATTTTTCCTACATTAGAAAATATAAAAAGGTTGAAAAAACAACCTACAGATGGTGAGTGGTTCTTAATAAATTATTTGATTGAGAATTTACCAAAAGAAATTGAACTATATTTTCAACCATTTATCAATGGAGACATACCAGATATAGTTTTAATTGAAAAAGAAGTAGGGGTAACAATTATAGAAGTTAAGGATTGGAATCTAGGGGCTTATCGTATTGACAGTGAAAACAACTGGTATGTCCAGAAACATACGACTTCCATCAAGTCTCCATTTATGCAAGTTAATACATATAAAGATAATTTATTTGAGCTACATATAAATGGTCTTTTAGAATTCAAACTTCGCCAAGAAGACAAAAAACAATCTATATACGGAAAAATCAAGACCTTTGTTTATTTTCATAATACATCAAAAAAAGAGTTAGATACTTTTTCTGATAAATCCATTGAACTATTAAAAGAACAAGATAATAAAAATAATAATAATTTTCAAAATAAATCAATTCAATATAATCAATACGAAAAAAATAGAATAAGTATCAAAACAAAACTAGATAAGATTAAAGAAGGTTTTAATTTTCTAGCAGTAACTCGTGATAATTTATGGAAAATTACACTTCCAAAAAGAGACATGCTTAATCTATTGAGCCCATCCATTTACGAAGAGTTTTTAAGATATTTACAACCACCTTTACATGTACGAGAAATGGGAAAGGCTATTAGCTATACACAAGAACAACAGGAAGTCATTGAAAGCAAAAATGCATTTGAAAAAGTTAAAGGAGTTGCAGGTTCTGGTAAAACAGCTGTTTTAGCTAAAAGAGCTGTCAATGCTCATAAAAGACATGGTGGCCGTATTCTTATACTAACCTATAATATTACATTGTTGAATTATATTCATGATAAAATTAGTGATATTAAAGAAAAGTTTTCTTGGGATCAGTTTTATATCATAAATTATCATGAATTTTTTAAGCAGAATGCCAACTATTTAGGAATAGATATAAAACTTCCAGAATGGCTGAAAGAAAAAATAAAATATTTGTCAAAGGAAGAAGCAAATATCCTTGTCTCAGAATACTTTGATACAAATTTCTATTCCAATAAAGATATATTTAAAGAATATGGGTATGGACTAAGAAAGTATAAATCCATATTTATTGATGAAATTCAAGATTATACTCCTGCGTGGTTATATATAATAAAGAACTATATGCTTGAAGAAAATGGAGAAATGGTTTTGTTTGGAGATGAAAAACAAAACTTATATCATCATCAAGAGGATAGTACACAAGTAACTCAAATAACAAATGGTTTTGAAAAATGTCACTATTTAAAACAAGCAACAAGACAACTTGGAAATGGTGATCGAATTTTAGATTTATCTAAAAAATTCCAGAAAGCATATTTTAGTGGTAAATATGAGTTAGATGATTATGAAAATCAAATAAATCAACTAAAGCTAGAAGAAGGGATCTTCAAAGTTGCATATTACAATAAGTCATTTACCTCACTTTTACCTGAATACAATCAAGACATAGAAAAGATGCTAGAAATAATTTTAAAAGAAGTGAAAAATAATAATATACATAATAATGACTATTGCATACTTTCATCTAGAATTGATGTGTTGAGAGAAGTTGATTATGTATTAAGAAATAGATACAAATTAAAAACAATGACAACTTTTGAATCTAAAGAACGATATATTTCAATTGGTAGTACTAAAAATAATCCAATTGGTACAATTCATAGACATAAAAAACTTCATTTCTGGTCTAATAGTGGTACTATTAAACTTGCAACTGTTCATAGCTATAAAGGATTTGAATCACAGACTGTATTTTTGATTTTAAATGATCGGGATGATCCAGAACAAGTGTATGCAGGCTTCACACGAAGTAAATCAAATTTAATGGTATTCATGGAAGAACATAGTGATTATAAAGAGTTTTTTAGAAGTACATTAAATAAATATGAACTTGTAAAAAAAGATGATGACCTTTTAAAGAAGCTTTATGATTGTATTAGTAATCAGGTGATACTAAATATTGAATATAAACAGTATTCTTCTATAAAAATGATAAATAATATTAAGCCTTATAAAATATTATTTATGAATAGTAATTTTTATTTAGCTTGTGAAGTTGACAACCAATATAAATTCACTCTTTATAGAATTAGTAATATTTTAGATATAGAAATAGACTTTGATAATACATTTGATATTAATATAGAAATAAATGATTTTATAACACACATACAAACTCCTTTTGCTAGATATAGAGAAAACTATAGAGATCATCTCGTAAGAGTTGTTGTAGAAATAGATAAATTAAAAGCTCGCTTCTTTGAAAGTAAATCTTTTTTACCTTCTCAAAAAGTTGAGAAAACTTTAGAAAATGGAAATTTGATGGTATCATTTACTGTTACACAAGAATTAGAAGTTGAAGAATTGATAAAAAAATGGCTACCACATTTAAAAGTGATTGAGCCTTTAACTTTAGATGAAAAGATAAAATCTGATATAAGAAAATATCTTTATTAAGATGCTTTATAGTACAAATCTTCCTTGTAGAGGCTCTCTTTTATAAACGATCTTATTAAAATTTGCTGGAGATATCATTGCTTCCTCAAGTAAGTCTAGACTTATTAAAGAAACTAAGATAGCACATGTTCTAGCCTGACAGTTTATAGACTTTTTAGGATTAAACTCAATATCACTAAATGCTTCATATCCAGTCAGATTTTCTTTTATAAATTCTATATGTGGATATAAAGCTCTTATATATATCCAGTCATAAAAAGCACTTTTAGGTTCTAGTTCCCATTCTTGGCTTTCAAAGATAAAATATTTTAAAGCCCCGGAGTTTCTTATACGTTCATCTCGTTTTGCACTCAAAGAGTCTTTCTCATATATATCATTATATGGACCACCATTTTCAAATACCTTACTTCCTTGAAATGCCGACTCTATACTAATACTACCGTAATTATCTGTCTCAAGCATTAGATTAAACGCACTTAATCTATGGCCTAATTTCTCACTTGATTTAGTAGATACTTCTAGTATATTGTTGTAGCCATGTTCTTTAGCACTCTTATGTAAAGAGTCAATACATTTAGCTTTTTGAGTAACTGCAAAGCCATTGTAATATTTAAAATCAATATTAACTTCACTAAAAAGCTCACTTGTCTTTTTTACGGGTATAAATATTGGTCTAATTGCCATTGTAGATTCCTTTTATTTGATCTATTGATATTTGACCTTGCACCATAATTTCAGCTTTTCTTGCCTCTTTTCTTGTATTAAAATCTGGACAATGTAATATTGTGTTAAAGTCGATTTTTTGAGCAAGGGATTCAGCAGTAAAAATATCTGCATTGTATGTATTTGCTAGCATATTTGAAAAAAGTGTATTGCTTGTTGTCATTACTGACAAATCTATTTCTATCCAAACTGGATCGATAATCCTGCCATCAGCTTTTGCATTATAGTACATTGGATGATCTTGAATAAAAGAAAGATGGACAAATTTATGTAAATTCTTTCTTCTATCTTGCATATGACTAGACTGTGTTGCACCATATCTAGCGACTTCAATCCCTCTAGTTAAAATACTATTTAAAGATAATAAACCAAATTCTGAGATAGAAGTTAAATTACTTCTATCTGTAAAATGCCAAATTGAATTAATGCCATGGTAATTTAATATTTCTTGAATTATCATATCTATTTCCTTAGAAGTTATTTCTAAGAAAATTATATGAACTCTTATGGACATATTATATCTATAGTAAAATCAATACTATAGTTTATATAGATACTCTTTTAAATCAGATTCAATCTTCTCTTTTAAAGATAAAGGCGAGATAACTTTTATATGCGGTATCCATTTTTTCACAAGGTCGTCCATTTCCATCTCTTGTGTAACTGTAAAAGAAAGAACTAATGTCCCATCTTCTTTAGTCTCTATCTCTTTTTGAGAAGCTAAGTGTTTTTTAGCTTTAAAAAATCTAGCCTTCAAAGGAGTAACTTCTACTACAACTTTTATAAGATGTTTTCTAAAGCTAGGTGTGTACTTAGGGAATGGTGTTTGAAGGTATTTTATAAAATCTTCAATATCAGGATTTAGATGAAATGTTTTAGGGTCTAGTGTAACACTCTCTATATTTATAATTCTAAAAATACTAAAAGGATGTTTTTCATTTGTATTTTCACATGCAAGGTAAAAGTTCTCATTCATAAAAACAATTTTATATGGTTTTACAAGATAATGGACTTTTTTACTACTTTCTTTATGTACTATTGATGTATATCTTCGACCATATATAGCTCTTTCTATCTCCTTAAGAAGACCAATATCATTTTTCTTTGTTTCATAAGGCTTAGTAATGAACTCATAACAATCTTTAGACTTTTTTATCTTAGACTCTATAATTCTTTTATCTGCATCATTTATATCTAAACTCTCTAGGACATTATTTCTCTGAGCAATGTTAAAGGTTTGAACCATAAGAGCTATAGTGTCTTTATCCATAAAGTTACTAAAGACATCTTTCGTGATAGCTTTATAGCATCCTTTCTCACCTTTTCCTCCAGGAATTAATTCAAAACTATCTTCAAAGTACTCTTTTATTACATCAAGATCTCTTCGTATAGTTTTTTCACTTTTACCAAACCACTTTGTATCATTTTGAAGCATCTTAATGCATACTTGTTGTCCATCGTTAAATCTTTTTAACAGTTCTAATACTCTTGCTTGTGGAGAAGTTGCCATCATCTATCCTTGGTTTTATTTATACTATTATAACTGAGAATATAGTCATATAGTGTCTATATCTTATTTTTATTTACTTTGCATATATATCTTAAACTCTATCTCTTCCTCTGTCAGTTCTGCAGTAGAAATGTCATCATCTATAGCTAAATTGAGTACTCTTTGTATACAATCATTTTTATCTTTCATTTGTTTAAAGAAATTAGAATTTGCTGTATATTTTATACTAGATTCTTCTTTATAGTTGTGTGTAATCACTTTCATAAATTTAGATTCTTGAATATACTCATCGTAACTATCTACAATTTGAAAACCTTGTTTAAGTAACTCTTCATTGTAAAGAGTATCAACAGTTTCAAAATTATTTTTACCATTAATATTGATATAGCCTAACGAAATAATATTTTTGATTGATGGTGGGATATATTCCAGTTCACCTTTTCCATAATTAAAAAATTTTAATTTAGGAAGTTGACAAATTTCTTCAGATATTTCATTAATACGACACTCTAAAAACTCTAGATTGATTAGATTAGCTATCTGAGGAGAAATTCTTACTGTTTTTGTACTTGGTAATACCAGTACTTTTAAATCTTTTAATTCATAGATAGACTTCGGTAACTTTTCAATATAAATATGTTGTAGTTTAAGGACTTCTAAAAAGGGACATTGGTTTATATAATGTCCCCAGAAAAACAAACCACTTAATAGAACATTCTTATTTCAGATGATAAAATAAGAACAATAAAGTGAGGGATAAAAGATGAGTACAAAGAGAAAAACATATAGTGCCG
>Ga0256826_1001023_pt1 | contig 17373 bp, 14 predicted proteins | sample CV79metaG_FD_185975 | JGI IMG/M metagenome (GOLD analysis project Ga0256826, IMG submission 185975) | Hydrothermal vent microbial communities from East Pacific Rise, Pacific Ocean - CV79 | ecosystem: Environmental > Aquatic > Marine > Hydrothermal vents | place: Pacific Ocean: East Pacific Rise...
GAAAAAAATGAAAATATTAGATATCAACTCTATATAGAAAAAAGTAAAAAAAATAAAGAGTATATGATTATAGATGTATATAGAGATGATAAATTTACAAAACGTTACCGATACGAATAGGAAATGAAATGGAAAAAATTTTAGAATTATTGATTAGAGAAAACGTATTAAATGAAGAAAAACTGCAACTTTTTATAGATAAATATGGTGCAGATAAAGTCTCAATAGTGAACTTAATAAAAGTTCGTTTAATTAATATAGAACAAATGGAAAAAGTCTTAGTGAAGGAATTAAGATTACAAAGCATTAAACTAGGTGAATTAGAATCAATTTCTGGAATTGATACAGTCGCCCTTTTAAAACTTCAGGCAGAAGAGTTAAATATAAAATATATAGAAATTCGCGATATCGAGATAGACTATAAACTTATAAAACGTTTACCCTTAAAACAGCTGGTTCGTTATAATGCTTTACCTTTATATGTGAATGATAATCAAGTTACTGTTGCATTTGAAAATCCAAGTGATTTTGAAGCAAAAGGAGCAATTGAACGATTTTTTCATGGGAAAATTATGGAAGTTGTTCTGGCTAAACCTGATATTATTCGACAAACATTAAAACAGTTGGATATTGAAGAAAAAGTTGAACTCTTTTCCGAAGATATCAAACATGATTTGACAGAGGGTGGTGTAGAAACAGAAAATAAAGAGTCACCTGCTGTTGTAAAGTTAATCGAACTTATTTTAGAATCAGCAATAGAAAAAGGTGTTAGTGATATTCATATAGAAGCAACTGAACATTATTGTTTGGTACGTTATAGATTAGATGGAATGCTTCAAGAACATATTCGAATGGAACAAGCAATCTTCTCACCATTATCCTCTCGTATGAAACTTTTGTCTAATTTAGATATTGCAGAGAAAAGAAAGCCACAAGATGGAAGATTTACTAAGATTATTCATGGTAATGTATATGACTTTAGGGTTTCAACACTACCAACACTTTTTGGTGAATCTATCGTTATGAGAATTCTAGATAAATCAAAAGCAATGGTAAAACTTGAAGATGCCGGAATGAATGAAATTTCTTATAAAAAATTCTTAAAGGGAATTCATACACCTTATGGAATTGTTTTGGTAACGGGACCTACTGGATCAGGTAAAACCACAACTTTGTATGGTGCATTAAATGAAATTAAAAATGTTAAAGATAAGACCATTACTGTTGAAGATCCAGTTGAGTACCAAATGGAAGGAATCCAGCAAGTTCAAATTAATCAAAATGCTGACTTAGGTTTCCCTGAGGCACTTCGTTCTATTTTGAGACAAGATCCAGATAAGATTATGATTGGAGAAATTCGAGATCAAGAGACCTTACGTATTGCTATTCAAGCAGCGTTAACTGGACACTTGGTTCTGTCTACCCTACATACCAATTCAGCTGTTTCAGCCATTGGTCGTATGTTAGATATGGGAATTGAATCATATTTGATATCTGGTGCATTGGTCGCGATTCAAGGACAACGATTGGTACGTAAAATATGTCAAAATTGTAAAGTGGAAGCATCACTTTCTAAAAATCTTTATAATGATATAAAAGCTTTTGTTTCAGAAGATGCCAAATTTTACGAAGGAAAAGGATGTGCTATATGTAATGATTCTGGTTATATTGGAAGAGAGATGATTTCTGAAGTTTTAACTGTTTCCGATACATTAGCAACGATGATTGCCAATGGTGCAACAAAAGATGAATTAGAAGTTCAAGCGGGGAAAGAGGGGTTTGTTTCAATGTTTAAAGATGGTATCCAAAAAGCCTTAATGGGAAAAACAACGGTTGAAGAGATCATGAGAGTTGCGAGGTCATAATGAAATATTTTAATGTAACAGTATTAAGTAAAGGTAAAAAACGAGTCGAACTTGTTAAAGCAAATAATAAAATATCAGCGATAAAAATAGCCAAACAAAACAATCCTAATCAGGCAGTTCAGCGTGCAGAAGAAGTATCTGCTCCGATGAATTCGCAAATTTCTGATAGTATTGAAAAATTTAAAAAATCATTTCAATCTAAAATTAATATTAATCAGAAAATATCTGCTATACGTCAAATAGCAGTAATGACAGATGCGGGTATTTCGATACATGATGCCATTAATGAAGTTGCTAGTAATGCAGAAAACCCAAGGCTAAAAGAGATTTATCAGACCATGGGTAAAGACATTAATGCAGGTAAATCTATTGCTGATTCTATTGAACCTTATGCCGAAGAGTTTGGTCATGTTTCGATTGCCATGACCAAACTTGGGGAACAAACAGGAAATATTGCAGGTTCATATAATAAACTAGCCAATATTCTTGAAGATATTCGTGATAATATTAAAAAGTTTAAAAAAGCTATTCGTACACCACTGATTACATTGATTGCAATGGGTATTGCATTTACCATTCTAATTATGGTAGTTGTACCTAAATTTAAAGAAATCTTTGAAAAATTTAAATCTGATTTACCTGTACCTACACAGATACTTCTTTTTCTAGAAAATATTTTAAATCATTATGGTTTACTTGTTTTGGGGGTTCTTGCGATATCCGTATTTGGCTTGATATATTATTATAAAAATGATAAAAAGTTTAAATATAAAATTGACAAACTCTTAGTTAATCCAAAATTTTATTTGATACATAAAGTTATATTTTTCTCAACGATGCATAAATATACGTTGGTTTTTGGAGAGTTGGTAAAATCAGGAATTCCTGTGTCTGAAGCACTTGATACGGCTGTTGGTATGGTAGATAACTCTTATATTAAAGAGAAACTTTTAAGTGTCAATGCCAATATCGCAAGAGGTATTTCCCTCTCTGATGCGTTTGAACAGACGGGTTTATTTGAAAATATGCTTTTACAGATGATACGAGCAGGGGAGACGGGTGGACAGTTAGATATGATGCTTGGTAAAGTTACGGATTACTATGATGCTAGATTCCAAGATTTAATTGATAACTTGGCAACCTATATTGAACCAATTATGCTTTTCTTTATTGCAGGATTGGTTCTGCTTCTTGCACTGGGTATCTTTATGCCGATGTGGGATCTAGGTAAAGCAGTTAAAGGGTAGTTTATTTGTTCCAATCTTATGGGTTGATTGGAACATTTTAAGACTATTTTTTTAGTTCTAAGCTCTTCCAGCTTAATCCTTCGTCTTGTGCTTCAAGACGAATTCTCCATATACCTGCAGTCGTTTTAAATTTCTTATTAACTTTGACCCACTGGTACTGTGTGGATGAAACATGAATAAGTGCGCTAACAACTCCTTCACTACCAAACAATGTAACTCTTAAAGTTTTAACATCATTATTACTACTTTTCATTAGAACTTTTATTTTAAATGCAAGATCTTTACCATTGGTATCAATGATATAATCTGCCATAGTTTGATCATCTTGTGCCGTAATTTCACTGTTTTTAGATGCAGTTGACGCATATAAAAAAGAGTAATCATTTGCAGAAATACGACTTTTTCTATTTTTTAATTTGATAGTATTTTCTTTATGATCAAAAAGATAATAAACATTCATCGTATTACTCTGTTTTGTTTGACCATTATTTGCACTTAACTGTAAGGTGTACTTCCCTTGTTTTGTAAAAGTAACTTTTGTATTTAACGATCTCTTATTTTCAAAATTTACTTCAGCTGGTCCATCTTTAAGGCTCCATAAATAACTACTTTGACTCTCTGAACTTTTAGCATTTAACTCTAAAGAGTTATTTGGTTTTGTTAAAAATTTATCTTGATCCAATGTTAATGAAAATCTATTAATCGGTGACGGTTTTTGATTTATAATATTAATAATTCCAATATGTTCACTCTTTTTCTTGAAATCTTTTAATGTAAACTCTTTATCAAAAGTATTTTTACTTACAGCACTTGAAGCTACTAAATCTTGCAAATTATCATCGAAATAATTATGGGTAATGTTAGAGTTCTTATTGGCATTATAGATAGCATTGTCACTTGCTGATTTAAAATAATTCTTTTTAATGCTCATATTGTTACCACCTGTAATATGGCTGCTGTTTTTTAAGAAGTAGTTATTATAGATATTAACATTCTCTTCCATTTCTGAACCTAAAGCATTCTCTTTTGTATTTCCATTTACAGTTGAACCTATACCGACATCTTTACTATCTTTAATAATATTATGATGAATGTCAAAAGATCTATTGCTTTTTTTATCATAGTCAATGAGTTGAATTCCATCTTCTCCTGAACCTGAAATAATATTGTGATGTATATCATAATGCATCACTTTTTCGCCTGTATAGTTGTAGAGTCTAATCTCTATACCATCATCATCTACATTGTAAAATTCATTATTAGCAATAAGAAACTCTCCTCCTTTTCTCGAATCAATATCAATGGCTTCATCACCAGAACCTTCTACAAGGCTATTGGTGACTTCGCCTCCAATGGCATGTCCTTCAAAAGAGATGACATCATGATGCATATTATTAAATTTACAATATTGAACAATACCATACTCATTAAACGTAATGGCTTTTCTGGCATTGGTAAAGGTTAGTCCAATAAATTTTAGATTATTAGAGCTTGATCGCTTTCCCGTAAATATTGGTTTTGTTTTAATACCTTTGATAATGGTATCATCAATTTTACTTCTATCATTGTTGAGTATAAATTTAGATGCAATGGTGATATTTTCTTTTTCAATGTCTACATTACTTATCTGATACGTACCGCTATTTAATATAATAGTTGAACCTGATTTTGCATTGCTAATGGCTTCATCTAAACTTTTATAATCCTCAGGTACATTAATTCTATTTTTAATTATAATATGATTACTATCTGCGATGGGCTTACCTTCCGATAAGCTTTCTGATATATCTGATGTTGATGTGTTAATTAAAGGATTATTCTTTGTGGTACTGTCAATTAAAGAATCACTAATATTATTAGATTCTTGAGAATAATTATCTTGAGATTGTTTTCCTTCATCCATATTACATCCTGAAAATGTAATCACCGTAAGTAGAAGAATTGAAAAGTGTTTCCTTTGCATTTAAATCCTTTTTATTATTTATTTAATTGAATGGTTTTTATTGAGATATCGCTATCAAGTGATATAACTTTGATACTCCATATTCCAGCTGTGGTATTAAATAGCTTCTTGCTTGTAACCCATTGATACTCTGTTGATGCAGGTACATTAAAGAGAATTTTTTCCTCTCCAGCACTTCCTTTAAATACTATTTGAACTTTTTTACTATCATCATTATTACTTTTTACTAATAATTTCATTTTAAATTTAATATCTTTTCCATTGCTATCTATGTCATAATCTGCAACAGTATTGTTATCTAGCATAAGTAGTGATTTTTCACTTTTTAATTTTTTGGCAGTACCCAAAAGACGACTGTATTTATCTCCATCTATTTGAAGCATAGGTCGATTAAACAGTGAATGAATATTTGTTTTATCTGCCAAATAGTAAAGTTTTAAACTATCACTACGTTTTTCAGATCCATTGTCAAGGGTCAGTTGGATGGTATATATACCTTGTTTGCTTACATTAAGAGTAGTATCTTCTGCCGTGTTATCATCAAATTCTACTTTTGCTGGTCCATTGAGCATGCTCCATTTATATTCAGCTGTTTGATCAGAAGTAGTTGATTTTAATTTAATGGAGTTATTCGGTGCGATAATGGTTTTATCTTCACCAATATCTACAAGTAGGGTGTTATTAATACTTTTTTTAGAAATTTTTTGACCAAATTCATGAACACCAATATCTGGTTTATTACCAGAATAATTTGAAACTTTTAATTGGCTTTTGAAGTTAGTAACCCCTGCATCTATGGCAACTGAACCTGCACGTGGCGTATTGTTTTCGTTTAAATTTGGATTTTCATAAATATTGTTATTTCCTAACTTTGAACTCTCATTATCTTTTTTGTTGTTATAAAAAATATTATAATCTGCAATGGATTTTCCATCTGCTTTATAGAGTGCTATACCTTTTGTTTTTTCAAAAATATTGTTGACAATAACCATATTGTCTCCACCTGTAATATGATAACCATTATTATAAAAGTAGTTATTATATACATTGACACGCTCAATCATATAGGAACCTTTTTTATTCTCTTTGGTATTTCCCTTAACCGTTGTTCCAATTCCTACATCTTTAGAGTCTCTAATAATGTTATGATGTATATTGAACTCTCTTTTGGTATTTGAATCATAATCGATAAGTTGAATAGCATCTTCTCCTGAACTAGAAATTAAGTTATGGTGAATATCATATTTCATAAGGGAATTTCCCTTGTAGTTATAAAGCCTGATTTCAATTCCATCATCATCTGAATTTAAAAATTTATTATGTGCAATTAAAAATGTTCCACCTTTTCGAGAATCAATATCAACTGCTTCATCACCAGCACCTTCTACTAAACAGTTTGTTACTTCTCCACCAACGGCATGACCTTCAAAAGAGACCACATCACTGTGTATATTTTTAAAGTGACAATGTTGAACTACCCCATAGTCATAAAAAATAATTGCTTTATGTGAATTGCTAAAACTAAGACCAATGATTTTAAGGTTATTAGATTTGTTGGTTAATCCAGTGAATATATCTTGGGTTCTTTTACCTTTGATAATGGTACTCTCAATATATTTTTCATTCTTAGTTGTAATATATTTAGAAGCAATGGTAATGTTTTTTTTATCAATATTTATTTTGCTCACATTGTATGTTCCTGGATCTAAAATAATGGTTGTACCAGCACTTACATTTTTTAGTGCTTCTTTTATTGTCTTATAATCTTTAGGAACACTTACACTTTTAGCAATGCTGTTCATTACTTTAGTCTCTTTTTTTATTACTTTTGGAGCAATAATTTTTCTAGGAGCAGGCTTCGCTACTTTTACAGTTTGCTTTTTTGTTTTAATTATTTTAGGTGCAGTAACATTAATTGGGGTAGGTTTAGCCACTTTTATAATTTTTTTCTCTGTTGTTTCAGGTGTAGTTATGGCAATCTTTTTAAGTGTGGTTACATTATTATTGGTCTGTTTATTATGGGTAGATTTATATTCAATATGTAGTGTGGGTGCCAATTGTTTACTGTTATCATATGATTTTGCCACACGATAACCTTCTCCTTTAATGAAAAAAGAGAGAGCATTTCCACTTTGCCAATGCTTTTGATTAATAATTTCTTGAACAAGCTCATTCAAAGAAGGTGTTTGTTGTGCTAGTCCATGCTCATTTTTATTGGTCCATGGGGCAGGGTTCCATATAATATGTTTTATTGTTTTATGACGAGTATGTGGTTTATCTCTTTTTGTAAAAATAGTTGAATGGGCTACTTTTTCAGCATAAATATTTAAGTTTGTTTTTTTAGATGAGGCTTTATGTGTTGTAAATTGTAAATACGCTTTAGTAATTTGTGCATCTTTTGGAATGGTTATATTTTGAAACCTAAGTCCAATTTCTTGATATTTACCTCGTTCTTTAGTAAGTTCTAAATCAGGGCTACTGTAATAAACTTTTCCATTTGATTTCTCTTCCATGTCATCTCTACTAGACGAAATAGTTCGTGTAAGTTGTGTCGATGCTTCTGCCTCTGTAGCGTCCGCTGCGAGTAGGGTTTGCTCCGTACCCAGTAAGATAGATGATAAAAGTACAATAGTGTTTATTTGTTTCATATTTATAAATTCTCCTTTTTACAATAATAAATAACATCACAATTATAGTTAAATAAAGTTAAAAAATAACTATTTATATTGTTTTGTGTTATTTATTTATATTGTAATTTGTTTAGATATAAATATATTACTATTGAGGGAGAAGGCTCTTTATCCTTTTATTAGTCCTGCTTCAAATAAAAATGGAGAGGCTTTAAAATCAAGTTTTTTGACACGATCATGTTTTGCAAAGGAGAGATAGAGTTTCTCTTTGGCTCGGGTGACAGCAACATAGAAGAGCCGTCTCTCTTCATCTAAACTTCCACCTTTCCCCATAAGTTTAGTGTTTGGGAATCGTCCATCCATTAAGTCTATGACGAAGACTTCTGTAAATTCAAGACCCTTACTTGCATGAATACTAAGTAAATTGACCCCATCTCCTTCACTTAGTTCATTTCCACCCAATAGCATGGCATTGACAAAACGATGTATCTCTTGATAATGGGAAGCCAAGTCAGTTAAGAGACGGGCTTTTCTTGCAATTCGCTCTTTGGCAATTGTTTTTTTATCATTGTCTATTTCGCCAGACTTTAATTTTGCACGTTGATTGGCAAGGAGCTCTACTATAAATTGATAAAGTGGAGATTGAATAAGTTTAATCAGTAAAGTCTTTGGCTGCTTAACCGTATTAACAGAACGCATAAATTCATAATAAGCTTTAAAAAATATTACACCATCGGCTGTTAGTTTAGGGTGTTTTAAAATAGGATGAGATTTTATTCTTTCATCAAGTGTCAAATGAGAAAATCGTGTAACTGAACCTATCTCACTGTCATCGTCAAAAAGTCCAAGTTGTAAGTTTTTGTTGGGGTTTAGTTTAGGCAAAGTAAAGACTTCAGGTGCCATAATACCTTTAAACAAATTACCATTTCCAAAATGAATAAAACATTCAAACATCTCTTTCGCCAATGCGGTTCCTACGCCTTTACCATATTCGAAAATATGAATAAATGCCATCATATCTTTAGGATTAATCATAAGGGCACAGATATCCAATAAAAATTTCACCTCTTTGGCTTCGAAAAAACTGTTTCCACCTTTACGTTTAGAGGCAATTCCAAGCTCTCTTAAACTGGCTTCAATTCCATCGGCGGAGGCATTATTTCTAAAAATAACAGCAATATCTTTGGTAGGGGTATAACTCTGTTTAATATTTTTTGCAATGGCTTGGTATTGGTCAAAGAGTTCGTTGTACATTAAGAGTTTAGGCGGTTGATTTTTACCTGTTCGTGTTACTACCAACTTTTTAGGATAGATTCGTTCATTAATCTCTATGACTTTATTTGCCAACGACAAGATACTTCCTGAAGAACGATAGTTTTTGTCAAGTGTAAATACGGTAGCTTTATCATAACGTTCACCAAAAGTTGCAATATTTTGAATATTGGCACCATTAAAAGCATAGATACTTTGATCATAGTCACCCACACAAAAGAGTGATTTTGGTGTCATTGCATCTATTAATGCACTTTGTAAGGTATTGGTATCTTGGTACTCATCAACCAAAACTTCAACCAAATCTCTTCCATGTTCTAGTAGGTGAGCACGCATTTTTAGAAGTAAATCATTAAAGGATACAAAGCCATATTTGTCTTTGGTCTCTTCAAATTCATCTATAATATTCATATAAATATCTATCAGTGGTTTGTGATCAGGATATTTTTCTCCAAACCAGTTATCAAAACCATCTAAGGAAGCATTTTGATAAAGAGAATATTGTTCATAAAGATAGGTTGCTGAAAATGGTTCAGTTGTTAAATTTAGACGTTTTAATTGACGCTTTTCATAAACAGAACGAAAGAGTGTCTTTAGTTCACCGGGTTGTTTTAATGTTACACCGGCATTCATCTCTTTTAGCCAACGGTAACTAACAGCATGAAAAGTACCTGACTCAATTTTTTTGACAATATTTTTAGGAAAATATCGTCCCACACGTGCCAGCATTTCTCCTGCAGCTTTGTTGGTAAATGTTAAGAGTAGTATTTTAGAAGGATCGGTACCATTATGGAGTAGGTGACCTATACGACCAACAATGGTAGATGTTTTTCCAGTACCTGCCGAGGCAATAATAAGATTATTACCTATGGGGGCAGTAGCAGCATTAAGCTGCTCTTCATTTAATGAGCTAAGTGGCATTAACGATTATTGACCAATAATGTAGTAGGTTGGTTTATTGGCTACTTTTTGAGTTTCAACTTTGTATTTTTTTGACCAATTCTCAATCAGTGTTGAGAACTCCTCTTTAATTTCCTCTGATACTTCTTCACTACATTTTATTTTAAAGGCATCTCTTGAATTAGAGAGTGCTATGAACCCTTTAATATGTGCCAATTCATCATGTAATGCTAAAATATGTTTTGAAAAATTTGAAAAACCATGAGTATTGTCTATGGTTTTTTTCATTTGTTCTATGGATTGTTCTGTTTTTGAATATCCAAGTTGAGATAAGAGTGCTTCTGGTGTTAAGTCGATCTGCATTAATTTCCTTTTAGTATATTGTAAAACTTTAGCGAAAATTTCGTTTACATTTGTTTAGATTATTGCAGTTTCGAGATGAGATGTTGATAATGCTCACTCTGTCTAAAACTTTTTTCATAACGCCAACGAAGAACAAATTCAATAATATCATTTTTGAGTTGAGCTTCTAACTTCTCTGTTTTACCATAATATCCTAGTGAAGAGTTCTTTGCTACGCGCTTTCCATTCTTATTTGTATCATAGGTAATGGTGATTATTTGTACATATTTTCCGGGGCGTATTTCTCCAAAGTCATCATTTTTAAGACCAATTCCAGAGAGATTCATCGCTTTGTATTCAAAGAGTGTTTCAAAATTATCATGCTTTTTAGCAATTTCAAGTTTTTCATAAAGAGTAAAGATACGTTTAAAGTTATCTTCTCGTAAGGTATTTGTTAACGTACTGTTCGTACTATTTTTCTGTTCTAGCTTCTTTTCAACTTTATGCAGAAGTAAATCTAGTTTCTCTATACTTGTCACAACCTTATCCTTTCTTTATAATTTAAAATTAAATAATATTTATATTATATACATAATATACTATACTTAACCTAATTTAGATAAAATTATGCTACAAAAAATAGAGGGACGACACATTTGTCCCATAATGGATATAATAAAATATGGATTATTTACAAATAACAGGCGGAACTAAATTGAGTGGTTCCATACAAATTTCAGGTGCAAAAAATTCAGCATTACCTGTAATAGCAGCAACAATTCTTTCAGATAAACCCGTAAATTTAAAAAACTTACCCAATGTAGTTGATATTCGTACATTACTTAAACTTCTAGATATCTTAGGTTCCGAGGTCGATCATGACAATACGGTTGCTACTATCAACAACGGAACCATGACTTCTACCAAAGCAGTTTATGAAATTGTTTCTCAAATGAGAGCATCAATCTTGGTTTTAGGACCATTACTGACACGTTTTGGAGAATGTGAAGTAAGTCTTCCTGGTGGATGTGCCATAGGGCAACGTCCTATTGACTTACACCTTAAAGCATTAGAAGCAATGGGTGCCAAAATAGAGATAAAAGGTGGTTACGTAAGAGCCGAAGCACCCAATGGTCTAAAAGGTGCCAGAATTGTTTTTGACAAAATCACGGTAGGTGGAACAGAAAATACGGTTATGGCAGCAGCTTTAGCACATGGTACAACCACCATTGTCAACGCAGCCAAAGAGCCAGAGATTGTTCAGCTTTGTGAGATGATTGCCGAAGCAGGGGTTAAGATAGAAGGAATAGGAACATCTGAAATCATCATAGAAGGAACAGGTCAAAAACCTTTAACTTTTAAAGAGGTAGAGATTATCCCAGACAGAATCGAAGCAGGAACCTATCTTTGTGCTGGTGCCATTACCAACTCTACCATTACGTTAGAGAAAGTAAATGCTAAGCATATTCAAGCATCTATAGATAAGCTAGAGAGTATGGGATGTAATTTCGATATTGAAGAAGATAGCATTACCATCCATTCAAGTAACCGTTTAAAGCCTGTAAGTTTAATTACCACAGAGTACCCAGGTTTCCCTACTGACATGCAAGCCCAGTTCATGGCAGTTGCTACCATGGCGATAGGTGAGAGTGTCATAGAAGAGCGTCTTTTTGAAAACCGTTTTATGCACGTAAGTGAACTTAACCGTTTGGGTGCAGATATTTGGTTAAAAGGAAGCGTCGCTGCTGTTCATCCTGTGGCAGAACTCAATGGGGCAGATGTTATGGCAACTGATTTACGTGCCAGTTCAGCATTGGTTCTAGCAGGACTCGTTGCACGAGGAACGACAAATGTTCACCGTATCTACCATTTAGACAGAGGGTACGATAACTTAGAAGGAAAACTCTCTTCTTTGGGAGCTAACATCGTTCGTTTAAGCGAATAGTAGTCGAACCTATCCTGCTATGGGATAGGTTTGATATTAAAAATATAAAAATACTTCTTACATATATTATTATATATGGTTCTAAAACTCTTTTATTTCATCGCCATACATACCTAACTTATTCTTTTTATATTATGTAGTATATTAATGGTATTTTAGAAGAAAGCTAAGTTTAATAAAAAAGGGAAAATTTGTATATTTTATGCGAACATGGGTCGGCACAGAGGCGCGACCCCTACGGCTCAATAGGTTGAAAGTATAGAATTTTAGTTAGAAATAGAATAATATATTTTATTTTAAATTTACAATCTCCTTTTATAGCTTATTTAAAATGTGACATAAAAGTGCTATAATAGAGATAAGTTTAAATAAAAAGGATTGACAATGTACAGATTAAAACTTATGATAACGATTGCACTGGCTACTTTTATGCTTACAGGGTGTCCGCAGCCTGATCCTAACAGAGATGTCTCTTTTGTTTTACCTCCTGCACAAGTTGCTGGTATGACCACAAAAGGAAAAAATATAGGAATTTTATGTTTGGAAAAACCAAGCAATATTACATGGAGTGTCACCAAAAAACCAGCTGGAGCGCATGCTGATTTTTCAGAAGCAAGAGAGCCAGTTAATAGTAGTGAAGTAGTATATAGTAAGTATTTTAAAGCAGATAAGGCAGGTACATATACCATTCGTATAAAGGTCGAAGCACGAGGGAAAAGTACAACAAAAAATGCCGATATGAATGTAACGGAAGCGAAATAGTTTTTTTCTTGTGATGATGTTAAACGTCGTCACAAGGAATAGGGTGAATTAAAACGTTAAACAACTTCAGAACAGTCTATAAGATGATATTTAAGCTTATCTTTTTTAGGGTAGGTTGTTAAATCATTGTCATAATAAAAACATCTTTCAAAATTTTTTTCATTATTAAATATGATCTTGTAAAAGCCCGAGGGTACGGCAATATTCTGTTTTAATAAACGTTTTGGATTTTCTTCATATTTTATAATATTAAGTATATTAACATGCTTTAGTTTCTTAGCAACAATACGAGAATAGCGTTCAGCTCTTGACCAATATCGTCTGTTTACTTTGGGTGTCTGAGGAACAATATTAACCATAGAATAAGTAGAACTTAAACTTTCCATACTCCAGTCGAACCCTGCATCTGATGCCAAATGACCTCTGTCATAACCTGAGCGTACATAAGATTTTGGAGAAACCCTGTATTGCTGAGGTAGAGATTTTTCAGTATGGAAACTGGGTCTTTTTTTAATGTTGACCGCATCTGTTTTATCTCCTTCTAAGCTATAGAAGAGCGCAGTTGTCCCCATAAACTTGTAGTTAAAACACGCCTTGTAAAATTTTTTATCAACAATGGCATCGCAAGTATTATGGTTAATAAACTTCTCGACATTGATAGAAAAAAGAGAAGAACTACCAAGCACTAAAAGTGCTATTTGTTTAAATAAAAACATAAAATCTAAAGTATAAAAAAGTTAGTAAGTTCAGTTACAATAAATAGACCAGCAGCGGTAGCAACAGTGACGCTTAAAAGATAATAAAGTGGCGCAAGCCAGAGACCTCGATATCTCATAATAAACCCTTAATAAATAATTTTTTACAGGATTTATTATAAAATAATAAAAATTAAAACTAGATTAATAATTTAAGTTTAAATTAATTATATATATTCTTTTTTATGATTCTATCACTTTCCAAGGTAAACCTTGAACCATAAGTTCATCCATAAATGGATCAGGATCAAACTCTTCCATGTTGTAAACACCGTTGGCTTGCCATTTTCCCTCTAACATAAGCTTTGCCCCAATCATTGCAGGCACACCCGTAGTGTAACTCACACCTTGACTTAAAACTTCTGCATAACAGGCTTCATGGTCACTAACTTGGTAAATATAAATTGTTTTTTCAACACCATCTTTAAGACCTTTGGCATAGATACCAATATTTGTTTTACCCGTGGTACGCTCACCCAAACTGGCAGGGTCAGGAAGTAGGGTGGCTAAGAACTCCATCGGAACGATTTTCATTCCTTTATGCTCAACTTCTTTAATACCAAGCATTCCTACATTTTCCAAACATTTCATATGCGTTAAATAGCTTTGACCAAAAGTCATAAAGAAACGAATACGTTTAAGTCCTTTAATATGTTTGATCAAGCTCTCCATCTCTTCATGATAGAGCAGGTAAGAGTCTTTAGGACCAATTTCGGGATAATCCCAAACCTGCATGATTTCCATTGGTTCAGTTTCTATCCATTGACCTTCACCGTTATGGTCTTTTTCCCAATATCGTCCTTTGGCACTTACTTCACGTAGATTTATTTCAGGGTTAAAGTTGGTGGCAAAAGGGTAGCCGTGATCTCCGGCATTACAGTCAAGTATGTCTATGGTATGAATTTCATCGAAGTAATGTTTTTGAGCATAGGCACAAAAGACATTGGTCACCCCTGGGTCAAAACCAGAACCCAAAAGTGCCATGGTCTCTGCTTCTTTAAATTGATTGTCTCGTTTCCATTGTTCTTTATATTCAAATTTTGCAGTATCAGGGTGTTCATAGTTTGCTGTATCTAAGTAATCGACACCACATTGAGTACAAGCATCCATAATGGTAAGATCTTGGTAAGGAAGTGCAACGTTAATGACAATATGAGGTTTAAGTGCTTGTAGTAGTTGGACCAATTCACTAACTGAGTCAGCATCTACGGTTGCCGTAGCAATAACAACATTTGTTTTCTCTTTGACATTTTTTGCAATGGCATCACATTTTGATACCGTTCGACTTGCAAGCGTGATTTCTCCAAAGGTAGTGGCATTCATGGCACATTTAAATGTGACCACATTTCCCACGCCACCTGCACCAATAATTAAGGTTTTTTTAGACATAAATAATTCCTCATATTTTTTGAGGAATTATATCAGACTACTCTTTCTCTTTTATATAAATGGTATCACAATAACGATCAAAAGTTTGGATAATACGACTCATTCTATCGTTAGCACGTAGTTCTGAAAAAGGTCTTTCATCTCGATACCAAAGTAGGTTGGGAACATCTTTACGTAAGTGTGTATCAGCTGCTTTTGTTTTAGAGCCTTCGAGTTCCATAACATAATAGAGTGCAGGGTAGTAGGTATATTGTTCATAGGTCGTAATAATGACATCATAGAGTGAAAAATCGTTTAAAACTTTTTCTATTTTTTCTTCTGCAATGACAATCTCTTTTTCTAAGTCATCTCTAAATATTTTTGCTTGGTCATCTGTTATATCTGTTTCAGGGTCGCTTAACTCTTTTTCTAAATCAGAACGAGACTTGTTTTTCCATATTTCAAACTCTACAGGAAGGGTTTTTTGTACTTTGTGTGGGTCAAAAATCTCTTTTTTCTTATGTTTCATAGAGAGCGTATATTTAAATGCAGGATGTTCAGGGTTTATTATTTTAGCATATTCATAAAAATAGTTTCGTTTCTCTATGCCTTTTTCTTCTTCATTCATTCTTACTGTTAATTCTAATTTTAATACTTTTTCATGTTCATCACCCTTTAAAAGGTAGAGCATAATACCTTGATATTCAATGCATTTTGCATTGATAAGTATGGCTTCTAGTTCTTTGTGTATTAGATTTTTCATGATTATATTACCTTTTATATTTCACTGTTAAGTAATATAACGTTCTTTAAATTAAAAGGAATTGAAAAAGTTTGAAGCAGGGGAGAGAACCCCGCTTTTATGTTGTAACTTTATGAATCGTTATCTTTACGACCAAATAAACGTTTGAAGAAAGCACCTACACCAAGAAAAGCAAGTATCCAAAACTTCTTTAAAAAGAGTAGAACCGTTGCTAAGATTCCTAATTTTGCAGCGACTTTTCCTGCAATAAGGGCACCAATTCCATAAGCGGCAACAGTATCTATATTTGGATTAAAATCTGTATAACGAGAACCTTCATTGAATTCTGCTATATTTAATACGGTTTCTATTTTACTGTCTATCAGTTCAAGTTGATCCATACCTGCGATAAAGTTTAAAACAAGAACACCTCTTCGTCCTAATACACGTATGTTATAATTAAGTGTATTGAGTTCTTGTGTACCAAATTTAAGCTCTTTTGCCCAATGTAATTTATGGGTATTTTTATCATAGTAAGGTTTTTCAGCCCAACCCACAAGTGATATCTCTTCATAACCTTCTCTAACACGAATCATATTTGCATCATCAACAGAGGTTTTCATTTGTGTCAATAATTCAGCATAGTCAATCTCGTCTGCATTATCATCTGAAACGTAGCCATCTTCTTGATACTCAACAGTCACGCCCCAAGAATCTTTATCAAAAGGTGTAACTCCAGAAGGAAAAAGCATACCAAGTGTTTTTACACCAGGAGGATTTCCCCAAATTTTAACCAATACCGTTTCGGTATCTTCAGGAGATAAGTAATAAAAACTCTCTGGAACATTAAGTATGGCAACACCATTGGGGAGTTTTATCTCTCCATGTTGAGGTGTTAGTGAGTCAAAAATCTTTTGAGCTTCACTATAATATTGTGCTTCACTGGCAGTGACATTATCTTCAGGTGTATCAGCTATAGTTAGACTTGAAAAAGCAATTATAGAAGCGGTAAGCAGTTGAAGTAGTTTCATTGTATCTCCTGTAAATTAAGTATAAAACATTATAGTATTTTAAGCTTATACTCTCGAAGTGTTATTTTTCACTTTTAAGTAATATAGCCTTTTATTTTAAATAACTATATAGCAAACATATTAATACTTCCAAAGCAACTAACTGAAGAGGGTGTTCTTTTAAGTTAAAAAAGATTATACTTTTTAGGCAAGATCTAAATATTATAAAAAAGGTTCATATATTATGAGAACAAACGCACCACAACTAATTACATGGATAATCGCTGTTGTTATTGGAAGCATTGGAATTCTAAGTAAACTGGTAGTAATTCCATTTTTACCTGTTTCTCCATTTGGTTTAATCATGATAGCATTTTTACTGTTAGCTGCAGCTACTGTCCTAAAAGGGCTTTAAAACATATTGAGCCTCATGGTAGTTAACCATACTACTACCATGAGGTTTTTTACTACATCTACTTACATTATAAAATCTGCACCTTCAACAACATCACCTAGAATCCATTTTAGAGCTACTAGAGCATAACTTTTAAGTTAAACCCGCTTATTTTGCC
>Ga0256826_1001024_pt1 | contig 17367 bp, 14 predicted proteins | sample CV79metaG_FD_185975 | JGI IMG/M metagenome (GOLD analysis project Ga0256826, IMG submission 185975) | Hydrothermal vent microbial communities from East Pacific Rise, Pacific Ocean - CV79 | ecosystem: Environmental > Aquatic > Marine > Hydrothermal vents | place: Pacific Ocean: East Pacific Rise...
GGTTTGTATCTCTTGTTCGGGTAAATAACCATTACGAACTACCTGCTGACGTCCTTGCTCATTTTTAAAAGAAGCACATATTGACTGAGGAGCTGCTGTAATCAATTTCCTGGCACTACTACGCAGCAATTCAGTCAATGGATCACCTGAAATCTCTCCTGGCTTTTTAAGCGCAATAATTTTATTCTTATTCATGACGTACCCTCTTTTTGTTGGAATCTTGTTTTGGCGAACTGATTCCACAGGGTACGTCATTTATTTTTTCATTACTCCCTCAAACACCACTTTCGATCATAACTCTAGCAGCAGAGTATTTTAACACAGCTATAAAAAAAGGAATTCAAGGATCAAATACTGATTTTCTTATTTGTACAATATCAACAAGACATAATATGCCAATTTTAACCACATATAAGGATTTTATTAATTTCCAAACAGTTTTCCCTGTAAAACTTCATAGTCCAAGATCATAAAGTTAAACAAACTTCCATTGTAAACACTTAAAGACAAATAGTTTAACGAAAATAGCTTATGAAATAACAAAACAAATCAATCAACCTACCCCGCAACTCGTCTGCAAATTTTTGTATAGATTCGAGCTATTGACCATTAATAAAGCAAATCGGTAGCTACACGGCGGGCAGGTTATCTCAAACGTTCTGTGTGAAAAACAGACATACCTTGCTATCCCCGCGCGATAATACTGGTTGACAATACTACCTGTGGTAGCTATCATTTCCCTGTTACCAAATCATTTAGGGAAAAATAATTGATTGAATCATTCGGATGTAAAGAAACCAAAAAAATTTGGCATCGAAAATTTTCTAAAAAATTTCCTCCAAATATTCAAGGCCGTGCAAGACGCAAACTAATTGCCATTGATATTTCAAAATCATTAAATGATTTAAAAGTACCACCTTCAAATCACTTAGAAGCTCTTATAGAGGACCGTAAAGGGCAACATAGCATAAGAATTAACGATCAATGGCGTATTTGCTTTGTCTGGAAAGATGGAAGTGCTTTTAATGTCGAAATAGTTGACTATCATTAGGGGGATCACAAATGGCTCCAAAACTCATCCCACTTGACCATCCAGGTATCTTTTTGAAAGAAGAATTCATGGAACCCTTGGAGGTTTCAGCTTACAGAATTTCTAAAGATACAAATATTTCCAATATGGCTATAAGTGAAATTGTAAGAGGTAAAAGAAGTATTACCCCAAGGGTTGGTATACGCCTATCAAAATTTTTCGGTGTATCTGAAGGCTATTTTTCACGTTTACAACTCCAATATGATCTTGACCTCATAAAAGAGAAAGAAGGAAAAGAAGTAAAAAAAATACATCAGTTCAACCCAACAAAACATAATGGTAACGCCAAAATACTTTGAATAAGCACTGACGTGGTCAAGTAAAAGTGGACATTTTCTCAAGCTACTTTTTGAAAAATCAGTTTTATTTCAAATTCCATCGGAATCAAAGGAGTTCCGGAGACAGTTTACTTAATTGCCAAATCAAAAAAACAACAACGGCAAAAAGACGCCTAATCGGGTAAGGGCGAGTCTCTCTCGCCCTTACCACAACACCCTGCGTGCGAATCCGCACAGGGCGTTTCATTAAGGTTACCGGGCCGTAGCCGGGTAGTGATTTTTCACCCACTGATCTTTGACAGAAATCAGCCCCTGTTTTTCCAGCCATTTATTGGTCATGCCTGCTTGAGTCGCTGGGGTTCTGGTGAAATGCCATGGCCCTTTACGGCTAAGAGCCGTAAAGATAGCCTCCTTTTTGTACGTTCCCAGCTTCAGGAGATTACGCTGCGTATTCCACTGAATCCGGCCACCCAGTCCAGACGAAACCGAACAGTCAGCCCAATACTCACATGGCCGAGGATCTGCTGAAGTTCAACCAGGAAAGTGTTTTTCAGCCCCCGTTTTCTGTTTGGAAAGAGAAAACAGGGATGGTAGTGAACCGACCAGAAATCCCGGAGAATGCGCAGAGTTTTCTCCGGCAGTGGGACGAGCCTGTCCTTATTACCCCTGAAGTTCCGGATGTGGACTCTCATGCTGCTTGAATTGATATCACCGATCTTGAGCCTTATTCCCTCGCCAAGGCGCAAACCCAAAGAATAGATGGTGAAAAAGAAAACTTTATAACTCAACCTGTTGGTGGCAGAAATCAGCTTGCCGAAGCTATCCAACAGTCAACACATCAGGAATCCTTGAAGTTTTGGGCGGTTTGATTAACGGAATATCCTCCCACGTTCTGTTAAGCACTCTTGAATAAAAGAACTTCAATCCATAAAGATCGAGCTTAACCGCGCTCCATGGACGGCTTGTCAGCAGGTCATTGAAATAATCAATAAGCTGGTCTGTTGACATATCATCAATCCGACAGTCAAAATAGTTCCCGATTCTTCTGTTCGCTTAAGGTATGGATGCAATTATGTACTTCCTGTTTGACTGCTCCTTCAAGTATTCCCAAACGATACTTTGGTGTCCAAACTATATGTGTGATAATTTCTTAAATCGGCTCATTATTTGCTCCTAATTGTTGTGGGGACAACACATCTTGGAGCTTATTATGAGCTATGTTTCTATAACGAAATAAAATCAAACAGGAGGCTTTTATAAAAGTAGATATTAAAAAGGCGATCGCTGTTTGAGCCAATAAATTCATGAATGAATGGACAAAGGATGTGATGCGTTGTCGAACGCCTTCCAGAATTTAAAAAATTTGCCAAAATGATTAGGAGTCACCAGGAACTGATTCTTAACTATTTTCGTGCAAAAAAAGAGTTCTCTTCGAGGATCGTAGAGGGTTTCCACAACAAAGCAAAACTGACCATCAGAAAATCCTACGGGTTTCGGAGCGACAAATTACGAGACATAGCCTTGTATCATATGCGCCTGGTAATTTACCGGTTCCTGGAATTACCCACAGATTTGTTTGAAGAGGCAAAAGAATAGAGGGGAAGCAAAAAACCCCATTGACCAAAAAATCAACGGGGTTTTTATAGAGTAAGATACTTAAAAAGCATCAACTAATAAATATCAAGATACTCATCAAGTTCCCAATCAGTAACAGCTGTACGGTATCTGTCCCACTCAGCTTCTTTAGCCTCAATATACTTATCAAAAATATGAGAACCAAGAGTAGCCTCTGCAATCGGACTGGCTTTCAGCTCTTCAATTGCTTCTTTGAGGCTGCCAGGCATAACAACTATACCGGCTTCATCCATCTCGCCAGGACTCATTTTAAAGATATCCTTATCAACAGAAGGAGGAGGAGTCATCTTATTTTTTACACCATCAAGACCTGAATTCAACATCATTGCCAGGGCAAGGTAGGGGTTACAGGTTGGATCCGGGCAACGGATTTCAGTACGTGTTCCGAGTCCTCGTGACGCAGGAATACGAACGAGTGCTGAGCGATTAGATGCCGACCATGCGGCATAAACCGGTGCCTCGTACCCTGGCACAAGTCGCTTATAGGAGTTTACCAGCGGGTTGGTCACAGCGGCAAATCCGCGGGCATTTTTCAATGCACCTGCAATATACTGATAAGCTGTTTCTGAAAGCTGGAGCGGTGCATCTTCGTCGAAAAATGCATTTGTTCCGTCAGCATTAAACAGTGATTGGTTGGTGTGCATTCCGGAACCATTGATTCCAAAAATCGGTTTGGGCATAAAGGTGGCGTACAATCCGTAGCGTGCAGCAATAGATTTTACAACCCACTTAAATGTGATTGTATTGTCTGCTGCAGCAAGGGCATCAGCATATTTGAAATTAATTTCATGCTGCCCTTCAGCAACTTCATGGTGAGATGCCTCAATTTCAAACCCCATCTCTTCAAGAGTCTCAATAATTTCACGACGACAATCGTTTCCGGTATCTTCAGGATCAAGGGAAAAATAGCCAGCGACATCATTGGTAATGGTTGTTGCACGACCGTCTTCATCTTTCTCAAAAAGGAAGAATTCCGCTTCGGTACCGACATTCATGGTAAAACCCATTTCTTTGGCTTCGGCAAGAACACGCTTGAGGTTATTACGGGGACAACCATCAAAAGGACTTCCGTCAGATTTGGCGATATCACAGATGATACGTGCAGCCGCAACACCATCCTGATTTCTCCAGGGAAGAATAGTAAAGGTGTCAAAATCCGGCTTCAGGTACATATCAGACTCATTGATACGAACAAAACCATCAATTGAGGAACCATCAAACATCATCTGCCCGTCGAGTGCCTTTTCAATCTGGCTTTTGGGAATGGCAACATTTTTCATAAAACCGAAAATATCAACAAACTGGAGGCGGAAATAGTGAATATTTTCCTCCTCAATGATTCTCATAATCTCGTCTCTGGTCATTTTACAATCTCCTTACTGAAGTTGAATATACTTCTTTCATTTCTATACATTACAGATAAATAAAAGAAATTTCCCTCTATGGGTTTAAACCTATATTTCTTCACTAACTAAAGCACTTACAAAGCAACCTATTCTTCTACCATTTTGCGGGAATAAATAAAATAAAAAAATATTTTTCCACAAAAATGTAACTTTACATTTTACTTCCTATTCTCGATTCCATACAAAATACCATCACGCAATTCCTGAATAAAAGATGAATCCAGGACTTTTTCTCCCTGACTATCCAGAACATAGAATACATCAATCAACTGCTCCACTTCCGTTGCTATATATGCTCGATAGATACTGATACCAAAATCGGCCAAAGTCTGGGTTATACGATACAGCTGTCCCGGACTATCAACGGAATAAATCTCGACAATAGTATAGTACTCAGATGCTTCATTATCAACAACCACCCGCGTTTCACAGCTTCCAGCAGGAAGCTTACGTCTGCCCAACCCGGACGAATGTTTTTTGAACAACCTGTGTCCAAGACCAAGACGATGCGTTAAGGCCAGATTCAAATCACCATTTACCGCCTGCCAATCCTTCTCTTCAAACAATACACCATCTTCCGGACGAACATCGAGAACGTCAACGGCACTTCCATCTTTCCAGGTGAAAATTTGAGCATTAAGCACTGAAAGATTGTGCAGACTGAGCACTCCGCAGATCTTTGCAAGCAGTCCACTGCGATCTTGAGACATAACAAGAAGTGACCATTGTGCTTGTGACTTTTGCGGGAAAATCAATGCCTTTTGCTGTAACACCTTAAAATGCTCCCGATGAACCCGAAGATGTTCGACAACAGCTTCCGGAGTAAAACTCAGAAGATAATCAGCAGGCAATTCTTTCGTGGAATAACACATAGCCTTCTCTGAGCTAAGCAGTGCATTTACCCGCGCACGCAACCAATCCACACCCTGATCCACCTGTTGTATAACTTCACCGGAAGTTAAAAACTGAAGATAGGGATGTATTTTCAGGTACATCTCATAAAGAAGCATTCCCTTCCAGTCACTCCATGCAGATGGCCCTGTGGCATGAGAATCTGCAACTGCAATCAGATACAACATTGCCAACCGTTCGGCATCCCCAATCCTATCGGCACAGCGTTTGATAAAAAGCTCATCATTTAAATCTCTACGCAATGCATTTTCCGGCATAAACAGATGATAGCGAACCACAAAAGCCAGACAGGAGCATTCCGCCTCATCGAAACCAAACCGTTGTCCAATGGGATATATCATCTCTGCTCCCACCTGGGAGTGATCCTTTCCGCTTCCTTTGCCAATATCATGAAGCAAGGTAGCAAGATATAAAATATGCGGGGAAGAAATGGTCAGAAAAACAGATTCTTCATTTTGTGCCGCTTCCCGAAGATCCACCACACTTTGCAACAGATGTCTGTCCACCGTATAAATATGATAGACATCATGCTGGACAAGCGATTCAACCCGTGCAAACTCTGGGATATACGCTGAAAGCAGTCCCGTCTCAAGCATCACCTCAAAAACAGTCAGAACATCTTTCCCAGATTCAAGGATCTCCAGAAAGGGTTTGGACATTCTCGCAGAACGACGAAGCTTCTCAGTGATCAGATCAAGGTGGTTGGCAATTAATTTTCTGGTTCTGTGATGAATGGGCAGGTCAGTTTTTGCTGAAACAAGAAAACAGCGCATCAACAGGTACGGTCTGGCAACAAAATCCGCTTCAGTAGCGGTGAGGTGAATTCGATTATTTCGAATTTCTATTCCTTTTTCGACGACCCTACCCTCTCCCCCTGCTTTTTCAGCAAAACCAAGTACGTCATCTACATGATCAAAAAAGAGGTCTGTGGTCACTGCGATTACCTGCAGGTAACCATACAGATCCCGCATAAATCTTTCGACACCAAGAACACTCCCATTGTTATTGTAACCAAAGGCTTCGGCAACCTGCTCCTGCTGTTCGAAATAGAGTTGATCGTTTTTTCTTCCACTAATGTAGTGGAGACGGTTTCGCACTCTGCTCAGCATATTCCAGGAATCAAGAAAGACTGCCTTTTCCTCTTCCTGAAGAATACCTGCATCTGTAATCGCCTCAAGATCCTGTAGACCAAAAACAACTATCGCTGTCCAGAGCATGGCCTGAATATCACGCATCCCGCCTTTACTTTCTTTGATATTGGGCTCAAGGAGATAACTATGACTCCCATATTTTTTTCGCCGGGCTGCACGAAAACTTTTCATAGCATTAACAAACTCATCCCGCGCACCTTCTATAAAATCAACATGGTAGCGCAGGAGGAGCTCATCAAAAAGGGCGGTTGACCCAGCCAGCAAACGAGCATCGAGCATAGCCACCTGAAAAAAGTAATCTTCCCTGGCAAAACTCAAACACTCATCAACAGTACGAACACCATGCCCCACATCAAGACCTGTATCCCAAAGCGGATAGAGCACAGCATTAGCCACCTTCTCCATTTCCTCTTTTGCGTCTTCACGAAAAAGAATCAGAAGATCAATATCGGAATATGGAAAAAGCTCACTTCGCCCATAACCGCCAAGGGCTATGAGAGCCACAGAGTTGGCCGCTACTGTGTCTGCCGCAGAATCATAGTACTGAACAATGAATTCGTCAGCCAAACGACTCTGTTCGGATAAAAGAGCCTGACCACTCAACCCCTTTTTCCAGAGTTCCTCAAGGGTTTCTCTTTGTGCACGAAGTTTTGACATAAATATAAAAACAGACTGTTACTGCGTGCTATACTGCATCATGATCTTCTTCACCGGTTCGAACACGAATAATACGCTCGATTGGGATAACAAAGATTTTACCATCACCAATTTTACCAGTATTGGCAGCAGTTCTAATAGTATCCACAACCTGATCCACCATATCTGCGGTAACCACGATCTCAATATTGACCTTGGGGATAAAATCCACCACATACTCAGCACCACGATAAATTTCAGTATGACCTTTTTGGCGCCCATAGCCTTTTACTTCAGAAATGGTCATGCCCTTAATACCAATCTCGGTCAAGGCATCTTTTACATCATCGAGCTTAAACGGTTTGATAATTGCTTGAATTTTCTTCATAATTTTCCTCTTATTTCAAAGTATCTCCCATGCGGGAGTGCTTATATACGACAAACTCGTAAAAAGTAAAATTGTGGATGGCTAAGTAAAAAACTTCCTATTCGAAGAACACAAATTTGATAGAGTGAGGCGTACGTGGGTACATCATAACGATAGAATATTTGTGGTGACAAAGAAGGTGAAGAGTTTTTACGACGCCATCTATATATTGTAACCAACTTCTCCATGAGATGTAACATCAAGCCCTTGGGTTTCATCATCATTATCTACACGAAGACCTATGGTCAAGTCTATCACTTTTAAGATAATAAAGGTCAGTGCCACAGAATAGGCAATCGCTGCTCCTGCACCAATAATCTGGGTGGTAAACTGTCCGGCATTTCCGTAAAACAATCCATTTGCTCCGTCGGGATTTGCTACAGTGGATGCAAACAGTCCTGTGGCAAGTGCTCCCCATAATCCACCGACACCATGAATACCCACAACATCGAGTGAATCATCATAACCGAACTTTCCTTTGGCAACAACTGCCGCATAGCAGAGAACTCCTGCAATGCCACCCATGATCATAGCTGAAATCGGGCTTACAAAACCAGCACCTGGCGTAATTGCAACCAAACCGGCAAGGGCTCCAGATGCTGCACCAAGAATAGTTGGTTTGCCCTGTACCTTCCACTCAGCAAGTACCCAGGTCAGTAGTCCGGCACCGGTAGCGACCTGGGTATTCATAAGAGCAAGCACAGCAGTTGCCCCGGCAGACAATGCAGAACCGGCATTAAAGCCAAACCAGCCAAACCAGAGAAGCCCGGCGCCAAGTACAGTGAGTGGCAGACTGTGAGGATGCATGGCATCGCGTCCAAAACCTTTTCGCTTGCCAAGCATAAGACAGGCAACAAGTGCTGCAGCGCCTGAGTTAATATGAATTACTGTTCCACCTGCAAAATCAAGAGCACCCAGTTCGCCAAGCCATCCGCCTTGTCCCCAAACCCAGTGACAAATAGGAAAATAAACAAATGTCGCCCAGAAGATAATAAAAAACAGATAGGCCAAAAACTTCATTCTTTCTGCAATGGCACCTGTGATAAGAGCCGGTGTAATAATGGCAAACATCAACTGAAAAGCACAAAAAAGCAGATCAGGAATAGTATCGGAATATGGTCCGGGGCTAAGCCCTACATTTTTCAAGCCTGCAAAATCCAGATTTCCGACAAAATGACCGACATCAGGTCCAAAGGCCATGGAGTACCCATACAATACCCATATAATCGTAATTACGCCCAGACAGACAAAACTCTGCATGGTGGTTGAAAGTACGTTTTTGCTGCGTACCAGTCCACTGTAAAAAAGTGCCAATCCTGGCGTCATAAGCATTACCATTGCCGTGGCAATGAGCATAAATGCGGTATCTCCACTATCCATTCATTACTCCATAACTATTCTTTTCTACACAAAATTTGATGGCATGGTAAGAACTCTTCTTCGTCACTACAAATTTACTGTCAGTACAACACACTTAAGTACTTATCGCTCCATCAAATTTGCATTTCTCAAATATGAAGTTTATTACTTAGCCATCCACAATTTTATATTTTACAAGTTTGTAAAAATTTTAGCTGTTATACGCAGTTTCAGAATGTTCAGTATAATCCAGGCCCGAGACCTCGGCTTCTTCTGTCACTCTCAACCCCATTGTACTATGTATAACTTTCAACAAAATCCAGCTCACCACAAGAGTATACCCCCCTACCACCACAACTCCAAAAGCCTGTTTTCCAAGTTGAACCATATTTCCGGCAAGTACTCCGTCAACACCACCCGGATTTACTGCAGTTGATGCAAAAATTCCAAGAGCGAGGGTGCCAACTGCACCACCCACACCATGAATTCCAACTACATCAAGAGAATCATCCAGCTTGAATTTAACTTTCATATTCACTGCCGTAAAACAGACCATTCCAGCAATACAGCCAATGGCTATGGCAGAATTCGGCCCCACAAACCCGGCAGCAGGAGTGATGGTTGCAAGACCAGCAATCGCACCTGACATGGCACCAAGCGTGGTGGCTTTTCTAAGGATAAACCATTCCATAACCACCCACATGAGCACACCTGCCATTCCGGCAAGATGCGTTGCCACAAATGCCGTGGCAGCAACTTCATCTGCCGCAAGTGCTGACCCTCCATTAAAACCAAACCAGCCAAACCAGAGCAGACCCGTTCCGACAAAAGTCATTGGCAGGCTATGCGGGATAAAACTTCGCTTACCATATCCCCGTCGTGGTCCAATTACCAGTATTGCAGCAAGGGCCGCCGCACCACATGTTACATGAACAACCAACCCTCCGGCAAAATCCATAACTCCCATATTACCAAGCCATCCACCTTTTCCCCAAACCCAGTGACAAACCGGATTATATACAAGAATGGCCCACAACAGTGCAAAGATAATAAATGGCACAAACCGCACCCTTTCTGCAAATGCGCCTGTGATAAGTGCTGGCGTAATCACTGCAAACATACATTGATAAATCATAAATACTATCTGCGGAATAGTACTTGCGTAATCTGCACTAGGCGCTGTGGTTACTCCATTTAACGCAAACCAGGACAAATCACCAATCACCCCGCCGACATCAGGACCAAAAGACATGGAATAGCCAATATACACCCACTCGATTGAAATAAGAGCTATCATAAAGAAACTCTGCATCATGGTTCCAAGTACATTTTTACTTCGAACCATTCCTGCATAAAAAAGGGCAAGTCCAGGTGTCATCAATAACACCAGACCAGCCGCAGCTAAAATAAAAGCGGTATCCGCAGCATTTGTCATTTTTTCCTCCATGGAATGAATTAATAGTAGCTGCCCTGTTACAAAAATCATGCCAAAAAAAGCAATAACCTCATCCTCTACTGTTTCGTACTTTTCTACCCGGATGCCTTCTCTTGTTATAGACACCTTAAAAGTGCTTAAAATTAATGCTGAATTTTTGACACATTGCACCATTTTTTGTGTTGTTAAAGGTTGTCAGTTTTCAGTGTGCAGTAACTGAAAACTTTCAACTTTTACCCTATCTTACTGTAAATACGCATAAACTGCGAATGCAAATGCTACAATTTAACGAGGTCTATGTTATATCTTTGTTTACATTTTTGTCATTTTAACGAACATGTTTTTCATTTTTGTCATTTTTTTCACTACACCCGTCTTGTAAAGTTGTATGAAATACACTAAAAACTCAGGCATGAATATTAAAAACCAGCACTACCGAACCATCTGGCCAGCCCACAATGATCAACGAAAAATCCTCATCATTGATCAGCGTCAGCTTCCGCACAGTTTTGTTATCGAAACACTGAACACCCTGGACGATGCAGTAACCGCCATTCGGGACATGCATGTTCGCGGAGCGGGACTTATTGGTGCCACAGCAGGATTTGGTATGTATCTCGCTGCTGTTAATCATAAAAAAGGAAGTATAGATGCCACACTTGCAGAGGCAGGAAAACTGCTCGACGCCAGTAGGCCTACAGCAAAAAATCTAAAATGGGCAGTGGAGCGCTGTTTACTGGCCGTACAATCAGGGGAAAATGAGGCAGAAAAACTAGCCATTGCCTCCCAGACAGCGTGCGATATTGCCGATGAAGATGCCGCATTTTGTAAAGCCCTTGGTCAACATGGACTAAATATTATAGCTAACCTCAGTAAGGCGAAAAAGGGTGAGACAGTGAATATCCTCACCCATTGTAACGCTGGCTGGCTGGCATTTGTGGATTATGGAAGCGCTACGGCTCCAATTTATGCCGCACGGGATGCCGGAATTGCTGTTCACGTCTGGGTTGACGAAACCAGACCCTGGAATCAAGGCGCCAAACTAACAGCCTGGGAGTTACAGCAGGAAGGTATACCCTGCACGCTGATAACAGACAATGCCGGCGGCCATATTATGCAACAAGGTATGGTGGACATGGTTATTGTGGGAACGGATCGCACCACGCACACAGGAGACGTAGCCAATAAAATCGGAACCTATCTCAAAGCTCTCGCAGCAAGAGACAATGACATTCCTTTTTATGTGGCTCTCCCCTCTTCCTCTTTTGACTGGGAAATTGACAATGGACAGAATATCCCCATAGAAGAGCGTTCGGGTGAAGAGATAACAGCAATCAGCGGCTTAAACAGCAGTGGCCAAGTGGATACAATACAAATCACAGCACCGGGAACCAAAGCCCTGAACTACAGTTTTGACATTACCCCCGCACGACTGGTGACTGGCCTGATCACCGAGAGGGGGATGGTTAAGGCTAACCGGGAAGCCATTCACAAACTCTTCCCGGAAAAATAACTTTACTCGTTACGCCCATACTCATCTTCAAAACGCACGATATCATCCTCTCCCAGATAACTGCCGTTTTGCACCTCAATTAACTCCAGCGGGATAACGCCTGGATTTTCCAGACGATGGTTCACTCCGGCAGGGATATAGGTTGACTGGTTTTCGTAGAGCAAAAAGACCTTCTCCCCGTTTGTTATACGTGCCGTTCCAGACACCACAACCCAATGTTCATGGCGATGATGATGCATTTGCAGCGAAAGTTTTGATCCCGGATTCACACTGATCCGCTTAATCTGGTATCTGACCTGCTCTTCAAGGACTGTATAACTTCCCCATGGCCTGTACACAGTACGATGCAGCTTAAACTCGTTGCGCTTATTCTTTTTCAGACCTGTAACAATCTTCTTTACATCCTGTGAACGGGACATTGGAGCCACAAGGACTGCATCAGAGGTTTCAATTACGAGAGTATCCTCAAGCCCCAAGGTGGCCACTAGGGTATCTTCGGCGCGAACAAGACAATTCCTGGTATCTTCCAGAATGACATCTCCCCGACTGACGTTCCCAAAAGCATCTTTTGCAGATACTTCCCACAAGGCCTGCCACGATCCAATATCACTCCAGTCAAGGGACGCTGCGACAACAGCCGCACGATCTGTTTTTTCCATCAGGGCATAATCAATGGAATCACTTGGACTTCGTTCCATGGCTGCTTTATCCAATCGATAGAAATCATTGTCTCGAACTCCTCCGGAAACAGCAGTTTTCATAACTGTTAGTATTTCCGGTGCCATACGTTCCATTTCTTTTCTAAACGTTTTGATGGAAAAGGCAAACATACAGCTGTTCCAAAAATAATTTCCTTGATCAAGGTAGGCTTTTGCTGTTTCAAGATCCGGCTTTTCCCGAAAAGATTTTACAGAACACCCTTCTCCCTGCTCGATATAGCCGTAACCGGTTTCAGGATACTGGGGTTCTATACCAAAAGTGACAATCTTCCCTTCTACTGCCAGTTCCGCAGCTTTATCCACCGCCTCCTGAAAAGCATCTTTTCGTAAAATAAGATGATCCGCAGGCAAGACGAGTAAAACGATGTCTTCATCCAAATCAAGGGCACAAAATTCAACTGCCCCACAAATTGCGGGGGCAGTATTACGCCCCACCGGTTCGAGCAGAATACTACAGCTTTCCTGCAAGCCAAGAGCATCGACCTGACTTTTTGTTATAAAACGGTGTTCTTCGCCCACAACCAGTAATGGTGGCAGCACTTCATTAAGCTGCGAAACACGCAGTACGGTGGTCTGCAAAAGAGAGGTTTCATCTATAAGACTTAGTAACTGCTTGGGATACAATTCACGGGAAAGAGGCCACAGTCTGGATCCTGTTCCTCCAGCAAGAATAACGGGTTGGATTTTCTGCATGGATTTCTGTTTCCTTTGTATTAGGATTTTATTATTTGTAACAACAATTCAGTTTTTTCCTGTAATAAAGCAACGTCTCCCCGGCTCTCTACATTCAAGCGAAGAAGAGGCTCAGTATTAGACTTTCTCACGTTAAAACGATATGTTGGAAAAGAAATAGAGAGGCCGTCAGTATAATCTTTTTCTCCAGCCTGAAACTGTTCTTCTATTTTCCGTATTACCTCATCCGGATCTTTCACAACACTGTTAATTTCTCCGGAAATGGGATAGGCAGCCATACGCGCAGAAACAAGGGAAGAAAGAGACACTTTTTTGCGACTGAGCAGTGAGGCCACAAGCAACCAGGGAATCATGCCGGAATCGCAATACCCGAAACTTTTAAAATAGTGGTGAGCCGACATCTCTCCACCATAGATGGCATCTTCCTGACGCATACGCTCTTTGATAAAGGCATGCCCGGTCTGGGACATAACAGGAATACCGCCAGCTTGTGTCACGAGTTCCTGCGTATTCCAGATAAGACGCGGATCATGAAGAATTTTAGCACCAGGATTCTTTTCAAGGAGTTCAAGCCCCAGCAAACCAACAATGTAATAGCCTTCTATAAAATTTCCGTTCTCATCCCAGAAAAAACAACGGTCAAAATCTCCGTCCCAGGCAATCCCGAAATCCGCCTTATGCTCCCGCACAAGCGTTGCTGTTTCCTCACGTTTTTCAGGCAATAATGGGTTGGGAACACCATTGGGGAAAGTACCATCCGGTTCATGATAGGCTTTTATAAAAGTAAAAGGTAATTCCTTTTCAAGAAGATCAAGCACAGGGGCAGCACAACCATTGCCATTATTCACCACCAGTTTCAGCGGTGCCAGTTGATTTTCCTCCACATACCCTAGAAGATGCTGGATATAGGCATCCTTTCCTGCCACTGTTGTTACAACTCCAGCATGTGCAGAAACTTCAGGTAAGGCATCATTGACAATCAACTCAGCCATTTCCCTGAGGCCAGCCTCCCCTGTAACAGGACGGGCACCACGAGTCACAAACTTCATACCATTATAATCGGCTGGATTATGGCTGGCAGTAACAATAATACCTCCATCCACACCCTGACCTTCAAGACTGAAAGCAGCATGATAAATTTCTTCAGTCCCGCACAGGCCTAACTGTAAAACATCCACCCCGGATTCCAGCAGACCTGCGATCAGTGCCTCTGTTAATGCTGGACTGCTCAGGCGAATATCATATCCAACTGCAATTTTCCGGGGTTGAAAAACACTGGTAAAGGCTCGCCCAATTTTTCGAGCCAGCTCAGGATTCAGCTCATCAGGCACTCTGCCCCGTATATCATAGGCCTTGAAACAGGCGGGGATTGTACGATTCATTTTTTAATCCTTTTAAGAGTATTGCTATTGCAGACCTCGTCAAATTGTAGCATTTTATTTACAGCCTGGGCCTACTTACAATAAGATAGAGCAAAAATGGACAGTTGCTGGTCTGAATTTTCATTTTTCAGTTGTTAGTTTTAAGTTACTGCACACCAGTAATGTCCGGTTAAAAATCTGCAAGGGGGTATTAGGGTTGCCTTCTGGAGTGTCGTCCTGCAAATTTCATAGTATTTTCTAACCGAACCAGGCTGACTACACACTGAAAACTGACGACTTTTAACAACAAAAAAACGGTGCACTGTGTCCAAAATTCAGCACTAATTTAAAGCACGTTTACAATGTCTGTATTAAGGTAAAGATGCGAAGCTCGATCATAATGACTTTATATTTTTTAAATCCAGATAAACGAAACACAGCAACACTGTATCAAAACCTCCCCATAAATTCAACAAACTGCTCATATGAAAGGTATTATACTGGCCGGTGGCTACGGCACACGACTCTATCCACTAACCCGGGTAATCTCCAAACAGATGATCCCGGTCTACGATAAGCCAATGATATATTATCCCCTGTCCGTCTTTATGCTGGCTGGGATTAAAGAAATCCTGATAATATCCACCCCCAGGGATCTTCCCCAATTTAAAGAACTTTTTCGAGATGGCTCCCAGATTGGTCTTTCCATCAGCTACGCAGAACAACCCAGGCCTGAAGGGTTGGCACAGGCATTTATTATTGGCAACGATTTTATCGGGAACGACAGTGTGGCTCTAATTCTTGGTGACAATATCTTTTTCGGATCAGGATTTTCTCATGTTCTTACAAAATCAGCCGCCCTGACCGAAGGTGGACTAATATTTGGCTACCCCGTAAAAAATCCTGAACGCTATGGAGTTGTCGAGTTCGATGTCAATAATAAAGTTGTAGGAATTGAAGAAAAACCGAATATTCCAAAATCCAAATTTGCCGTTCCCGGCCTCTATTTTTACGACAATCAGGTAATTGAAATTGCCAAAAACATCAAGCCGTCGCCACGAGGAGAGTTGGAGATTACCGATATAAATGTGGAATACTTGAAAAGAGGAAAACTTCAGGTGCAACCTCTAAGTCGCGGTTTCTGCTGGCTGGACACAGGTACCCACGAGTCATTGCAACAAGCTGCAAGTTATGTACAGGCAGTACAGGATAGACAGGGGCTAAAAGTCGCCTGTATTGAAGAAATTGCTTTCAGCCTCGGATATATCGATACGGAACAGATGAAATCTCTGGCAAAGGATATGCTCAAGAACCAATACGGCCAATACCTCATGGAAATTGCTACCGAAAAAGAAACAGGGAATTCGTTCTCATGAGAATCCTTATCACAGGCGGCAAGGGGCAGTTGGGGCACGACGTCACAAGGCTTCTGGAACCCGAACATCAAGTATTTTCCTGTGGTTCAGATGAACTGGATATCGGCAACAGAAAAATGGTGGAAACGGTTTGCGAATCACACCAACCTGAAATCATAATCAACTGCGCCGCCTATACTGCCGTTGACAAATGCGAAACAGAAAAAGATCTGACCTGGCGGGTCAATGCTCTAGGACCTGAAAACCTGGCAATAGCAGCAGAGACATTGAAAGGCAGACTGATTCATATCTCAACAGACTATGTCTTTGACGGAAAAAAACCCGTGAACACAAGTTATATTGAAACTGATCTGGTTCAACCCCTTTCTGAATATGGCAAAAGTAAACTTGCCGGAGAAGATGCCATCAGACAGTTTTCTGCAAACTATCTTATTCTGCGTACTGCCTGGCTATATGGCCATACAGGAAACAATTTTTTAAAAACCATGCTCCGTCTGGCATTATCAGATCCCCAAAAAAAGTTTAAGGTCGTGGACGACCAGCACGGCTCCCTGACCTGGACAGCAACGCTGGCCAAACAAATACAAAAGATTCTCACCCCGGAATTGCAGGGTATAGTGCATGCAACTGCAGAAAGCTCATCCACCTGGCACGAAGGTGCCTGCTATTTCCTTGATGCCATGAAAGTTCCCTATACCTTTACCCCCTGCACAACAGCCGAGTACCCCACCCCGGCACCCAGACCATCAAACTCCATCCTTGAAAACAGCAGACTCAAGCAGGCGAATTGTTCCGTTTTTCAACCTTGGCAGACAGATATCGACATCTTCATAGCTACCCACGGAAAGAACCTTTTACTAGAAATTAAATAACCGCTTCCAGCCTTTTTCCTTTCATTCGATGTTCAATGTTCGTCTTTCCTCTCTCCCATCCATCTGAACCAACTCCACATCCCCCCACGCTCCCATTAGCTCACCACAAATCACCACCACGCCCCGCAGCCCTTCAATTTCACAGGCTTTATTCAGTGCCTGCTGCATCCCTGATTTTGCATTCTTTCCCTCTCCGACCTCATTCCCAAGCCTTGTTGCCGCAGCATCGGCAAGAGGAGTAGATCGAGCAATAACAGTAACCGAATCAGCCTTACCAAAACTAAGTGAGTGCCCCACAGTTCCAGAAGATGTACAGATCCCCATGGGCATATCCTCTACCGCCAAACGTATTCCCACTTTATAACTAAGGGGTGAATCACCTGCAAAGATTGCCACAGAACAGTTTCGGGAGCGACTGAGAAAAACATCCCCACCATTTTCTACCATTACTTCTGAACACTCTGTCTTTAGCAGACCCAGGCCAACATACTCAGCAATTGTTCC
>Ga0256826_1001025_pt1 | contig 17363 bp, 16 predicted proteins | sample CV79metaG_FD_185975 | JGI IMG/M metagenome (GOLD analysis project Ga0256826, IMG submission 185975) | Hydrothermal vent microbial communities from East Pacific Rise, Pacific Ocean - CV79 | ecosystem: Environmental > Aquatic > Marine > Hydrothermal vents | place: Pacific Ocean: East Pacific Rise...
TTGGTCAAGAATTGTTTTAGCGTTTTCTCTTTGCAAAAGTTTTAATATCTCTCTTGCTGTAAATTTTTTGAATGATTCCATACTCTTTTGTAAATCATCACTACGCAATACCATATGTAGATGATTTTCCAATATTACATAAGCGTGTAGTTTTAAGTTATCTTGTTTTTGTAGGAACTTTAGACTGTTTATGATTATATCCACACTCTCTTGTCTTGTGAATATTGGTAGCCAGTGTAAAATCGTGCAAGTTACAAAATGTGGGTGTGTTGGTTCATATATCTTATATCTTGTTCTGCCCATTTTGACTCTTTTTTTCTGTTATTTTAGTGGGTTTTTCTGAATATGAGAGTGTGGATTTAGTTTTTATTGCCTAGGCATTCCACCTCAGAGAGGATGGAACGAGAGCGTGTTTGTAGGTGTGGCGAGAAAAGTAAATTATTAAAAAGTGGGAATAAAAATCAAGGTCATTAAAGTCCTAACAAGTAATAAAATAAGTATTTTATAATATAAAAAAATATATAAAAACTAAATATTTTCAAACTCTGATATATAGATTGCAGTAGGATTATATATTTTCTTCTTTTTTAGCTATAATCACTCTCACTTTTCAAGAAAGGAAATAGCACTTATATATGTGCTATAAATTTAATGAACAAACTACAAATAGACATAGGAAGTACCTACTTTAAGACAGATGCAAATGGTGAGATACACCAGCACTTTAGAGATTTTGATATCTCAATTTATGATGATTTACAGAACAAATGTTCATCACTTTTAGAAAACTACAAAAAAGATGAAGTATCTATCTGTAGTTCTGCTAATGGTGGGCTTAGTACACTTATTATTGGAGTAACAACTCTTTTTAGCCTAAAGTATGCGACAAATATCGCTTTTAACTCAGGTATTAATATTATAGATACTATTCTATACTCCACTATAGAAGAGGCTACTGTACCTACAGATATAATAGATGTTGTGATTATTGTTGGTGGTATTGATGGGATTGCATCTAAATTTGATGATAAGCTTATTGAGTATCTAAAAGATGTTAAGTATCAAAATATTGTATATGTGGGAAATAGTGAAAATCATAATTTTTTACATGATAATATAGAGGATTTGATAGTTCTAAAAAATATTATTGGTGATAAGCTACAGGTAGAAGAGGATGAGTTAAAAGAGTACTTGACTAATCTCTACCAAGCTGATATTACAGGAAAAGAGGATATTAAAAAGTTATATGAGATAACTTCAAATCAGATATACTCAACTCCGTATATTGTCAATAAAGCTTTACCAAAACTAGGAACTCTTTTTGATATTGCAGACCCATTTTTAGTAATAGATGTGGGTGGGGCTACTACAGATATTCATTATAGTACTGATTTGGTAGATAACAAAAATATAATGACAAGCAGTGGCTATGATAGATTAGTTTTTAAAAAGCTAGGTGTATTTAAGTCTCGTGAAAGTCTTGTATTTGGTGCAAAGAGTAATGAGTTTGTATATGAGCTTCTTGATTATCTAGGTGTAAATGAGCATATTTTGGATGAGCATAGCGACAAAGCAACGGTTGTATTGATGCAACTTGCTATCTTTTTGGTTCTATATCAAGTATCAAAAAGTCACCATGATTATGTGACTCTAAAGTTAGAAATTCTAAACTCCATAGTTCTTACAGGTGGTATATCAAAGGTATTAACAGATGAAAATATAGAGAAGATTATTAGTTTTTTCTATAAGAAAATATTAAACTATACAGAGACACCAAATGTTATAACAGATAGAGATTATGCTATTTGGACTTTGGGTATGGAGGAGATGATATAAAATCATAAAATTGGCTAATAGAAAAATAGTCACTTTAGTAATACATAAATAGTAACCCTAATGTAGAAAATGATTTGTTTAAAAATAATTTTTATTGTTCTTTTTTAATATTAACTTGATATAATTTTATATATAGATTTTATTTTGAGGGGTATATTATGAATAAGCAAAACATACGTCAAACTATTTTAGGGCTATTGACGCTCTTCTCCATGTATATATATGCTGTCGCAAATACCTCTTCTAGCTCACCCAATAGAGTTACTGCTAAAAAAATAGCACTTTTAGATGTAGATTTGGAAGAAAAACGTACACTTAATTATCTAAATAAGATTAGAAAAGGGGCAGGACTTATTCCTCTAAATAGTAGAACAGAGCTACTATCTGCTGCTAGAAATCACGCAAAATATCTTATGCAAAATCACAGAATTGGACACTATGAAGATGAAAACAGAAGTGGATATACTGGAAAATATGGCTCTAATCGTAGTGTTGCTACTGGATATCAAACAGCGATGATAATTGAGAATGTATCTAGTAATAATATCTCGTATAAAGAGTCTGTTGATGGATTGATGGCTGCGATATATCACCGTTTTGGTTTTTTAGATTTTCATATTGATGAGATTGGTATAGGAGTAGCTCAAAACTTGAAAAATAGAGCAGAGACAGCTTTTGTTTATGATATGGGTAGTAAAAAGTTAGAGGATTTATGTATAAATTCTAAGAATAAAAAAGTTTTAAAGCCATTAAAGGATATCTGTGCAAATCCCAAAAGTAATATTACTAAAAAAAGTTTTTTAGATGCTATATATGCTCATAAATATCAAAATTCAAAATCAGTAGTATATCCATATGATGGACAAGAGGATGTAATTCCTGTTTTTTATGAGGAGATACCTGACCCACTTCCAAATTATGGTGTTAGTGGTTTTCCTATTAGTATGAGTTTTAATGAAATAGGGTTTAAATCCGTAAAAATGTTAAGTTTTAAACTTTTTGATGGCAATGGAGAGGAGATAAAAGATACTATTTTTTATAATTATAAAACTGACCCAAATAGAAAATTAAAAAAGTATGAATTTGCCCTTTTTCCTCTTAGACGTTTAGATTGGAATAGTAAATATACTGTTCGAGCATCTTATGAGGCTGATGGAGTTATAAAAATAAAAAAATGGAGTTTTAAAACTAGAAATTTTGATATTCCATTATATACCGTAACAGAGAATAAAAATCACTATATTATAAAGAAAGGGAAAAGTGCAATTTTTTATTTTCCACCACTATCAAATAGAGATACATTAGGAAATCTCAGATTCCCCTCAATTTTCGATATCAGTTTTGTAGATAAAAATACAATAAGATTAAAAGCAAAAAGCATGGTAGACAAGAGAATACTCTTTAAATTTGGAAAACATCAATTATATTTAGATGTTCAACCATAAATCTAACCATAAATAGAACAATTGAATATAATATATAAAAACAGAATAAGTTGTTTTATCTGTTTCATTTGTACACACAGTAACTATAAAATAAACTTATTATACTCTTATATTTTAGTTATAGAACAGCTCTCTATTCTCCTAAAATAGGGAAATAAGTAGCTAAATAGTGCTATTGAATCAATTTTTCTTATCTCTTTCTATATTCTTAACAAAATAAATGAATTAAAAGCTCTTTATCTTCAATAAGTAAAATAAACTATAATTGGAATATATTGACTTTTGAAATATTTTTACATTATAATCAGCTTGTTCCGACGGTATTCGTAGAAAATACCAAATTTTAAAAGGAGGACGAATGAAAAAAAGTGATAAAACTTCTACTCAAGATTTAGATATGCTCTCTGAAATTGAGATGGCTCAATCTAGTAGAAGAAATTTTTTCAAAAGAGCTGCTGTCTATTCAGCTAGTGCTATAGCGGCTAGTAGTCTACTCTCACCTGCAAAACTTTTTGCAGAGGGAAAAGATGATGAGTTTATTGTGGAAGAGCAACCATGGGCGACATCATTGGGATATGAACTCAATAAAAACCCTTATGGATTACCATCTCCATATGAGCATAATGTAGTAAGAAGGACTACTCCTCTCTTATCATCAGCAGGAGATATGCATGCAGCTATTTCTGTTACACCTCTACAGGATTTAGATGGTATCATTACTCCAAATGGACTTTTCTTTACTAGAACTCATAATGGTGTAGCAAGTATTGACCCAACTAAACATAGACTTATGATTCATGGTATGTTAGAAAAACCTATCGTATTAACTATGGATGAGCTTAAAAAGTATCCTAGTGAGAGTGTTATTCACTTCTTGGAGTGTCCATCTAATGGTGCTGCAGAGTGGAAATCTCCTCAATTTGACTCAATACAGTTTGTAAAAGGTATGATGAGTTGTACTGAGTGGACAGGTGTTAGACTTAAAACTATCCTTGCCGATTTAGGTGTTGACCCAAAAGCTGTTTGGATGTTAGCTGAAGGTGGAGATGGTTCATCTATGAGTCGAACAATTCCTACTGAAAAAGCTATGGATGATGCAATGATAGTTTATGCTATGAATGGTGAAGCTCTAAGAGAAGAGCAAGGTTATCCAATCAGACTTCTTCTTCCAGGTTGGGAGGCAAACTTATCTGTTAAATGGCTAAAAAGATTAGAGTTTGGAGATAAACCTTGGTATTGTAAAGAGGAGACTTCTAAATATACTACTCTTTTACCAAGTGGTAAAGCAGTTCAGCACTTCTATCCTCTTGAGGTAAACTCAATTATTACTTCTCCTTGTCCTGAAAAACCATGGACTGACCTTAAAAAAGGTGATATGGTAGAGATTCAGGGTCTTGCATGGAGTGGAAAAGGTACTATTACTCATGTTGATATATCATTTGATGGTGGTAAAAACTGGGTTGAGGCTAAACTTAAAGGTTTAGTATTACCAAAAGCTTGGACACGATTTAGTTATATGTATAAGTATGAGGGTAAAGATTTACTCTTAGAGAGTCGTTCAGTTGATGATAGTGGTGATGTTCAACCTACTGTAAACCAAGAGAAAAAAATTATGGGTGTAGAGGGTGTTTATCATAGAAACTCAATCAACACTTGGGAAGTAAAAGCAAATGGGGAGGTACATAATGCTCAAATGCGTTCATAAGACTATCACATTAAGTGTAGCGACACTGCTGTTAACTTCAATCTCAGCTTTTGCCTCTTTTGATGGCAAAAAAGATGCTGTTGATGGTGGTATGACTTACCCTACAAAAGATGGTAAATATACAGTATACAGTGTAAATAACCAAAAAGTTGACCCAATTAATCACGGTAGAACACCAACTAAAGGTGAACTTAAAGCTTGGGATACAGATATTATGCCAGATGGTAAAGGTTTGCCTGTTGGTAAAGGTACAGTAGAGCAGGGTGATGAACTTTTTGAAGAGCAGTGTGCTGTATGTCACGGTGACTTTGGTGCTGGTGGAGTTGGTTATCCAACACTAACAGGTGGAGATATAGCCTCTCTTACAAATCAAAGAACACCTGGTAAAACAGATGCTCCAAAGAGAACAATTGGTACATATTGGCCACAAGCTAGTACTCTTTTATGGTATATTCATGATGCAATGCCTTATGCAACTCCAAAGAGTTTAAGCTGGGATGAGACTTACGCAATTACAGCTTATCTTTTAGCTACCAATGAGATACAAATTGATGGTGAAGATATGGATGATGAGTTTGAACTTAGCAATGAAAATTTCACAAAAATAAAAATGCCAAATGAGAAAGGTTTTATCCCTAATATTGATGGACCAGATGGTGTTAAAAATGTAAAAGCATTCTTGTCTGATGGTAAAAATATTGGTGCAGTTGGTGTTAGATGTATGAAAGATTGTAAAGATGATGACGCAAAAGCTGTTGTTGTTAGCGACCCTCGTACAGATGTAAACCCTCCATTTAGTGAAGTTAGAGACCTACCTAAAAAAGATAATTCAACTATAGCTCCAGGTCAAGAAGATTACGAAAAAAGCTGTGCTGTATGTCATGGAAATGACAAACTTGGTGCACCTGATTTAGGTAATAAAGGTGCTTGGGCTAAAGTTATGGAAAAAGGTATGGATAAAGTTTTAGCAACAGCTATTAAAGGTAGTGGTGCTATGCCTCCAAGAGGTGGAACTGCACTTAGTGATGATAAATTAAAGCAAGTTATTGAGTATATGTACTCAAAAAGTAAATAGTATTTATATCTCACGATTAGTCCACAAAGTTGAAATATACTTCTGTGGACTCAACAAGATTAAGTAAAATTTTGTAATAAACTTAATATTAATCGTGTCAAGTTTAGATAGAGTAGCTTCAGGAATCGGAGCGTAATACTTGTTATTATCTACTTGACACCAATAGGGATTCCACAATTCACATCAACTGAAAGGAAATTTATGATGAACAGAAGAAAATTTTTAGGTTTAGGTTTAGCAGCATTAGCTCTAGCACCAATGACAAAATTAAATGCAACGGATTTTAGAAAAGAGAAGCCAGACGCATGGAAAGCTGAAAAACCAGCAGATGCTATTAAAGCACTTTATGGAGATATTAAACCTGAAGAGAAAAGTGTAGAGATTAAAGCACCAAAACTTGCTGAAAATGGTGGAAAAATTCCAGTAGTTGTTAAATCTGATATTGAAGCTAAATCAGTAGCAATTTTTCAAGATGCTAACCCTCGTTCAACTGTAGCTGTATGGACTGTTCCAGAAGGTGGAATTGTTGATTATGCTATTACTATGAAAATGAAGGGTTCAGGAAAAATTACTGCTATTGTAGAAGGTAAAGATGGTAAGTTCTACTCAAAAGTATTACCAATTGAAGTATCTAAAGGTGGTTGTGGAGGTTGATTTAAATCACCTCTTATCAAACTACATTAGTGTTAATTAGATTATAGATATTAAAATTAAAAAAATTCAATTTCAAAAGGAAAATAGATGAAAGTTAAAGCAAAAGAAAAAGACGGAATCGTAAAAGTAAAAGTATTGGCTAAACACCAAAATATTGGACCTGAAGAGGGTGAAAAAAAGAAAAAAGAGGCTAACTTCATCACTTCTGTAGTTGCAAAAGTTGGTGATAAAATAGTTTATGAATTAAGTGGAAGTGGATTTATGTCTAAAAACCCTCTTTACAAATTCAAATATAAGGGTAAAAAAGGTGATAAAATTTCAGTAACTTGGACTGACCTTAAAGGTGAGACTAAAACTAAAGAGAAAGCCGTTAAGTAAAATTGTGTGGACATTTTGTCCACACTCACTATTATGTTTTCAAAATGTACTATTATAAACTTAAGTAGAATAGAAGAAGTTTATAATAGTAAATTTAAAAATCTATTTAAAACATAAGGAGAAGAAGAATGAAAAAAACGACAATTTTGTCAATTGTAACAGCATCACTACTTTTGGTAGGTTGTGGTACAGATAAAAGAGATAATAGTGAACCAGTAGGTAAACTTATGAATCAAGTAGTCACTGTTAATAGTGATACTCAAGAGAGTGAAGATAGCAAAGTTCAACCATCATTAAATGTAAAAGCAGTTGCTACTGATGAGTTAAAAGAGGAGCTTGTTGCTGAGATTCGTTCTGAATTAGCACAACGTGCAGCACTCAAAAAAGAGATAATCAAAGAGTTATTAGCAGAGATAAAAAGTGGAAAACTTACATCTGCAACAACAACTGTAACAACTGTTGTAGCTCCTGCCACTACTAAAGAGATAAAGAGTGAAGAGAAAGAGACAACATCTACATCTAAAACAATAGTAGTTAAAGAGAAAACAACTGAGGCTAAAACAGAGACAGCTACACCATCATTTAAACTCTCTTCTATTGGCGAAGATAAATCTGTGGGAGATATTATCAAATCGTCACTTGGAGGGAAAGAGGTATCTAAAACTACTGCTACTGCAAGTTCAACAGAGGCTAACGCACCTTTTGACTATAAACTATCTCCTAAAAAAGTAGCTGATAATGTATGGTGTTTTCTTGGAGCTTTAGATAAGCCTACTAAAGAGAATGCTGGATTTATGGCGAATAGTTGTTATGTTAAGACTTCTGATGGTTATTTCCTAATGGATAGTGGACCATCATATCAATTTGCTAAACAGGCTTATGCTGTAATGCAAAAGATAGCTGATTTACCTGTTAAATATGTAGTAAACTCTCACCACCATGATGACCACTGGCTAGGTAATGATTTTTATAAAAAAACATTTAACGCACAACTTATCGGACCTAATAGTATCAATGAGAACTATAAAGAGGGTGATAAGACTAGAATGTATAAAGTTCTTCCTGCAAATGCAATTGAGGGAACACATATCATCAAATTAGATATTGTACCTAAAAAAGAGATGGTTATTACATTAGGTGGAGAGGATTTTCATATTATACCTATGGATGTAAAAGCTCACACGGCTGATGATGTCTTTGTATATATGCCAAAAAGTAAAGTTCTATTTGGTGGAGACCTTGTTATGAATGGACGTGTAAACTCGGACAGAGATGGTGCTGTTATGGGTGAACTAAAAGCTATTAAGATGATGAGAGGAATGGAGTGGAATACTTTGGTTCCTGGTCATGGTCTCATCACTGATAAAACGGCATTAGATGAGACAGAACTTTACTTTACACTTATGAAAAAGAGAGTACTAGAAGCTATGGATAATGATATTGATGCTACAGAAATTACAGCAAAAGTAACTCTTCCAGAGTTTAAAGATAAGGCAATGTATGATCTGCTTAACTCTCGTAATGTTGGATATGCTTATGATGAACTAGAGATGCTTGATGAAGATGAAGAATAAAAGGAGTTAAAAGATGAAGAAGATAGACTTTTTTCTTAAAACTCTTATCTTTCTTCTCTTGACTCCCCTATTTGGTACAGATGTTAATTTTGAATTAGACAAAATTATCTCTGATGCAAATAAAACAAACAAACAAGTGATACTCTTCTTACATAAAGATGGGTGTGGCTTTTGTAATAAAATGGTTTTAAATTTAGAAGATAGCAATATCTCAAAAGCGATAGATAAAGATTTTATTTTTGTTGATATTAATCGAGATAGAGATGAAACCATTTCATTTCAAGAATATAAAGGAAGTAGTAAAAAATTTCTTAAAAAATTAGAAGTTGATCTCTACCCTACCACCCTATTTCTTGATAATAACAGTACTTTTATTTATAATATTATAGGCTATCGAAATAAAAAAGTTTTATTAACTACCCTAAAATACATTGGTAGTAAATCTTATATAGATAAAACATTTGAGGAGTTTGAAGATGAATTACTCGGTGATGATGATGAATGGTAATAAAAATCAGTTAGTAGGAAAGGTTTTAGAACTTTTTACTTCTAAAGAATATGTTAACCATTTAGAACTCAATGAAAAAGGTATTATTGGTGATAAATTTTATGCCAAAGATATAGAGCGTTCGGTTCTAATTAGTACCATAGAAAGCTATCAAATGGCTAAAAATATTGGAATTGAATTGGAATTTGGTAACTTAGGAGAAAACCTACTTATCGACTACAATCCTTATCTACTTGAAGCAGGAAAGAGACTACAGATAGGCGAAGTAGTTTTAGAGATAAGCCAAAAATGTACCCTTTGTAAAAGCTTAACTAAAATTAACAAAAAATTACCAAAACTTCTTAAAGATGACCGAGGTATTTTTGCAAAAGTTATTCACAGTGGAGTAATCAATAGAGATGATGAAATATATATCGTTTAATATATAAAATACTTTAAGAAGTACTTTATACATTAAATTAAATAAAGAGGAGACATTATGAAAAAAATACTTTTTTCACTGGCTGTAGTAGGTGCTTTATCTATATCTGCAAATGCATTTACATTAGGAAATCTTGGAGATTTTGAATTCAAGAAATATGCTGATGGTTTATATATATTGCCTGGACCACCAATGGAGCCAAATGTAGAGAATGAAGGATTTATGAACAACCCTGCTATTATTGAATCTGAGCATGGACTTATTATGATTGACCCAGGTGGTAACTATAATGTAGGTAAAAAGATTTTAGCCGAAGTTGAAAAGGTTAGTAAAAAACCAATTATCGCTATTATTGATACCCATAAACATGGAGACCACTGGTTTGCAAACAAAGCGATGGCAGAGAAGTATCCTGATGTAAAGATTTATGCACTTCAACATATGATTGATGTATCAAAAGCTGGAGAAGCAGAGAAGTGGTATGGAATTTTAGATAGATTATCTAAAAACCTTAAAGGTACAAAAGAGTTTCAATTCCCTACAATTTCTGTTAAAAATGGAGACAAGTTAGAGATTGATGGTCAGACATTTATTATGCACCACCCAACAAGAGCGCATACCGATACAGATTTGGTTATTTTACATCTAGAGAGTAAAACACTATTTCTAGGTGACAACCTTATGAAGAGTCGTCTAGGTGGATTTGATGGTTCATCAAGTATTCTTGGAAATATCAAACTTCTTGAAGATATTGAAAAAGCTCCAGAGCTTAACCTTTATGTTCCAGGACATGGTGCTCCAGGAAAAATGCACGAAACATTGGATCCATTTATTAAATATATGAAACTTCTTGAAGAGGGTGCAAAAGAAGCACTTGAAGAAGATATGGAAGCCTATGAAATAAAACCTAAAGTAGTTGAAAAGATGAAAGATTTCCAAGGATGGGATGCTTTTGATGGACAAATGGGTAAACATCTTCAAAAAATGGTTGAAGAAGTTGAAGCTCTTGATGAGTAGTCACTCAAAAAGGATATAACATGAAATTAAAAAAAATCTCTACAATAGTAGCCTCACTTCTTTTAAGTGCATCACTTGCAACAGCAAGTGGTACTCTTGCTGACCTACATGGAACAAAAGGTCAACCAGACAAAGAGTTGGGTGCAATGGTTAAAAAACTGAACAGTATCGGTTTTGATGCTGTTGGTAAAAATGAGCATATTGAGACTCACTACTACAATAAATACAAAGAGAAAAACCTTGACCTTTTAAATTTTTATCCTGTGGTAGATAAAGAATTAATGAGAGAACTTCTTTTATCTAATCCTGATTTTGGAGCATATGCTCCATTTAACCTTTTGGCATTTAAAAAGATGGCTAAAGATGGTGGAGATACCACATGGTATGGACATCTTGATGCAGATACAATGCTCAATATTATTGGTGCAAAAGATGAAGCTAACAAGAAAAAGTTTAAAGAGATGGTTGCAAAACTAGATAAACTTGTTGTAGCTGAAATGAAACCAACCGTAGAAAAAAAGCTAACTTTCGATGGTGATTTACCGACACAACCTCTTTTAAAGATGGTTATGAAGTTTGATGAACCAGATGATATTGAAGAGTTTGTAGAAGAATTTGTGATGAAACATGATGGACTTTTTGCAAAAAAAGAGTTTATTATTGCAGGTTTTTTAGATTTAAAATTTGAATATGATGATTTAGATTTAGAATTTGATAAATATGATGCTTATTGGGTATCGTCTCTATGTCATTTTGGTTTCTCTAACTCTGTATTTAACCATGGAGACCCTCATGCAGGAGTATTTGCCCCTTGTTCAGTCTACTTCTATATTCCAAAAGGTAAAAATGAACTTCATGTTGGTTATGCTACCGTAGATAACTGGATTAGTACGACAGGTATCAAAGACAAGAAAAAAACAGCATACATGAAAGAGATTTCAAACAGTGTTGAAAAAACTCTTGGAGAATTGGGCTTTAAAAAAGAGAGCAGTTCAAGTGTAAAAAAAGAGCTTTTACCTGTTAAAAAGGTTCAAAAAGCAAAAGAAGCACCTAAACCTAAAGAGGTGACTGAAGCTGTTCAAAGCACACCTGTAGTAACAGGTTCAGCCGATTTAAATACCCAAATTGCTGAACTAAAAGCGATGATTATCAATCTTAGTAAAGATGTAAAATCTGTCAAAAAAATACTGGATGAAGAGTAGTGTTTTTTGAGTAGAAATATACAATTAAAGTATTTTTCATCAATTGAGTATTTTATTTAAATATATTTAAAGATAAAATACTCTATCATAAATTAAAATTATACAAGGAGTTAATATGCTTAAAAAGATTTTAAGTATTATAGGTGCTATTACTGTAGTTGCCTCAATTATTGGTTACTTAACCATAGGTACTAAAGTGGGAAGTCTACACCCTGATGCAATGGGTCACTACATGACTATGTTTGGAAAAGTTTTAGAAACTGGAAACAGTGCTGAAGCGATGATTAGAAAAGTAAAAATCAATGATGATGTATCAACAGAAGATGCTATTGATACCATGGTAGGAATTGCCGAAGAAAATAACTTTTTAGTTGTTGGTGATGCAAAAATGTCTATTAAAAGTAGTATCAAAGATCCTGATGGTAAAAGATATATCAGAATTTTATCTTTCTGTGCACCCTCTATTGCTGAGAAATTTATTGGATATTCAGAGTCATTTGGTGCATTTATGCCTTGTAGAATCTTAATTGTTGAAGATGATGAAGGTAACAGATGGTTATACACAATGGCGATGGAACTTATGCTTTATGGAGGTAAACCTTTACCAGATGACATGCTAAAGATGGCTGAAGAAGTTCGTGGTCTTATGTATGGTATGATGGATGCAGCTGCAACTGATGGTGATTATGAACCAGCAGAGTAATCTCTACTTACTTCATAACCCAAACAAAAGTCGATATATTTATATCGACTTTTATTCTCTTCTCCAAACACTCCAATCTCCACTAAACACTTTAACTTTTTCATATCCTGACTCATCTAATGCTAAAGCCATAAAAAAAGCTTTTTGACTCCCCTCCATGCAATAGACATAAATATCTTTTTCTTTACTTAATCCTTTTTTTATAAACATCTTCTCCAATAACTCTTTAGAGTTTAAAGATTTCTTTTTAGTATTAACAAGCTCTTTCCAATCAATAGAATAAACATCAGAAACATAACTTCCATATCGATTGCCAACAATATCAATCATAGAACAAGCATCTAATATAGAGGTATTTGATTCACTCCCCTCTTCTCTGACCCTATTAACAGCTTTTTTTAATAAATCTCGGTCAACCAAGGAATCAAAATTAAATTTACTTCTATCTAAATTATATGTTTTATTTAGATCCAAAATTCTTCCTGTATGAACCTTTTGAATCAATAATAAAGGTTTTAAAACAGATAACTTATCGTTTAAACTTTCTACTTTATTCATTAACTGTTTTTTAAATGAATCGTTATTATCTTGAGAAAAAATTAACTTTTTCTCTTTTAAATATTTATCATAAGTTTCTTGATTGGGATCAAGCTTTTGAATACTCTTATATCCACCATTTAATACTTTAACATGTTGATGTCCAATAGCTTTAAGTACTGCATATAATGTTGCTGAATTGATTCCATATTGACTATCGTATAAAATCAATTCTTGATCACTTGTAATACCTCTCTTTTCAAGATATTTTTTTAACTTTCTAGGACAAATTACAAATGGTTCACATTTCATATTTCCAAGAACATCTACATCAAATAAAGCATCAATATCTACTCTTTGACTTCCTACTATTATATTTTTTTCTTTTCCTATAGAGAGAAATTGTATATTTTTCCTGTTTATCATCTTCACAGCTACTTCTGGTTCTAACAAGTAAGATTCAGTTGCATTTAGTAAAGAGCTGGTGAGTAAAATAGCTAAAAACGATAGCATATTTTTTTTCATCTATTTTCCTTTGATCAATATTTTATTAGGGTCTTAAATAACCACCATTATGTCCATCTGTAACTAACTCTGCTAGAATACTATAAAATTCACCTAAAGCACGAATCCCTGTTAAATTCATTAAAAGATTACTGTTATTAGGTTCTACAAAGAGTAACGTTGGGGTACTACTAATTCTTACCTCAATAGGTAAGTCATCATAATCTATATTTATCATAACCACTTCAAAATACTTATTTAAAATTTTTTTAACCTTATCATTGGAAGAGATTACACTATCAAGTTCATCACAATATTTACAAGTCGTAGAGCGTACTTTAATAAAAACAATTTTATGTTTTCTTTTTGCCCTTGCTATTGCTGTTTTAAAATCAACATACTTTACCTTTGGAACTTTTTTTATAACTATTTTTTTTACTTTAGGGGTAGGATGGATCTCAACTTTATGTTTAGTCATTTTCTTTTCAGATCGATTATTTTTCAATTCATCATAAACTGTCGCTACATTTTTAGGATGCCAAAAAGAGTAAAGTCTATCTTCACTAAAAGAGGAAAGTTTAATACGCCTAATAGACTCCTCTTTACTGTAGCCTTTCTTGATACTAGAAAGCACTTCATCTTTTAAAAGAGTTAAGTAACTTTGTGTGTTTTTCAGTGCACTCCGTCGAGTCATGTACCCATGGGAACTAATAATATCTATCCATGGTAGTGAATCTAAAAGTTTTAATCCCTCCTGCCATACCACCAATGAACGATTATTTTTTAAAGGAACAATTCTATTATTAAAAATCATATCACCTGCAAAAACTATTTTTTTACTAGAAATCATCACAATGAGATGTTCGTTATCCTTTGGTATATGCTTTATATCAATCTGCAAATTACCAGCAATTATTTGATAATCTTTTACATCAATATATTTATCTATCGAAACAAGTTGAGTATGTGAAATAGCATCTCTTGAAAGCTTTTGAATAATCTTCAACTCTTTTTTTTCAATCAATCTATTTTTATAAGCACTAGGAGCAATAATTATTGCTCCTTGCTCTTTAAAAAAACCATTTCCTAAAATGTGTTCTTCCTCCGATGAAGTATTGATAACATACTTTACAGGCATATTTTTCATATTTTCCATTATGCTATAAGTATCTTGTGCATACTGATAGGTAGGTCCACTATCAATAACAACATAACCTTCTTTGGTTTCAATATAACAACAGTTAATCATATTACCACCATTCTCTTTACTCACTTTAGATGGTATACCAAAAAAACAATTAACCCCTTCACTGATAGCATATGGCTTTAAATGATAATCAAATCCAAATAGATGTATTGCTAAAAAAAAAGAGATAATAATATAACGCATATAACTCCTAATCAATATTTATTTCTATAATCTAACTTACAAAATAATTATCCGTATAATAAAATAATACATTAAAGTTGTTAAGAATACATTAATAATTCACTTGTAAAATATCATATTTTGTTAAATTAATATATCTATAATATAATTTAATTTAATAAACATATATTAAGTAAAAAACAATAAACTCTCTATAATACTAACAACTAGGAACATCTTCTGAGTCATTTGCATATTGGTATACAAAAGGATAAAGGCTTTCTGTCCATACTACATTATATTCGGATTTAATCTTAGGACATATTTTTTTTACTTCATTAAAAAATTCACCTGCTTCATATATCTCTTCCCATTCATCTTGAGAATGAGTAGATGCAAATACTAAACTGGTCATCAAGCAAATTTTTTTTAAATTATTAACATAAATCTTTCTCCCTGCATCCGTATCAGAAAAAGAAAAAGATGTTAAAAAAGAAAGTATTAATAATATTTTAATTACTAGTTTTGTAGCTTTCATGTAGTAATCTCCATAATTAAGTTACAACTATTATAGCATAAATCTTAATTCTGTATAGATTGTGATATGAGTACCCCCTCAATCAACTTATCAATATCTCCATCTAATATCCCATCAACATTAGAGTAAGGGATATTACTTCGTGTATCTTTAACTTGTTGGTAGGGTGCCATCACATAAGATCGTATTTGATGCCCCCAACCAATATCACTTTTTTCTATCCCATCAAGTTCAGCCTGTTTTTTTTCCATCTCATACTCAAAAAGTCGAGACTTTAACATCTTCATTGCAGTCGCTTTATTTTTATGTTGGCTTCGTCCATTTTGACACTGAACAACAATATTGGTCTCCAAGTGAGTAATACGAATGGCACTCTCTGTCTTATTAACATGTTGTCCACCAGCACCAGAAGCTCTATAGGTATCAATACGGATATCTTTGTCTTCTATCTCAATATCAATATCATCATCAACTTCAGGGGAAACCATTACCGAAGAGAAAGAGGTATGCCGTTTGGCATTAGAGTCAAAAGGGGAAATCCGAACCAAACGATGAATCCCATTTTCAACTTTCAAATAACCATAAGCATTTTCACCCTTAATAATAAAACTAACATCTTTAATACCTGCTTCATCACCAGCCTGATAATCAAGCCCTTCAACTTTAAAACCTTTTCTCTCAGCCCAACGTAGATACATTCTATAAAGCATATTTGCCCAATCTTGTGATTCAGTACCACCTGCACCTGGATGAATAGAAACTATTGCATTATTGGCATCATGCTCTCCACTCAACATCATATTTACTTCTAAGGCATTAATAGTCTCATTTAAACTATCTGAATCCAAATAAAGCATCTCTAAAGTTTCTTCATCATTATCAGACTTAGCCATCTCAAAAAACTCTAATGAATCTTCCACGGAAACCTTGGCAGTCTCATAACGAGCCAAGATTCGTTCTTTCCGTGTCTTCTCTTGAGAAATCAGAGAAGCATTTTTAGCATCATCCCAAAAATTTGCTTCTTGTTGTAACATATCAATTTCAGAAAGACGTGATGAAACTTCTTCTGGCTTTATAATATTTTTTATATTTTCTATTTTTATTGTAAGTTTTTTAAGTAACTCACCATACTCATATGCATCCATTATTATCTATTCCATTACATTAAATTAATTCTTATTTTATCTAAAAAAGAAAGTAATAAAGAGAAAAACTAGAAAAGAATAAAAGAGTATTAAATAAAAAGGCAATAATAAAAAAAGAGAAAAAAATAGGGAAATTAAAAAAAGAAGAAAAATCAAAGAGGCAGCGACCTACATTCCCAATCCAGACAGGATAAGTATTATCGGCGATGGGAGGCTTGACTTCTGGGTTCGGAATGGAGCCAGGTATAACCCTCCCTCTAGGCCCACCTCTAAGAAAGGTAAAGGTACAAACCGTAGGGGCGACCTCTGTGTCTGCCCTTTGTTGGAATACATTTAACTTTCTTAGCTATTGGTAGCTTTGAGTTTCTTATAAATATTGATTATATGTTGAATCAATATAGTGGTATGTTAATACATAACATAGTTAAGAGTCTATCGTAATGGTTTAATTGCTAATTAGGGTTATATGCTTTAAAACATCTTCAAGGTTTTACTTATAAAGTGTTTACACTTAATAAGGTAGTGACTTTGAAAGATAAAATAAAAAACAAACGATCTATTAGTACTGGTCAGCTAAATGACTTACATCACTTACACACCCAGCCTATCAACCAAGTAGTCTTCTTGGGATCTTCAGGGATGATTAATCTTGGAGTTGGCTTCCCGCTTAGATGCCTTCAGCGGTTATCACATCCGAACGTAGCTACCCAACTATGCTCTTGGCAGAACAATTGGTGCACTAGTGGTTCGTT
>Ga0256826_1001026_pt1 | contig 17358 bp, 16 predicted proteins | sample CV79metaG_FD_185975 | JGI IMG/M metagenome (GOLD analysis project Ga0256826, IMG submission 185975) | Hydrothermal vent microbial communities from East Pacific Rise, Pacific Ocean - CV79 | ecosystem: Environmental > Aquatic > Marine > Hydrothermal vents | place: Pacific Ocean: East Pacific Rise...
ACTTTTTACCTCAAAAAGTGCTCGCGTAGAGACTAATAGGGGTGATACCTATTATAGTGATCTGTTTGATAGATGTGAAGCGCGTCTTGATGAACTTCGTGCTCATAAACCTGCAAATCAGATCAATTTTGACGAGACCTTAGAAAATTATGGAACGGATCGTCGTGATTTTATGAAATGGGTTAGTGCTACAACAGCGATGTTGATGCTACCGCCTATGTTTGCTCCTCTTGTTGCTGAAGCAGCAGAACTGATGAACAGAGCACCGGTTATTTGGATGGAACTGCAAGATTGTGCCGGAAACTCAGAAGCACTGCTACGTTCTGACGGACCAAAGATCGATGAGATCCTTTTGGACATTATCTCCTTAGAGTTTCATGAGACCTTGATGGCACCTTCAGGACATCAGGCTGAAAAGCAGTTAGAAGATGCGATGCAGACGTTCTATGGTAAGTACTTGTTATTTGTTGAGGGCTCTATCCCTGTAGGTGTGGGTAAAGAGTGGTGTACGACTGGTACATCAGGTGAGAACTTTCTTGATCACCTGACACGTGTGGCTGAGGGAGCAGCAGCTGTTGTTGCTGTTGGCTCTTGTGCTACATTTGGTGGTATACCTGCAGCTGCACCTAATCCTACAGGTGCAGTCGGTGTTATGGATGTGATCAAAGGTAAACCTATTATCAACATTCCTGCTTGTCCGGCAAATCCAACGAACATGGTAGGCGTTATATTACACTACATCTTAACAGGACAGGTACCTGAGTTAGACTCTCTACTGCGTCCTAAATTTGCCTTTGGCTATCGTATTCATGACAACTGTGAACGTCGTGCGCACTTTGATGCGGGTGAGTTTGTTGAGTCATGGGGTGACGAAGGTGCTAAAAATAACTTCTGTCTTTATAAAGTAGGCTGTAAAGGTCCGATGACCTTTAACAACTGTTCGATTGTACGTTATAACGAAGGTGTTAACTGGCCTGTTGGTGTTGGTCGTGGGTGTATTGGTTGTTCTGAACCAGACTTCTGGGATAAATATGCGTATGAGAGACCAATGGCAGATGCGAAGATTAAAGCGCCAACTGGTGGTGTAGAAAAATCGGTGGATGAGTTTGGTCTTGGTCTGTTAACGGCAGCGGGTATTGGTATTGGTATTCATGCAGCGGCAAGTGCTTTTGCAGGTAAAAAAGAAGATGGAGGAGAGTCATAATGGCAAAGAAACATATTATAGTTGACCCGATCACACGGATTGAAGGTCACTTAAGAATAGAAGCGGTAGTAGATGAGAACAACACTATTGTTGATGCATACAGCTCTTCAACGATGTTTCGCGGGATCGAGACGATCTTGCAAGGACGCGATCCTCGTGATTGTGGTCTTCTTGCCATGCGTATTTGTGGTGTTTGTACCGGTACGCACTATCAACGCTCTATCGAAGCTGTTGAGCATGCCTTTGATGTCACCATTCCTAAAAATGCACGTATCGTTCGTAACTTGATCCAAGGTTCGCTTTATATCCATGATCACTTGGTTCATTTTTATCACTTACATGCACTTGACTTTGTTGATGTTGTCTCTGCACTCTCAGCAGATCCAGTAAAAACAGCGCAAGAGGCTAAAAAGTGGGCTACTGTTGCTGGTGTTTCACCTTGGACAGATGGAGAGAGCGCCTTTGCACAGATCAAAGAGCGTGTCGGTAAGTTCGTCAAGCAGGGACGTTTAGGGATCTTTGGTAATGGATACTGGGGTAATAAAAACTACAAATTAACACCTGAGCAGAATCTGTTAGCAGTTACACACTACCTTCAAGCACTAGATCTGCAGCGTGAAGCGGCCAAGATGATGGCTATTTTCGGTGGAAAAAATCCGCATCCACAAAGTATTGTTGTCGGTGGTGTTACCTGTGTACAAGATATACAAAATCCCGCTAGGATCGCACTCTTCAAACAACTGTTGCAGGACTATACTAAGTTTATCAAACAAGCGTACATACCTGATGTCTATATGGCAGGAACAATGTATGCAGATGAAGCCTTAGAAGGTATTGGTGGCGGACTGAAAAACTATATGAGTTATGGTGACTTCCGTCTTGATGATACCAGCTTCTATACGGCAGCGCTTCTCTTTCCTAGTGGTACCGTCACTAATGGAGATCTAAAAAGTTTCCAACCTATTGATCAGTCAAAGATCTCAGAAGATGTGACCCACTCTTGGTATGAAGGGGGCAAACCTCTCCATCCATACGATGGCACAACGATTCCAAACTATACCGGTTTTGGCCGTAAAGAGAATGGTGTTGCATACCTTGACACCACTAAAAAGTATAGCTGGGTCAAGTCACCTATCTATGAAGATACACGCATGGAAGTGGGACCACTTGCTCGAATGGTGGTCGGTGTGGCTGCAGGAGATGAACGTATCACTAAGTATGTGACCAACTTCTTGAAGCGTGGTAATTTGCCAACATCGGTTCTCTTCTCGACAATTGGTCGTACTGCTGCTCGTGCCATCGAAACAGAATTAATGGCAGACGTCATGATCGAGTGGGTGGATGAACTCGCTGCCAATGTTCTCTCTGGAGATCTAAGTACTTGGACTGAGTTTGATTTTGATACCGTAAGCAAAAATAGTAAGGGCTATGGTATGGCTGAAGCTCCTCGTGGTGCTCTAGGTCACTGGGTGCGTATCGAAGATGGTAAAGTGGCGAACTATCAAGCGATCGTACCATCGACTTGGAACGCGGCTCCACGTGACTATAAGGGACGAATGGGTGCTTATGAGTCAGCACTGATCGGAACGAAGATGGCTGATCCAGATCAACCTTTGGAAATCGTCCGTACTATACACAGTTTTGATCCATGTATCGCATGTGCTGTGCATGTGGTCGATACTAAGGGTAAGGAGCTGGCTGTCTATAAGATAGAGAGTCAGTGTAGCATCTAAGGAGGCGATTATGAGCTCTGAATATAAACAAGTCAAGCGGATGACGGTCTTTATGCGCTTAAACCACTGGGTGGTTGCTTTCAGCATGATCGCCGCTGTTGTCACGGGTCTCTATATCGGACATCCCTATTATCAAAGTCTTATTGCTGATCCTGCTGTAACAAAGTATGTTATGGCGTGGAATAGATGGGTACACTTTATGTTGGCGATCATCTTTGATGTCAGTAGTATTGTTGTGGCTTACCTATACTTTTTCTCACGTTTTGAGAAGCCTTATAAGAAGTTAATACCAACGTTGAGCAACATTAAAGAGTTCTTTGCTGTCTTTGTCAACCTCTTGACCCTCAACAGAGTCAAGAAGTTTGACTCTTCGCATGCGGACAGTTTTAATGCTGTCTTCTTTTTTGTCTTCCACCTTATGTTGGTATGGATGCTTCTAACAGGACTGCAACTCTATGTACATGGACTCGCTTCAGGTATTAGCTCTATAGGTTGGTGGTGGCCTGCGATGCTTCATCTTGCTACTGATTGGACGATTCCGGTGACGGGTGGGACATTAATGGATGTGAGATTGTCACATCACTATACGATGTATGCTATTATTGTCTGGACGATATTTCATGTCTATTATCAGGTGTGGCGAACGATCTTCTGGAAAGAGGGTGATATTGCTATTGTTGTTAGTGGCAGTAAGTTCGTTAAAAAAGATAAAAAGTAAACTGACCGAGGTTCTCCTCGGAACAATCTCCGTTTAAAGGGCTATCATGGCATTCGTGTTAGAACTGCAGACAAGCTCCTCTCAACCCTACATCAAAAACTATATTATCACTGTTATCAGAGAGTATGGGATCAACGCCATTGTGACGCAAAAAGAGGGTAAGATTATCTCTGCTTTTGATGCCAATCACCAAGATCTTGAGGCCTGTTTAGCGTCTATCGCTGAACGTCTTCCCGCCTCTTGCTTTTTAAAAAGTAGCAGACACTCTAGTTTAGATGGAGAACCAGACGAACTTCCAGATTATAAGATTGAATACCCTCTGAACCTTGGGCTCTGTCCCTCTTGTCAAAAAGAGATGTTTGATCCCTCTTCACGTCGCTATTATTACCCCTTTACCTCGTGTAGCTGTTGTGGTGGCAATTACAGTTTTTTGACACAATATCCCTTTGAAAGAGCCAACACCTCGTTTAAGTTTATAAAAGCGTGTAAAGCCTGTGAAGAAGAAGAGAAAAGTGTAGGTCGACGTGAACAACATGTTCTAAACAGTTGTCACAGTTGCGGTGTACCGGTACGCTTACTCAACAAAAATGCGGAACGTTACGCCAATGATGCCGGTAGTTTTAGAACGATGTTTGAGGTAGCCGCAAAAGCCCTTGTTGATAACAAAAGTCTATTGATGAAGACAACGATGGGGTACAGGCTGTTTTATAGTGCAGAACAGATAGAGGTCGATGCTGTCTTGATGATGATCAATGCTAAGAAGATCACGGAGCATCTCTCTTTGATCACGGAGGAGTTTAATGCACTACTGAGTATTGAGCGACCCATCATGCATGTCACTCTTAAAAACGAAGAACTCAAAAAACAGCTGGATCTTAATACACTAAATGTCAAATATCCAGATGATGGTTTTTCCATCCTCTTAGCAACCGAACTACAAAAACTAGGTGTTGATTATATTGCATATAAAGAGGCCGATGAAGCGTCTAGTGCAGACCTTTTTATGGATTATGACCTTGAAGTGACGTCACAAAGTGATATGCGACTTTTTCTGAACAAAGATGTTCAGTTCATAGCGGAAGGAGAGCGGGTCTCATTCCCTTCTAAAGGGCTGTTGGTTAAAAACACGTTAAGCGTTGCTCATGGTTTGGTTGGGGTAGAGCATGGCAATACGATGCTTTTTGACAAGATGGAGCATTTTGACTCAGTAAACGTTCTTAAAGCCAATGTCTTAGAGGGTGTGGATGAGCAGTATCATACAGATCAACGACCCATGGCTCAGGATGAAGCCTCTTTTATGTCTGTCATTGCTGAACACCAACTCTTTGGTAGTAAATGTGTGGGTGCTTATTTTGATGAGGAACCCTCTTTTTTATACTATGATGGCAAAAAGGTCATTCGCATTGTTCCTCCTAAGTACTTTGGGACAGAGAACCTGCTTGAGCAGATATCGGACCTTCGTGATGGCTCAGACCGACTGGTAGCAAACCTTAAAAAGAAGATGCCTGAAGCATATAAAAAACTTGAATCCCTGCAAACACAAGGCGATGTGGGACTTTTTCAAGCCACAGCGATCATTCTTGGACTTAAAGATGAGAGTATGCGGGGTGTTACCAACGAGGCGATGAAGTTTGTTGGCAAAGGGGGCATACAGATCGATACCCATCTGACAGATAACCGTTTTGATCATACTGCCTTTTTGGCGAGTATCATCAGTTATCAACTGGCTGAAGTCTCTACCGTTATTACAAGCTACTCGATCTTTGAATCCTTTGGAGACTACTTTAGTGAGTTAATACAGGAGATCAAGTCTAAGACCAAGTCAGAACATGTCATCTTATGTGGCACACACTTTGCTAACCAGTCTCTCTTCTCTCGAATGCAGCGAAACTTTAAACAGAACCCACCACTGATGAACATCAACTATCCTATCGGTAAGGAGAACGCTGTTGTTGGTGGAGTCTACCTTTAAACGTTATCGACTAAACGTCTCTGGTATTGTCCAAGGTGTCGGTTTTCGTCCCTTTGTCTATCGCTTGGCAACGGACCTTGGCCTGAGCGGGTTTGTCTTTAATGATGGAGAGGGCGTTGTTGTTGAGATCGAAGGAGCAGAGATCTCGCTTAAGCGGTTCAAAGAACATCTTCGTATAGATGCGCCACCTCTCTCTCAAATCGATACTTTTACATCTGAAACCATACCAACAGAAGATACAACTACCTTTGTGATCCAAGCATCAAAAGAGAGTAGTGTTCAGACTATGGTCTCTCCAGATATGGCGATCTGTGAGGCCTGTCGTGCAGAGATGAATGATATCAATGATCGACGTTATCACTATCCCTTTATAAACTGTACCCATTGTGGTCCACGTTATAGTATTATCACTTCACTACCATATGACAGACTAAACACCTCAATGGCACCGTTTAAGATGTGTAAAGCCTGCTCTCAAGAGTATAACGATCCTTCAAATCGACGTTACCATGCGCAGCCTATAAGCTGTTATGATTGTGGTCCAAAACTCTCGGTCATCGACTTACATGGTGCGACGGCAGCAGAAGATGTAGAAGCCATAAACTATATTTGTATGTTGATATTACGTGGTAAGACGGTAGCTATTAAAGGCTTAGGCGGTTTTCACTTGGTCTGTGATGCGACCAATGAGACAGCCGTTGCACAACTTCGTCGTGATAAACGAAGAGTATCAAAACCCTTAGCCGTGATGTTTGACACCTTGGAAAATGCAGAAAAGGTGGCGAGCTTAAGTGATGGTGAACGGAGCTTATTATCTTCTAAAGAGCATCCTATTGTTGTTGTCCACAAAAATGCAGCAGATATTCTGGCACCATCGGTTGCACCAGGTATCAACAAGGTAGGACTTTTTTTAGCTTATACACCACTTCATCTCTTGATCTTGGAAAAACTGAAACGACCTATTGTAGCGACGAGCGCAAACCTTAGTGATCAACCTATTATTACAGACGAAGATGAGGTTTTGAACAAGCTAGGCAGTGTTGTACACGCTGTTTTGAGCTACGATAGAAAAATCATCAATGCCTGTGATGATAGTGTGGTGATGATGGCAGGTCGTGAAAAATTGATGTTACGGATGGCGCGAGGCTATGCACCTAAAAGTCTGTTACTTCCATTTAAAAGTAGCAAAAAGATCCTTGCGTTTGGTGCTAATCAGAAAAATACGATTGCGCTTGGCTTTGGCGATCATATGATCCTATCACCCCATATTGGTGACCTTGTCTCTCTTGATGCACTAGAGTATTTTGAGCGTACACTTGAGACTTTTAAAACGTTTTATGGTTTTGAACCCGATGTGGTGGTTTGTGATCAACATCCACGCTATGAGAGTAGTATCTGGGCTAAAAAGTTTATGCAACAAAGCGTATCTGTTACGTTAATAGAGGTACAACACCACTATGCTCACGCCTTAGCCTGTATGGCGGAGTACCAACTTGACGAGCCTGTTCTCGCTTTCTGTTTTGATGGAACTGGGTATGGTGAAGTGAGTAGTAAGGGAGATGCCACTTTGTGGGGTGGAGAGGTATTGATAGCTGATACTAAGAAGTATGAACGTATTAAACACCTTCGTCCCTTTAAGTTGATAGGCGGGGAAAAAGCAGTCAAAGAGCCAAGACGGGTGGCACTCTCTCTGCTCTTTGCCTGTTATGATCTTGATACGATTATTGAGATGGATAACCCTACGGTTAAAAGTTTTGAGACAACAGAGTTAAAGACACTTCACACCATGTACCAACGTGATTTGAATGCACCGCTCAGCAGTTCAGTAGGGCGTCTTTTCGATGCAGTTGCCTCACTTATGGGTATCGCACACACCTTGGGTTATGAGGGAGAGAGTGGGCTTTTGATCGAGAGTGAAGCAGAGGCTGATAAAGACGCTTTTTACAGTTATAAAATAGAAGATGGTCTGATAGATTGGGAACCGATGTTGTATGAGATACTGTTAGCGGAAGATCACAAAAGCATTGCAGCCAAGTTTATGAATACCCTATGTAATATCATCCTTGATATTGCTTTGGAGCATCCTGAACTACCAATAGTGTTAAGTGGAGGTGTTTTTCAAAACCAATACCTTGTAAAACAACTACGTGAAGCGTTTAAAAAAGAGCAGATTCGCTACTATGTTCAGACAGATACTCCTATAAACGATGGTGGTATTGCATTGGGACAGTTATATTATGCCTTAAAGAAGGAAGAGAGATGAGTAGAAAAATAGCCTTGATTGGTTCGGGCAATGCCTTTTTTAGAGATGAGGGTATCGGTCTTTATGCGGCGAAGTATCTTAAAGAGAACTACAGCTTTGAACCTGAACTTGACATCGTCGATGGCGGTACTTTAGGCTTTAGGTTGATGCCACTATTACAAGAACATGATGCTGTTATCATTGTCAATACCGCTTCTGAGGATGATGCAGCAGTGGGGCATATTACTATTAAGAGTTGTGATGAGTTTCTTGATGGCTCTTTAGTCAAAAAGACTGCCAATGAGGTTGAGATTGCAGAGATGTTGCAGATCTGTTCACTTTCAGAACAGATGGCAGAGACGACGCTTATTAGTATCGTTCCCGAAGATATCATTACGGTGGAAGTAGGTTTAAGTAGTGCGCTTAGTAGTGTTTGGCCTATCTTTATAGCGTCTATACTAAACGAGCTTGAAAAAGTTGGGATTATATCAGTGAGAGAGAAGAGTGTACGCTCTTTGAGTGAGATATTAGAGGAGTTCGCTAATCCAAGTATTGAACATGGACGTGGCTTTTAAGCACGTTGCGGTTTGTTGAACTCTTTTATGATCTCTTGTAGTGAAGTGATTTTAGCATTTTGTGAAACCTTAATATTCTCTTTTTCTAAAAGAGTGATAACTGTTTCTATATAACGTTGAAACGTTTGGATCAAGGTCTCACTTAGTCCGATCTCTAAGGTGATCTCTTTGGGGATGATACCTAGTACACTTGAGCGGGGTTGTGTTTTGTCCATCATCTCTAAGATATCAAGACACTGTATGACTCCGATCTCATGAGCGCCACCACTGTTGAGGCCATACCCTGTCAGTTCAGAAGAGGGTATATGGTAGATACTTCCGGGATCATCATCGATCTCAATGGTGTCTAGTATTAAGATGTTTTGATACTCTAAAAAATGGTTAAGAAGGTTGATCCCTTCGACCCCACCATTGATCAGCTCAATAGCTGGTTCGAAGGTGTAGTTTTTCTCTAAAAAGACAGTAGCGTATACGGCAAGACCATCATCTTTTTCTAAGATATTACCAACACCTAACACGGCGTAAGTTGCTTCGTTCATAATGCTTTCCTTGTAAAGTAGGCCTCTTCTAGTAAGGTCTGTTGTCTTGCTTTGTCGTGATTAAACTTGAACTCTATCTCTTTAAGATAATAGGCAAATGTCTCACTACTAACACCTTTGTAGCGTACGATAGAGCGTTCAAAGTACTCCCAAAACTTCACAATATAGTTATAACGTTTTGTCACCTTGATAATACGACTTTTTCGTTTAAAACGCATAAATTCGCTGTTATAGACATCTTCTAGATGATCCTCAGTAAACTGTTGACGATACTGCTGAAGTGAGGGCATGATGATGTTGTAGAGATGTCCTTCATAATCAAAGCTCAAAAAGTTATGGGCGTCAAAGACCGCTGACTTTTTCAGACGTTTACTCTGTTCGAGGTAGAAGTACTCCTCATATTCGCAACTTACATGACGTAGTGCTTCATACTGTGTTTCACAGATCAAGGCAGCAAGCCTACGAAAGGTATCATAATAGTTGTGGACAGAGACATAGGAAAGTCCCAGTCGTTTAGAAGCGCTGAGTGCTGTCTCATCGTTGCTAAAACAGTTGATGAGGGTTATCACTTTATTGATACGTTCTGGACTCTGTTTTTTTTTGCAATGACTGCACTTAAGCATACCATCACCCAATTGATAGAGACTATGTTCACAATAAAGACACTCGTGTAACCATTTCATACACTTACTCTATACCACGATGGCAAAATGAGTCCTGAAAATGTATAAGAATGATAGTGTTTTATCTTGAATATATCTGTGTGGACTATAATAGAGTATAGAACTATCTATTAGGAGCAATTAGCGATGGAAATAGGGTATCTTCTTATCTTTTGGTACGGTGTATTACACGCCTTTGGGCCTGACCATTTGACCGCTATTGCTGATTTCTCGATTGGTAAATCACTTAAAAAGACCATGCTTATTACCTTGATGTTCGCTTTTGGACATGGCGTGATGCTGTTTATCTTTGCGAAGTTACTGCAGAACTATCTTGTCACAGAGACGATGACAGCCTATGGTGACATTATCTCTTCTAGCGTTATTATCGCAATGGGACTCTACCTGATCTACATGGTTGTAAGCAACCGTATTCAACTTAACAAACACACCCATAAAAACGAAGAACACATTCATATCTACTTTGGTAAGAAGCACTCTCATAGTGCAGGTACAGCACCCATGTCAGCACTAAGCCTAGGTGCATTAATGGGTATTGGAGGGGTCCGCGGTATGCTTGTAACGCTTGGAATGTTACATGGTTCTGTGGTTGAGTGGTATATGGTACTTTCCTTTGTCCTAGGTGTATCGGTGGTCTTTGTCACCTTCGGTGTGGCAATTCTCTATCTCAATAAAAAGTTATTAACCAATCTTACCAATGTACGACGTACTTTTATGCTTGCTGGAGTAGTATCGGTAATAGTTGGTACCAATATGCTGTTGGCATAAACATTTTTTACTAAGGAACTTTTATGTGTCAAGATTGCGGTTGTTCGATAACGGACCATGTACATACACACGATCATAACCATGATCACTCTCACGAACATCAGAGTGCACACGAGACGCTACACCATAACCCACAGTTAAATGACGTTAAGACGATCTCTGTCATCACAAAGATCTTGGACAAAAACAACCATGAAGCGGCGCACAATCGTGCACACTTTGAAAACCATGGTGTTCTTGCGATCAACCTTATGAGTAGCCCGGGTAGTGGTAAGACAACATTGTTAGAGCATATGGCAGATTTGGCAGACTTTAGGTTTGGTGTGATCGAAGGTGACTTAGAGACAAGCCGTGATGCTGATCGTATTAAAGCTAAGGGTATCCCTGCCTATCAGATACAGACCGGAAGTGCTTGTCACTTGGATGCCTTTATGGTACATCAAGGTCTGCATGACATGCCGTTAAAAGATCTCGATATCTGTTTTATAGAAAACGTAGGTAATCTAGTCTGTCCTGCAAGTTATGATGTAGGTTCGCACCTAAACATCGTCTTAGTCTCTATCCCTGAGGGTGGTGACAAGATAGAGAAGTATCCAGTGATGTTTCGCCAAGCTGATCTTATCTTGATTACTAAGACGGATCTGCTTGAGCACTTTGATTATGATATAGAGCATGAAAAAGCTGAGGCGAGGAAGATCAAGCCAGGTGTTGATATCTTAGAGGTCAACATCAAAGATGAGGCATCTGTTAAAGGTGTCATAGAGTGGATTGAGTTTAAACGAAAGATGAGGGTGTAATATGTGTCTCTCTATACCGTCTAAGGTTGTGAAAATTGACAAAGAGCTAAACCGAGCTATTGTAGATACTATGGGTGTTCAACGTGATGCAGGTTTGGACCTTATGGAAGAGGGTAGTGTTAAAGTAGGTGACTATGTTCTGCTCCATATCGGTTTTATTATGAACAAGATCGAAGAGGAAGACGCATTGGAATCCCTGCGTGTTTACAGAGAGATCCTTGAAAAACTGGATGAAGAGGAACGTGAGCGATTGGTCTTAGAAGATGACAACTGTGAGAACCGAGACAATTCGTGAGTGAACTTCAGCTCAAAGACCTCTATGATGGTTTTAGAGATCCGAAAGTCATCTTAGGACTCTCCAAGCTCATTGCTAAAGAGGCTGCTTCGTTAGATAGGGAGCTTAATATCATGGAGGTGTGTGGCGGACATACCCACTCTATTATGAAGTATGGACTGCCGCAGTTAATGCCGAAGAATATCCACTTTATTCACGGCCCAGGCTGCCCAGTCTGTATCATGCCTAAAGAGCGGATCGATCATGCTTATATATTGAGCTTACAAGAGAATGTCATCTTGGTGACCTTAGGGGACATGATCAAAGTACCTGGTAGTAAAGGGAGCCTTCAAGACGCTAGAGCAAAAGGGGCAGATGTTCGGTTTGTCTACTCGCCTTTAGAGACACTAAAGATTGCTGAAGAGAACCCGACTAAGACGGTGATCTTTTTTGCCATAGGTTTTGAGACGACTACACCGATGACGACTGCCTTGATTGATGTGGTGATAAAACGTAAGGTGGAGAACATCCTTTTTCACATCAACCATGTGACTGTGCCTGAAGTGATGGTGGAGCTTATAGACTCTCGTGATGAACATGTAGACAGTTATAACAATCGTATCGATGCCTTTCTTGGACCGAGCCATGTCAGTGTTATCACTGGCTCGAAGATCTACGAGAAGTTTCCGACTGAGTATGGACGCCCTGTTGTGGTTGCCGGTTTTGAGCCGGTCGATGTGATGGAAGCGATCTTGATGTTGGTGCGACAATTTAATGAAGAGCGTTGTGAACTGGAGATAGAGTATAAACGTGTAGTGACACGTGAGGGTAATGAAAAAGCGCAAGCACTGATAGAAAAGTACTTTGAAAAGGCGGACCTCTTTAAGTGGCGAGGTTTGGGCAATGTCCCAGAAAGTGGCTATAGACTCAAAGCAGAGTATGGCAAATACGATGCTGAAAAGATCTATGCGGATACCTTACCGCAAGAAGAGATCGAAGATCATAAACTCTGTATCTGTGGTGATATCTTACGTGGAATGGCAAATCCACCTGAGTGTACGATCTTTGGAACGGCCTGTAAACCAAGCTCACCCTTAGGGAGCTGTATGGTCAGTAGTGAAGGTGCCTGCGCGGCATATTATAAGTATGGGAACCTCTTAAAATGAAAAAAGTAGTGACATTAGCACAGGGTAATGGTGGTGAAGAGAACAACGAACTTATCACCAAGGTCTTTTATAGTGCCTTTAAAAATGAGATCTTAGAGAAGAGTGAAGATGCTGCCGTTATCCATAATGGTGAACTTGCTTTTTCGACAGACTCTTTTACTGTATCGCCGCTCTTCTTTCCTGGTGGTGACATTGGAAAACTAGCGGTCTGTGGTACCTGTAATGATCTAGCGATGATGGGAGCTAAACCAAAGTACCTGACCTGTTCCGTGATCATTGAAGAGGGCTTTAGCATCCGTGAGTTAGAGAAGATTGTCCGTTCGATGAAAAAAGAGTTACACAACAATGGTGCTATTGTGGTGAGTGGAGACACTAAGGTCGTTCCTAAAGGGAGTGTAGACAAGATCTTTATTAACACAACCGGTATTGGTGAGATAGCCTATAAAGGGATAAGTGCTAACACAATTACCCAAGATGATCTTATCTTGATCTCACGTGACATCGGGCGTCATGGTGCTACTATCTTTGCAGCACGCGAGGGGATCGAACTTTCAACAACGCTAGAGAGTGACTGTGCCTCTTTGAGTGAGCAGGTACAAGCGCTCATCAGTGCTGGTGTCAAGATCACTGCCCTTCGAGATGCCACACGTGGTGGCGTCTCTGCTGTGCTTAATGAGTGGGCAAAACAGTCTAAGATCTGTATTGAGGTTGAAGAAGAGAAAGTCCCTGTGAGTGAAGAGGTCTATGGCATCTGTGAGATGTTAGGTTTTGAGGCGCTTAGTCTTGCCAATGAAGGTACCTTTGTTTTAGCGATACCTAAAGCAGATGCTGAAAAAGCAGTTAGCGTGTTAAAAGGTTTTGAAAACTCTAGCAATGCTGTTATTGTTGGACATGTCAGTGATACTTATGTTGGGAAGGTCGTTTTGAACAGCTCTTATGGTACACGACGTTTTTTAGACCTCCCTACGGGTGAACTTCTTCCTCGAATCTGTTAGGTCTTAAGTCATGCGTATACTGCTCATCTCTACGGCTTTTAATTCACTGTCACAACGCATCTTTTGTGAGCTAAGAGAGCTGGGACATGTTGTGTCTGTACAGTTTGCGACAAGTGATGAAGCGATGCTTCTGGCGGTAGAGCGCTTCTCTCCTGAGCTTATCATCTGTCCCTATCTCAGTCGTTTTATCCCTGCTTCTATCTTTGAAAAGGTAGCAACCTTTATTGTCCATCCTGGTATTCGAGGGGACAAAGGTGCTTTCTCTCTTGATCATGCTATTTTGGACGATAAAGCGAGCTGGGGCGTGAGTATCATAAAAGCCAATGGCGAGTTTGATGGTGGTGACATCTGGGCGTCAGCAGAGTTTACGATGCGTAAGACAAAAAAGGCATCACTCTACCGCAGAGAGGTCAATACGGCCGCTTCGAAAGCTATCAAACATCTGCTAGAGACATATAATAAAAATAGCACTGTCATCAGACAACTTGCTACACCAAGACATCCATCTTTGATGCAGCAAGATCGCGCTATTGACTGGTCGCATGACACAACTGATACCATTATCACTAAGATCAATGCAGCAGATAGCTTGCCTGGTGTTAAAGATATGCTATTAGATGTAGAGTGTTATCTTTTTGGCGCCCATAAAGAGGATCTCAGTCAGGACAAAAAGATACGAGAAGCTAGTGAAAAAGTAGAGGTTAAAGCGATCTTTGCCAAACGTGATGGGGCTATCTGTCTTAAGACGATCGATGGTGCCTTATGGGTCTCGCATCTTAAAGAAAAAGAGCGTTTCAAACTCCCTGCGACCTATGTACTAAAAGAGAGACTCAAAGGGGTTAAGGAGTTTCGTATTCCACTCTGTCTTGAGACAAAGAGAGAGACTTTTTATGAGATCAGAATCGAGCGCAGAGGTGAGGTCGCTTATCTCTACTTTGACTTTCATAACGGTGCCTTTAGTGCTGAACAGTCCATCCGTCTTAAGTACGCCATAGAGACCTTGAAAGAGGAGTGCAAGGTCTTGGTTCTGATGGGTGGTGAAGAGTTTTTCTCCAACGGCATCCATCTTAATATCCTTGAAGATAGCAAAAAGGCAGGTGAAGATGGTTGGAGCAACATCAATGCCATGAATGACATGGTACGATCTACACTTTTAGCAGATGACATCTTGACCATAGCGGCTATTCGAGGAGGTACAGGAGCAGGGGGTCTCTTTTTAGGACTTGCTTGTGACTATGTGGTGGCAAGAGAAGGGGTTGTCTTGAACCCTCACTACAAGACCATCGGTCTAAGTGGTAGTGAGTTTCATACCTATACGCTACCTAAGAGAGTGGGTGAAGAGAAGGCTTCTAAACTCTTAGACGAGGCCTTACCCATCAGTGCAAGCGAGGCGAAGTCTGTATGTTTGGTGGACGAGCTCTTTAGTGAAGAGTTGGAAGACTTTGATGAAGAGTTACATCGATTTGCAGAAGCACTGGTGAGTGATGAAGAGGCTTGGTATGATCTACTTGAGGCTAAACGAGAGCGTTTAGAAGAGGATGAAGCCCGTATTGCTGACTTACATAAAAGAGAGTTAGAGAGAATGCACCCTGAATTTTGGGATGACTCCTCTTTGTTTCATCAACTGCGTCGAGCCTTTGTCTATAAAGCGTGTCCTACTACTACCCCAGAAAGGTTGATCTATGCATGAGTATAGCATTGTTCAGGCACTATTAGTGCAGTGCGAAGAGATTGCAGAATCAAATGAAGCAACGAAGATCACCAAGGTAGTTGTCAAGATCGGTGTTATGAGTGGTGTGGAACCTCATCTTTTAGAGGTCGCCTTTAACACCTTTAAAGAGTCTGGTGTGACAAAGGGTGCTGAGTTTGTGATGAATGTACAGCCCTTGACCATAGAGTGTCAAGCGTGCCATAGTGTCAGCGAACTAGAGAAGATGCACTACTGTTGTCCTGAGTGTGAGAGTTTGGATGTGAGTGTAATTGATGGTGAAGACATGTTCTTGATGAGCTTAGAGATGGAATAAGGAGAGAAAGATGCAAGAGTACTGGGAAGTCTATATGAAACCACTAGAGGGCCATCCTGCCATGGTCTCGTTTAATGTTAGCGTCTCTGAAGGGCTACCTGATATGGCCTTAGGTTATGTCGGCTTTGTGAAAGTAGCACTTCTACATCCTACTAAAGAGGGACTGATCTCTGCTGAAGAGGAGGGTGACATAGGCTTTATGGAAGACAGCTTAGAGATGGAGTCTCTGCGTTACCGTATTGGTACCTATATTGGACGGATTGTCACAAAGTCAGAGATAAACTTCATCTATTATCTAAAGTATGAGTTTGAGTGGAAAGATACCGTTAATGCTGCGATGAAAAAGTTCTCTAACTACAGTTTTGAGATGGGTTCACGGGCAGATTTTGAGTGGGAGGTCTATCAAAAACTCCTCTATCCTACCTCCTCACAGTGGCAGATCATTCAAAACCATAACTCGTGTGATACCCTTGCAAAAGCAGGAGATACCCTAAAAGAGAGTCGTGCGATAGAACATAAGATCTATTTTAAAAATAAAGAAGATAGAGCTTCGTTTATAAAAGTGATAGAAGAAGATAGCTTTTCTGTCCAAAAAGAGATGGAGCCTACTGAAGAGGTTTCACTCTATGGTCTCCAGTTCTATCGGGTAGACATCCCATTTTATTATAACATTGATGAGTTGACCTTAGCTATCATCGCTAAAGGCGAACAGTACCATGGTCAGTATGATGGTTGGGAGACCTCTTTAGTCAAAGAGTGATTACTCTGGTGTGTTGTACTCACGATCACCTGCATCTCCTAGACCAGGAATAATGTACTTGTCATCGTTTAGGTGTTCATCGATCTGTGCGATGTAGATGTCGAGTTCACTGTAGCGCTCTTCTAACATCTTAAGACCTTCTGGACTCCCTATGATGTTTAGTGAGGTTATCTTAGTCGCTCCCCTTACTTTTAATAACTCCATTGCATCTACTAAAGAACCACCTGTTGCGACCATGGGGTCGACTAAGATGAGATGTTTGCCTTTACAGTCAGGAACACGGTCAAAATAGAGCTTAGCTTTATGAGTAGACTCATCACGTTTAATTGCGAGAAATCCTGCTTGAGCCTTAGGAAAAAGGTCCATCATCGCTTCAAGCATAGGCAATCCTGCACGTAAGACGGTGACAAAAAGTAGGTTACTCTCATCAAAGAGTTGGAACTCCTCTTTACCTTGCCATGTGGTTATCTCTGTAGCTTGTAATGCACTCTTTTGAAGGGCGGCATCAGCTAACAAGACAGAGAGTTTTTTAACAACCTCTCTAAAGTTCAAGGCATCGGTCTGCGTCTCACGAAGACGATTAACGAGGTGGGTGGTCAGTGGGGATTTAAGTTCATATGTCATAAGTCTATTATAGTACAGAGGCTCTTAGAGAACAAGAATAAAGAGAGGTTAGAGGGATTGTTCTCTCCATATAGTAGAGAGAACAGAGAAGTTTAGATACCGTCTACGCGAAGATTTTTAGTCTTACCAACCATAAGGTCAGCTGTCATCTTAACACGCTTAAAGACGTTTTCTTGGCGGTACTCGATGTTGTACTTTTTGCAAAGGTCTTTAACAATCGGCTGCATCTTCTGGTACTGACTGAGTGGCAGGTTAGGGAAGAGGTGATGTTCTACTTGGTAGTT
>Ga0256826_1001027_pt1 | contig 17337 bp, 19 predicted proteins | sample CV79metaG_FD_185975 | JGI IMG/M metagenome (GOLD analysis project Ga0256826, IMG submission 185975) | Hydrothermal vent microbial communities from East Pacific Rise, Pacific Ocean - CV79 | ecosystem: Environmental > Aquatic > Marine > Hydrothermal vents | place: Pacific Ocean: East Pacific Rise...
ACGCCTTCGAGCAAGATGTGACCACGAGTTATGAGACCGATTAAAAGCCCCTCTATCATCTTCTCTTGTCCTACCATGACTTTGGCAATTTCATTTTTAATATTCTCTATAATTGGATTCAAACAACACTCCATATTTTATAATTTAAAAGAAAAAGTAGAGCCTACATTCTCTTGGCTCTCTATCTCTAAAACCGAGTTATGCAGTTTTAATATCTGCTTCACAATAGCCAAGCCTAAGCCCATTGAGTTGTCCCATGTATGTTCATCGGTTCTAAAAAATTTTTTGGTTACTTTTTCGATGTTTTCAGCAGAGATTCCCACCCCTTTATCAACAACAGAGACTCGATTCTGACTTACATTCACATAAACGGTCTCGTCAGAATATTTCAACGCGTTCTCTATTAAGTTTTTTAAAACTATTTCAATCAAAGCTTTATCTGCTCGAACAGTAAACATCTCTCCCTCCAAATGAATCTCACGACTGTATCGCTCCTCTAAATTCATTGCTATCTCAAGAGCTAAAGGATTCATATCAAATTTACTTAGATGAAGCTTCTGCTTACCACTTTCAAAACGATTCCATAAGAGCAGACGACTTAAAAGCTCTTCTATTTTATCGCCATTATTATAGATTTTATTTAAAAATTTATTTCGTAATTTAGGAGGAATATCTTCATCATCGGTTAAGGTTTGGGCATAACCCATAATAGCCGCGATAGGGTTACGAAACTCATGAGCAATGGCTGAAAGCATGTCAGAGCGTTGACGATTTTTGAGTTTTATTTTTGCTGTGTATTTACGTTTCTCTTTTTCGCGTCGTTTTATCTTCTGTAAGGTTTTAATCAGTTTTATATTTATACTCTCAAATTCTCTTGTAAAAAAACGTGCAGAGGAGTCCAAATTTTTAAAATCTGAACTTCCAGAGAGGTACTTTTCAACATTTCTAAGCTCTTTACTAACCTGTTTAGCTCCCAAATAAACCGATAAAATCAACAGTATTTGAGAACAAAAAAACAGAGTAATATGAAACGTAGAATCTTGATACATTAGTGGCACAAAGGCAATAACTAAGGCATAAAACGCTGTCACAAAAAGGACAATAACGATAATTCGTATTAAAACATATTTTGCTAAAGAGGGTTGCTTATACATCCTACTTAGAACTTAAGCAACAGATTTAATATCGTGTATTTGTCTCTTTAACTTATTTATCTCTTTAGTATAATTAGATAAATCTTCTTGAATCTCTCCAATATCCCACTCTTCTGTTGCTAACTCCAACTCATCATGTTTCAAACGATACTGAGCTAAAAGCTCTTCAATTTTTTTGTTAATTTTTGCGATTTCTTCTTTATTATTTATAATGGTTTCATTCATTTTTTATCCTTTAAAATCTTTTCACTATAGTAGCAAAGATATTATAAAGGTTCTCTACTTCTACAATAGAAGTTCGTTCATTTAGTCCATGAATGCGATCATTAATCACACCAAATTCGACAACCTCTATACCATAAGGAGCAATATGTCGTCCATCACTCGTTCCACCTGCTGTAGAAAGTTTTGTCTGAACTCCTGTCTCTTCTAAAATTGCCTCTTTTAACTGCTCAACAATAAACGATTCACGATTCGTAATAAACGGATAAGAACCCTGTTGAAGCTCTAAATCATAGTCTAAACCTTTGAACTCTTCTTCAATAAATGTTTGCAAACTCTCTTGAGATGTTTTAGTAGAGTTTCGTACATTAAACATCATCTTTAATGAATTTGGAGTTACATTGGTTACTTCCATTCCTGCACGAATATCGGTAATAACCAATTTACTAGGGGCAAAATTACTGTCACCATCGTCCAAATCGTGTCCTGCAATTTTTGAAAGGACTGAAGCAATATTATGAATAGGATTAATCGTCTTTTCAGGATAGGCAGCATGCCCTTGCTTTCCTTTTAGCGTCAAAAATCCATTAATCGACCCACGTCGCCCTATTTTAATAGCATCACCCATCTGTACTTCACAAGTTGGTTCAGCGATAATACAATAATCAGGAAGTAGATTTATCTCTTTTAGATGTTTCAAAACAATTTGCGTTCCATACGTTCCATCGCCCTCTTCATCCGAAGTCAAAAGTAACGACAGACGACCAGAAAAATCATCGTCCATATCACGAACAGCTTGTACAAAACTTGCCACTCCAGATTTCATATCTTGTGTTCCACGAGCATAAATATATCCATCTTTAATCATGGGTACAAAAGGGTTAGTCTTCCATCCATCTCCAGCAGGAACCACATCAACATGCCCTGCAAAACAGAGGTGTTTCCCCTCTCCAAATTGCTTGGTTAAAAAGAGATTTTTTACCCCACCTTCGTTTATCCATGTTGCTTCAAAATCTGCTAAGTAGTTTTCTATATAGGTAAGCAAGCCACCATCATTAGGGGTAATTGACTCTGCACTTAGAATTTTGAGAAAGAAATCAATAACATCCAATCGCTTTTCACTAAATTTTTTATTCATAAAATATTTGCCTTATTTTTTTAAATTATTTTTTGTAAGGGTAGCAAATATTTTCTTGATTTTACTTATTTTTATTTTTATCTTTATCCTTTAAATCCAATCGGTTTCCTTCCTCATCAAACTTACGTTGAAAATTCCCACGAATAATAGCAAAGGTCATAAAAGCAAATAGCAATGCTACACCGATATAAAGTATATCTCCAATAAGCATTTTAGACTCCTTCTACTTCTAATGTATTGGCAATAGTTATTTTTTGAAAACCATCATAGTTTTGGCGTAAGGCTTCATAGGTTACGATTCCTACAGCAATACTAAGGTTTAAACTTCTACCTTTCCCACCCATTGGTACGGTTATACAATTCTCTTTGTTTTCCAAAAGAACATCTTCACGAATCCCTCTCGTCTCTGAGCCAAATAGAATATAATCATCTTTTTTAAACGTCGCATCAAAATAGAGTTTATCCGTTTTTGTTGTTGCTAAATGACTCTTTTCATTAATAGGATGTTTTTCTAAAAATGCATCAAAACTCTCCCAAATAATTAAATCTAACTCTTTCCAATAGTCCAAACCTGCTCTGGTTACGGCTTTATCATCAATATCAAATCCTAAGGGTTTGATTAGATGTAAGGTTGCTCCTAAATTGACACAAAGCCGTCCAATTGTTCCTGTATTTGGTGGGATTTGTGGCTCTACTAATACGATATTAAACATATTTCTTCCTCTTTTATTTTAACTATCTTTGCTATAATGAATTCATATAAAATGACAAGGGATTTACATGACGACACCATTTAAACAGATAATTTCGGTTGCTATTTTAGCACTTTTATTCATAGGATGTTCTAAAGCACCCATTACAGGACGAACGCAATTTATTACCGTTAGTCCACAACAAGAGTTGGCATTAGGCTTTCAAAGTGCAAAACAAGTTTTAGCAAAAGAGAAAGTCAGCCAAGACCCACAAAAAAATGCCATGGTCAAACGTATTGGAAATCGTATTGCAAAAGTAGCCAGCAGTGAATACTCTACAGCTAAAAATTTTACATGGGAATTTTTTGTTATTGAAAATGATAAAGAAGCAAATGCATTCTGTCTACCTGGAGGAAAAGTATTTGTCTATACGGGTATCTTTAAATATGCCTCTAACGATGACGAACTAGCAGCCGTTATGGGTCATGAAATAGGTCATGCCCTAGCACGACACGGAGCAGAAAGAATGAGTGCAGGACAACTGCAACAGATGGGTGGACAAGTACTTGGTGCTGTTATGCAAGGTCGTGGAAACCCACAAAATACAGCCATGGTTATGCAGGCATTCGGAATCGGCTCTCAACTGGGAATCATGCTCCCTCACTCACGAACACAAGAGTACGAAGCAGATACCATTGGTCTGGTTCTCTCTGCAAAAGCTGGCTACAATCCACAATCAGCTCTAACATTTTGGGAAAAGTTCGCAAAAAGTGGTCAATCAGCACCCGAATACCTATCCACCCACCCTGCTCCTGCTAACCGTATTGCTAAAATCAGAGCATTATTACCACAGGTAATGCCTATTTATCAGGCAAATAAACGATAGATTCTTCTTAAGAAGGGGCTTCCCTTTTTAAGTCCTTACTCCAATAAGTTTTTCAAGAAGTCCAAACAAAACAAAACAATTTTAAATGGGACATTTTTTGGTAATATGATAAGATAGAATTTTCTTTGAAATAAAAAAAGGAAACAGAATGAAAACTATCTATTTAACAACACTTCTTCTAACTACAATAACTTTTACAGGCTGTGGTGGAGGAAACTCTAACTCTGAACACAATGAAGAGAATCCTACATCGGACAACTCTTCCAATAACAATAAAAAATTAAATGCCTATAATGTTCAAGGTTATGAATTAGGCTTTAATTATGAACGAGGAACATCTGCCTCTATCTCTTTTGGTTGTGATGGCAGTTTTGCTATGAATATCTCTTTATCAGGAGTAACACGAACAAGTATACATGGCGATGAAATTACCGTTCTAAACAGCCATCAACTAAAACTTGTCTCTTCTCAAACATCAGAGAAAATTCTTATTTCCTTAGATACAGAAGAGAACATTATAGAGGGTGTATCACAAGTTTCAGAATTGGATAACTACACTATTAACAGTATTAAAAAAACATCTTCATGTAATTAAGGAAATCAAATATGAGTCAGAAGAAAGTCAATAAAATTTTTGAATTAATAAAGCTTTTTGTCGAAAAAAAGAGATTATGTAAAAATGGTAATATCCTAAATCAACAAGACATAGTCATTGATAATATTGAGAACTTAGGTTTTAACATACGAAATTTTCGTCGTTATCTTGATGAGATTGAAAAGAGCTATCCACACATTATTAAAATCAAAAAACATGGCTCTGACTGCTATAAAATGGAGAGTACCTCTGATATATTTTACTCTTTTTTAAACCATAGCGAAGAGGTATCATGGCTACTTCAACTCGTTTATGAATCAGATAAAAATCTACTCAATGAGTTAGCAAAAGAGAGCTATCTACGGCTAGAGAAAATCTCAAAAAAAGAGAAAGATGTTTTTCTTTTTCAAGGACTCCCCTTTGATGAACTTCAAGAGCAACGAAGAAAAGATATTTTTAATATGGTTAAGTTGGCAATTAAAAACAGTGAATATCGTGATATTCACTACAACTATAATAACCAAAAAATTCTAAAAAATGCTCAATGTCTAAAATTACTATTTATAGACAACAACTGGTATATTGCCATTAACTCTCAAGAGAGAGGCTTTCTACTGCTTCGATTGGCATTTGTTACCCATGTCGAGTATGCCAAAAAAGAGACCTATCAATCCAATCAACTGGCTCAATATAGCCACTATTTCAAAACCATTCAAAACCCAATGACACTCTATGGTGTAGCCAAACAACAAGGCTACTTTTTAGCCTCGCCCAAAGTAGCAAAATATTTTAAACCCAATATGAAAAAGTATCTTAACTCTCAAACTTTTATAAAAGAGAGAGAAGATGGCAGTGTGGAGTTTAGCTTAGAGTATACACAACCTTTAGAGATATTGCCGTTTATTAAACGGTGGTTACCCGAAATTACTATTCTCTCGCCCAACTCTCTTCATAAAATATTAACAGATGAACTCACAACGTATCTTTTAAAGAGTAAGCCTATCTAAGTTTAAAAGCATTTTACTAAAACAGCTACTAGCACTACTCTCTTTATCAAATCCTGTAGCTGTTGTATTATAGAGTTCGGAGTTAATAATATCTCGACTCTGTAACTCTATAACCTTTAAATTGAGTTCACAATCGCTTTTTATAATATTCTCTCCATAAACCGTTGACTCTTTTTGTCGTAGTTTAGAAGTAATATTGATAACATAATTAGCCAATTTTTCATCTCTAACCAAAGTAAACTCTTTTGCTATTTTGCTCTCTATCATCGAACTAAATTCACTCTCATTAATATGTAAAACTGCCCTCTTTTTCTCACTAGGAGTCGATGGCTTTAGCCTTGTAGCATCTTTTATAACACTTTTCGGGGCTAAAGCCTCCGATTCCGAACGATTCAAGTAAAATAGAAAAAACAAACCTCCCAAAATTAGAGGTAATCCCAACCATAAATAATTAAAAACATATTGTTTCTTAGGCTTCGATTTTTCTAAAAGCTTACCAAGGCTAAGAGATTCCACAGCATTAAAAGTCCCTGACTGATTAGCTAGGGCATTTACCAACCCCACCAAATAGAGCTTATTGTCTCTACTAAAAAAGACCCCACTCCCCGAAACCCCTCGCATATACTCAATCGCATCTTCTCCTGAGGTATCATGGGTAAGATTCTCTATCTCTATCTTAAAGGTTTCCCTCTCTATATCGTTACATTTGGCTCTAAAATTATGGGCTTTATCTAACCCCGATGGGAAACCACGAATATAATAATTCTGCTCGTATTCCACTTTGCTAAACTCAACAATAGGCAATAGATTCATAGTAAATTCTTTGCTATCTAAAACCAAAACAACCAACTCTCCTACCACCTCTATCTCTACAGCATAATATTCTGCTCGATTTGAGAAGATAAATTTGACCTCATCAGCTTCAATTTGATGAGGCTTTGATTTTTTGCCATAAATACAGTGATAAACAGTTAAGATAGAGAGGCAATTATTATGATAAATCAACACCCCTGTACCTTGCTCTTTGAGGGTTATAATTTGTACGGTTAGGGCTTTGATATTATCTTTTATCTCTTTTTCATTCATCTAATATGCTCTATTAAACTCTGTACAAATAGATAATTTTCCCTTTTTATTATATTTACAAACAACATTATCTTCTATCCAATAAGGGTTGTTTGAATCCAGATATAATCCCTGCCAACTAATACCACTAGATTCAACACCATACAGTTGATATACTACTCTTTTATCAGAAGAAATTTTTGCTGATTCTCTTATACCAGAGCCTCCTAAAAAATTAAAATCTCCACCACCGACAAAGGGTATATCTGTAGGTTTTTTTAAATATAAATCTTTTTTTGTTACTTTAAAATAGCTTACTTCAGCAAATGTTCTACACATAGACTTGTCAGCTAAACAAAAATTTATTACCCCGTTCTCATCACTCTTTGTTATACAATCTGTTTGATAAGGCTCAACATAGGCAATTGCAAAATCAACACTACATGAGTCATTCTTTCCTTGTAAGGTAACCTTATGAAAATAGAAACTATCTGTTATTTGTGTATATAATAATTGCTCATTTTTTTGTGGACTTAAGTTATCTCCTAAACCAAGGTTATAAAGTCCTTTTACCTCTGTCTCATCCAAAGCTCGATTATAAAATCTAAACTCATCCATTTGACCTTTAAAAGCTCGACCATAAGCATCAACAACATTATTTGTAGCATTATTAAAAAGATAAGTTCCTATAAAGAAATCATAATTTCCCAAATCAAATTTATGCTCAACGGTATGAAAAGCTTTTAGCTTACCATTAATATATAGTCTCTCTTTACCATTTTTATAAACAGCACAAACATGTAAAAATTTATATCTATCTAGCTTTGTTTTAATCCATTTACTTCGATTTTCAAACCACCCTTCGTCAAAAAGAGAACCAAACCATAAAAAATCTTTGCCTGTTCCCTCTGGAATTCCTGAACCTATTTCATCACTTAATGTTAGAGCAAACCCTCTTCCTATGGATGTATTCCAACTATAACTATTGAAGATTGAGCCTCCATTTCCTGTAGATAAAAGATATAAAGATATAGTAAACTCTTTTAAACTATTTGGATTTTTATTAGCAATTTTAATATAGTCATCAATCCCATCAAAATTGATAGCTTTACCCTTCACTCCATCAACATAAGTGACATCTCCATGCTCTTCTCCATCATTCCCTTGACCACTACTATCTTTGGTATTTCCATCAAATTTATAGTAGGTTACTAATCCTTTAGAGAGTGATAGAGTATCTCCACCAGTACCCTCTTTTGAGTCATCTCCTCCACAAGCACCAAGCAGTAACATACCTATTACTAAAAATATCATCTGTTTCATATTTTTCCTTTTTTATTTTTCTGTATTTTATTATTATTTTTTACCAAACATTGTCCTATTTTAAACTTTTTCTACTCCTTAGATGCTGTAGTAATTGCTAAACCGTTGAGTTTATCAGGAAAAAATTTACTAGAATTATAAGTATCTGTTCCAAGATTTACTTCAATATAACCCAAGTTAAAATTTGGCTTCTCTATCTTGAAATTATATTTTCCATTGATGATAACTGTAATGACTTTAGCATCACTTTGGAGAGTACCAACAATTTTTTTACCATATCGAAAACTACTATTCTTTTTAACTTGACCATTAACACTAATTTCTCCATTAGAGAAAAAAAGTGTCAAAACATTTCCATCTTTTCCAAGTAAAGTTACACCAGAACCTCTAGTATTCAAATAGCAATCCATATCAAAAGTTACTCCCCATTTAGTCTTAGGCTCTTTGAGTTCAACTTTAAAGCTTCCACTCTCTTTCGGTATATAATGCCCATTTTCAAGTTTGAGTGAAGTCGATACCACCGTTTTAGGCAAATCATAAGTGGAGTCTGTAAAATTTCCATCTATAGAGTTAGAGAAGTGTTGAGCCCCTAAATTAAAGACCATATTTGCCATAAGTAGATTGGTAGTTGCCACTACGATTAGTGCTAGTTTTAGATTTTTTTTCATATCTTTCCTTCTTTATTATTTTAAATTTTATCCCCTCACTTTAGAGGGGTTTGAGTGTTATTTATAGGATAGACCATCACATTTTTAGGTTTAACCCTACTATCTGTAGGAAAAAGAGTAACATCTTTGGGGAAGATAACAGGTTTCCCTTTGTATTGTCGTAGTGGAGTCTCTTTTTTCTTTACCGTTAGAGATTGGCTCTTTATACTCTTCTCCACCACTTTTTCCTCTTTCACGATAGGTGTTGTTTTATTGTTAACCATTGGAGTCGATGGCTTTAGCCTCGCTATCTCTTTTACAGTTTCATTTTTCGGGGCTAAAGCCTCCGACTCCAAGCTATGCAGATAATAAAAGAGTGCCACCCCACCCACACCCAATAAGAGAGTTAATAAAAAAACCTTTTTTACAACACTCTTTTTTTGAGCTTTTCTCTTTTTGATAAGCTTACGTAGATTAAGACACTCTACAGCATTAAATGTTCCCGATTGATTAGCTAACGCATTAACCAAGCCAATTAAGTAGAGCTTTTTATTTTTACTAAAAAAAACCCCACTCCCTGAAACTCCTCTCATATACTCTATAGCATCATCTCCCGAAGTATCATTGGTCATATCCAAAAGCTCTATCTTAAATCGTTCTCTATCTACTGCATCATCATTGCATTTAGCGTTAAAATTATGTGGCTCATTTAAACCTGTAGGAAATCCTCGAATATAATATTCTTGTTTATACTCCACTTTCCAAAACATAGCTGTTTCAAAGTTAGCTAACTCCTTTGAATTAAGTTCTAACAGAACCAATTCTCCAATATCTTTTATAGAAATAGCATAAAGTTCAGCTTGATTGTAAAAAATAAACTTAACATCATCGGCTTCAATATTTTCATTTTTCTTCACCTTTCCATAGATAACATGATGCACAGTTAAAATATAAGGCTTATTTTGGTACATTATTAAAACCCCTGTACCTTGCTCTTTTGGGGTTATAATTTGTACAGTTAGGGCTTTGATATTATCTTTTATCTCTTTTTCATTCATTCTCTCTCCTCTTGCTATAACGATATTTTGTTCGATAAAATCGAACCTACAGCTCTATCTGCTGACAATTATAGATAAGCTCACAATTATATTTTTCCTCTTCCTTTTCACTCAAAAGATGTGTTTTTGACTCCTCATAAACTTCTTTAGAATAGTTATAATAAAAATATATTTTTTTACTTCTATCTCGACTTTTATGACATAATACTCGTGCCAAAGTTTCTATATTTGGATGTCCATAGCGTCCATTGGTACTGATAATATAGTGAAAGGACTCTACCAAAGCCAAAAACTCTTCACTGGTATGATATTTGCTTCCATGATGAGCCAATTTAAGATAGTCCACTTTTAGCCGATTCTCGGATGAATAGCCCATTTTTCTAAGTGAAGCAATAATAATTTTATCTTTAGCATCGCCTAAAAGTAAAACCGTTTTTTCTTTATATGTTATCAACAGAGAAAGACTTGCTCCATTGGCAGGATCATCTTTCAACCGTTTCTCTTTAAATGGTCGTTCTATCAATAAGTGTTCCAAATCTATAGAAATCTTTTCTTCTTTTACACTTTGGCTAATCAATGCCTCTTCTTTGACCTCTCCTATCTCAAACGCTTGATTAAAAACTTCCAAAGCCTCATAACTCGGAGATAAAAATGAAATATTCAACCCAAAAAACTCAAAAGATTCAGATTCATTGGTTATCTCCTCTCTATTGCACCTCAAACTATCAGAAGTATTAATAAAATCAACCAATGCCACCCCATCAGACTCACTAATCATCGTTGAATCGCTCTTTTTTATCATCTTTCCTGAATTAAAAAAGATATTTTGTACTTTCTCTTTTTGAGAGCTATCGAGCAGTTTTAAAATACCTCCTATATGGTCTTTGTCTATATGGGTAATGAACACAGCATCGAGTTGCTCTATTTTTCGTAGAGCTTTTTTGATATATTTGGTGTAGGTATTTGGCATACCACCATCTATTAAAATATGATGCTCTTCATCATCTGTTCCATCAAAAGAGAGAAGTAGAGCATCGCCACTGAAAGCTTTTAGGATTTGGAGAGCTAGCATATTATTTTACATATATTTTAGCTGTGAAAATATTTGTTGAACCTTTGGGACTAATAACACCATTTTGAATATAACCTCTGGCTTTAAAAACTAAAGTTTTATCTCCACTAAAATAGTGTTCTATGGTTGTTTTAGCATTTTTTCGATAAATTTGTTTAGTGTCAATTGCTGTTTGTAGTTCAGGAGTTGATATTTCAAAACGACCAAATGCTTGTCCATCTTTATTTGCAATATCAATAATAAGTTTTTTAGGTTCTTTAAATCCTGATAGTTTAATTATATGTGTATTTACAGGATTCTCTTTTCCCTCTTCAACAGCTGTAATCATCCCCGATATAGTCACAAGCTTAGAATCAGGGGTAATGATAATCTCTTTACTATTTCTTTTATTTTTTGTCATTTTACGACTTTGTATAGTTGTAGTTTTTTTACCCTCAACCGTTGTATACTGTCCCTCAACTAAATTTTGAGTATAAAGGTTCTTTACCATATTAGTCTTTGGTATTTTACTCTCTGATACTCCCATCAGTCCCCCTGTTTCCACCGATAGGGCTTTGACTTTAATCTCTATATCATTACCAAGGTCAGTCAAAGAGCCTGAAATAACCGTATCAACTCCATAGATTTTCCCTATCTTTTTCATGGTCTTTGGCTCTACAAGCCCCGAAGCAGAGAGTTTTAGCTCTTGTAAAATTTTGGAGAGTTGTCCTCGCTCAACAATAGTATAGTTGTTATCTTTGTTGAGCCGAAAGAGTTTAATTGCAAGTTTTTCAGAAATATTTCGCCCAAGATTATTGATGCTTCCATCAAGATTATTAAAATCTATCACAGCTATCATTTTAGACTTTTTCCTGAGGAGGCTCTGTTGTAGTTCTTTTCCTATTGTATCAATGGCATCATCCAAATTAGCCAGTACCATACTGCTTAGTAGTACTACAGTTGTTAAAATTTTAGTTAGTTTCATTCTTTTCCTTTTTTTATTGTTGTTATATTACAAGAAAAAAGATTATTTTTTATATAAAATTATTATTTTTAAATCTAAAAAAATAAATTTTGTTATTTAGGACATTTTTTGGTCAACCAAGTGATTATAATAATCGCAGAAAAAAATAAAAAGGAAAAATATGAAAAAAACAACCATCATCATATTAGCAGTAATAACAGGAATTTTATCAGGATGTGCAGGAGGAAATCCATCTCCCGAAGACCAAGCCTCTCTCAAAAAGAAAACAGCCAAGTTTTTTGGTACTACTACGGATAATATAACACTCAACAATTTTAAAGGGGGTTTAGTTGCTACAGGTTACAAAGCCACCTATCAAGGAACTCTATATAACTGTTTTGAACATAGCCTTTATGGGTATGTTCAGTGTAAAAAGCCTGGGTATTAGTAGAGGATTTATATCGTGATAAAAGAAAGTCAACAAAAATTGGCTTTTAACTAGCAGTTTAGGTTAGCTCTATATTAGTTGCCAAGAAATGAGGTAAAAATAGCACCTTTGCCTCATTAAACTCCTTCTTACCTATCTGATTAAAATTTAAAACATACCCCTTTTTAGGTTTATAGTTCTCTAAAAAGTAGTGATAAGACTTAGATATTTTCATAGAGCTTAAGTTTGATTTTATCTCTACAGGGATGGCATCATCAATAATAAAATCTACCTCTGCCCCATTCTTGGTTCGGTAGTATTTCACATCTCTCTCGACCAACTCACGAAAGACAAAGTTCTCCAACATTGCCCCTTTGTCTACTCGGTCTTCAAGTGCAGAGAAGTTTTTGATAATCACATTTCTAAGCCCCATATCAAAAAAGAAAATCTCAGGATTTTTAACTATCTCTAGCCGTTTATTGGTAAAAAATGGAGTAATGGTTTTGGTTAAAAATGCCTTTTCAAATACCGACAGATACTCTTTAAGCTGTACCGAGTTGACTCCAATGAGCATAGAGAGTTCATTATACGCTATAACATTACCTATCTGTAACGAAAGAGCCTTTAGAAGCTTATACATCTTGGTCTCATCAGCTATTTTGGCTATCTCTTTGATGTCTCGCAACAGATAGATACTCAATAGATTTTTTAACACCTCTTTTTTCTCATCATTGGTTTTACTCAGTATCACTCGTGGGTATCCACCATAAGTAAGGTACTCATCAAGATAGCCATAGATTTTAACCACGCTATTTTTAATTTATATTTTATTATAGCGTGGTTAAAATGATAGATAAATTAAAAATAGATTAATTTCGTGTTCGATAAAATCAACCCTACAGTTGAGCCTCTACAAACCCAACCAACTCCTCAAAATCCCCTCGATACTCACGCATCACATAAGCAATAATTTGAGCTTTAATAACCATCTCATCTTTACATAAATATTCAGACAATACATAAAATAGATTATGCAAATCTTTTAAATCCAACTCATACAAAATAAATGATTTGAACTCGTCTGAATTGTCTATAGCTCTCATAAATTTTTCATCTTTTTTTAGTTTTTCAAGCATATAAACCTCGGGGGCATTTGTTCCTGCAAATTTACGAAACATTTTTTCTTTGTTGCTCTCAAAAACATCATTAAATCGTTCTCCCTCTTTAAGAACATATTTTTTATACCAACTGATAAGCTCTTGACCTGTCAAATCTCCATCGGCTATACCTACAGCCTTACCCAATAAAGTGTTTCGATAGTGAGCTCCAACCATTCGTATTACGTTCTCTTTGCTTCCCACATCGACCAAATTGATTCTTTTTAACAGTGAACTGGGGAACAGCTCTTGAAGCATCATCTTTGCAATATGATCTTCGACATAAACCGTAAGTTCCGATGGGGCTTCGCCTACCAATTCAGAAAATGCCATTGAGGTACTTGGAGCGTAGATAACCTCTAGTTTTTCATCAAATTTTTTAAGTAAAATTTTCCCTTCAGAAGGCATGGCATTAAATAAAAAAGGCGAGTGGGTGGTAAAGATAAGCTGTAACCGTTTGGTATAGACGATAGAAAAGAGCTTCTCTATTAATACCTTTTGGGCTTTGGGGTGCAATCCTAACTCCAGCTCTTCTATCAGTACAATACTAGAGTTGGGTAGCTCATTGATTCGGCTAATCATGGCGATGATAACCTCTTCTCCTGCTCCCATATTAAAGTTGCTGTAGCTTAGACCTGAATCTAGGTTGATGCTGTTGAGCTTAAAGTTTACGATTTTGTCCGAGCTATTGACATCTACAGAGTGTAGGGGTTTGTTGAGAATATTGCGAATCATCGCTGTACTTTCACTCGATAAGCTCTCTTGAGTAAAGGCTGTTCCACTAGAGGAGAAGGTATTTTTGAAGGTATTAAACTCATGTGCAGGAATAACCCGTGAAACACCATAGAAATCAGAGTAACGGTGGGGACGAAGCCGATAATCATTCCACTTTTTTCCCTTTTTTAGGGTATGCGTTCTCTCTTTTCCTTTTTGAAAAACGGTATAGTTTATCTCTGCATTTTCACTCTTTTGCTCTCCTCTAAAATGGATAAAAAAATCACTAAAAGTATAATAAGGCATCGCTTTTTTAGAATTAGAGAAACGATAAGGTTTATGCTCTTTATCTTTGTTGTGATAGAGACAGGCTATGAGTTGTAGTATGGTAGTTTTTCCGATTCCATTGGCTCCTGCTATGGCTGTAATGGGGTAATCAAATCGAATATCTACATCTTTAACACCTCTTAAACCTACCTCATTAAAGGTAATAGAGCTTAGCTTTTGGTCGAAGTATGGAGTTTGCCATTTGAAGGCTAGTTGTTTTTGAATACTCATTATTTTATAGGCATATCATAGATTTTGACTTCTATATCTTTGCCATTAATTGTATAATTTGCTTTGATATTACCAAATATTGTTGTTGCATCATATCCTCCCCCTTGAGCATTAAATTCCATTTTAGAAATAAGGCTTCTACCTGCATCAATCGTTGTAGGTATTTCAGCTTTAACAAAAGTATTTTTATTATTATTCCATCTTAAGCCATTATTATCTGCAAGAGTAGTTTTATCTTTATATATTTGAATATTTAAAGGTTTATCTGTTTTATTTCTATAAAATGCTGTCACTTCCAAATAACTCATATTACGCGTTTTTTTCAACTTCTTAAACTCTATTAAAATATCTTTATTCTCAAAAATATATTTACTATGAGCAGATTTTTTAGGGGCTTTATATGCAGTAGAAGAGCTAGAAGATGAACTACTACCCACTTTCACACTATTCTGCCCCATCAATTTAGCCACACTCCCCACCTTTGGAATCTTGGTAGAAGCACTGGCAAGAATCTTGGCTGACTCTACCGAAATTATGTGAGCATTGACCTTTATATCATTACCCAAATCGGTCAAAGAGCCTGTAACAATCGAGTCTACATTTAGAATCTTGCCAACCTCTTTCATGGATTTTGGGTCAAGCAGTCCAGAGCTAGAGAGTTTGAGCTGTTTTAGAACTTTGTTGAGCTGTCGGCGTTCGACTATCTCATAGCCTTTATCTTGTTTGTTTTTTAGAAGCTCATTGATAAGCTCTTCGGCTAAAAAACGCCCCAAATCGGTTACATTGTCGTTTAGGTCGCTAAACTCTATGACAGCTATCTTTTTTTTGCCCTCTTGAAGCATACTTTGTGATATTGATTTCCCTATTTCAGCTACACCCGATTCAAGATTAGATGCTCCAAAGCTTGGAATAGTTAGAAGTAGTAGCGAGAGTAATAGTGTTCTTTTAACTCTTTTCATTCTTTCCCTTTTTATTTTAGCTGTTATATTACAGAAAAAAAGGTTATTTTTTACCTAAAACTATTTTTTTTAAGTTTAAAAAAATAGTTTTTGTTATTTCGGACACTTTTTGGTTAAGTAAAAATTTAAAAACACCCTCATCTACTTCTGCTATACTTCCCTTATGAAAAAAACTTACGCTTACAACCACCAACCAATCAATTTTAACTTTGCTCAAACCATTGAACGTTTCTTTGTAGAGGAGATTCCTCTTTTTAAATTTGCAGACAAAGGCTCGAACCTTATATTAAAAATTAAAAAAACCGATATGAGTACCTTTAAACTTATTACTGTTATTGCAAAAGCTACACAACTTGAACAGCGTGATATTGGTTATGCTGGTCTCAAAGATAAAAATGCGACGACCATTCAATATATTTCTATTCCAAAACAGTACGAGAGAGATGTTGTCAAAAACTTGACCACAGAAAAAATAGAAATTCTTGAAAAATACTACAGTAAATTTCCGATTAAAGTAGGACAGCTTAAAGGAAATAAATTCTCTATTATTTTGGAAAAAGTAGATAAAAAAACACAAGAGAGTATTCAAAAAGTTGCTGAAGAGCTGATTATTCATGGGATTCCAAATTACTATGGGTATCAACGTTTTGGAGAGGATTCAAAATCGTATGAACAAGGAAAAGAGATTGCCCATTCAGGGAAAAAGCTAAAAGGTGCAAAAGAGAAACTTTTGGTCTCTGCTTATCAAAGCTTTTTATATAATTCTTGGCTTTCAGAACGGGTTTCTATCTCTAAAACCATTGATAAAAATTCAGAAGAAGACGCTTCTAAACTGTTAGAATACCCAATGGAGTTGATTCAAGTATTGGCAAAACAGCCTCAATTTTTCAAGCTTTTTATTGGCGATGACATGCAAAATTACCCTTATGGGAAAAGCTATCCATTGCAAGACTTTAAACGAGCTTCAAAAGATTTTATGGCTCATAAATCCAGTCCAACAGGTCTGTTAGTGGGCTACAAGGTTCAACGTTCATTAGCCGATGCACGTCACTTGGAAGAGGCTTTTGATGATACTGAACTCTATGCACTCAAAGGAGACAGACGCTATGCGTGGATTTTTCCTAAAGAGTTAAGCTTTCAATACAATGAGACAGAAAAGAAGTTAACCATTAATTTCTATCTCCCAAAAGGTTCGTATGCCACTACCTTTTTAGAAGAGATTGCTAAAAAGTCACTCAAACCAAAAGATAGACGATGAAAATAGTAAATATAGAGAGCCAAATTTTAAGAACACCTCTGAAGACTCCATTTAAAACAGCCCTTCGAACGGTTACGCATTTAGAAGATTTGATTCTGATGATTCATACGGATAGTGGACTTGTTGGTTATGGAGAAGGGGCATCAACCCCTGTAATTACAGGAGAAACACTGGTTTCGATGCAAGGGGCTATTAAGCATATCAAACCACTAATTATCGGTAAAGAGATAGAAGATTTTAATACTCTACTCAAGATTTTACAAAACTCTATGGTGCATAACTCTACGATTAAATCAGCTATAGAGATGGCACTTTATGATTTACGAGCTCAAAGTTTTAAAACCCCTCTTTATAAACTACTTGGTGGGTCAAAAACAGCATTTCAAACAGATATTACGATTAGTCTGAACCCTATTGATGTGATGCTAGATGATTGTAAAAATGCGATAGAGTTGGGTTACG
>Ga0256826_1001028_pt1 | contig 17331 bp, 7 predicted proteins | sample CV79metaG_FD_185975 | JGI IMG/M metagenome (GOLD analysis project Ga0256826, IMG submission 185975) | Hydrothermal vent microbial communities from East Pacific Rise, Pacific Ocean - CV79 | ecosystem: Environmental > Aquatic > Marine > Hydrothermal vents | place: Pacific Ocean: East Pacific Rise...
ACCGGGTGTATTACCTAGAGCTAAAATCATGAATAAAATACTTAAGTTCCAAAAATAGCTGTAAATGAGTTTCATATAGTCAAAAATAAGGATAAAAAGAATCTAATCAAAGTAAACATGATGTTAATTAACAAATTATTCACCTTCTTCAAATACTGAACAAATCATATATTACTTAAAATCCTTCCTATCCTAGTTCAAGCTAAAAAAAAGTTTTAACTGCATTAATTGAACTCTAATCCAATCTATTTAAGATGACCAATAAGCAATAGCAATTTTTCGTAAATTTGCCAGCTAGATCTTGTATCACAAAAATAGGTTTCAAATGAAAAAACTAATTATAATTTCAATAATATTTCTTTCTATAAATCATATACAGGCACAGCCTGATACAAACATATTCAACTCAATAACTACATTTTTTCAGCAAAATAACTACGAGAAACTATCTAATCAATTTGCTCAGACATTAGATCTTAGCATTGAAGATATTGACGGAACCTATGGCAAAGAACAAGCAACTGTGCTGATAAAAGCTTTTTTAAAAAAAAATAAAACAAGCTCTATTATTTTAAAACATCAAGGGGCAAGTAACGAAAGAACTCATTATGCCGTATATGCACTAAAAAGTGATAAAAAAGCTTGGAGTGTATATGTTTTATTGGGCAAAGACTCAAAAATAATTCAATTACAAATAGAAGAATAAAATGACTATTGATGATATAATTAAGAAATCACTGGAGGAAGATTTGGGTGATGGAGACCATACTTCTTTATCAACAATTCCTAAAAACGCCATGGGTAAAGCCCGTTTAATTGCAAAAGAAAACGGTGTGATTGCAGGAATAAGAATTGCTAAAATGGTTTATTTATCAGTTGATAAGGACACTAAATTTAAAGCATTAATTGAAGATGGAGATATGCTCAAAACCGGAGATGTAATTTTTGAAGTTTCAGGAAAATCTATTTCAATATTATCTGCTGAAAGACTCGCGCTAAACTTTATGCAACGTATGAGTGGTGTGGCTACTATGACTAAAAAATATGTTGATGCTATTCAAGGGACAAGTACTACCTTACTCGACACACGAAAAACAACTCCTCTTATGCGTGAACTGGAAAAGGAAGCGGTAAAGCTGGGTGGAGGGGATAACCACAGAATGGGTTTATTTGATATGATTATGATAAAAGATAATCATATTGACTTTGCCGGAGGAATTACCCCGGCAATAAAAGCCTGTCATGACTATTTAAATGCAAATAATAAAAGCTTAAAAATAGAAATAGAAGTTAGAAATTTTGATGAACTTGATGAAGTACTAAAATTTGGCAAAATAGATAGAATTATGCTTGATAATTTTTCGCCAAAAGAGCTAATAAAAGCATTAGGCCTTATTAATGGAACATATGAAACCGAAGCTAGTGGGGGAATTAATATTGACACTATTAGAGATTATGCTGAAACGGGGGTAGATTTTATTTCGGTTGGAGCGCTTACCCATCATATAAAAAGTTTAGATTTGAGCTTGAAAGCTTTTTAAACTGCTATCAATGAGAAGAACTAGATTTATACGAAAGTTTAAAACCATTATTTTACCTGGTTTTGATGGATTGCCCATCTATCGAGTTTTTGGTTTTTTCTTTAAAGGTGTTATTAATGGCTCTATCACTACTCGTGCTTCTGCAATTTCCTTCAGCATGTTTTTGGCGCTCTTTCCTGCTCTTATTTTCATTTTTACACTAATCCCATTTATTCCAATTGATAGTTTTCAGGATGTTTTGCTGCAATTACTTTACGATGTGATTCCTCATAAGGCATGGACCGCAGTAGAATCTACCTTAACAGATATTATTACCCAGCCTAGAGGAGGATTGCTTTCTCTAGGTTTTGTATTAGCACTTTTTTTTGCAACAAACGGTATCAACAGTATGATAGATGCATTTAATGCTAGTTATCATACCATGGAATTTCGTGGTATTATTATGCAAAGATGGGTTGCCATAGTTTTGGTATTTCTTTTAGCATTATTACTAATTGTTGGAATTTCAACTATTGCAGTTGGAAAAAATTTCTTCCATTATTTAGACTTACGATTTAGCATTTTTGATGATTACGTAATTGATATGATTAGATGGGTAAGGTGGATAGTGCTTGTAGCCCTGACATATTTTAGCATTTCTTTAATTTATTATTGGGGCCCTGCAAAAAAAACCCCTTTTAAATTCTTTTCTGCCGGCTCGAGTTTAGCAACAGTATTCATGATGCTAAGTAATGTAGGTTTCAATTTTTATGCTAATAATATGGCACGATATAATGCCCTTTATGGTTCTATTGGAACTTTGCTCTTGATTTTACTTTGGGTCTATTTTAACTCCATTATTATTCTTATTGGTTTTGAGTTAAATGTTAGTATTTTAAATGCTAAAATGGACATTCATAGAGTTAAATTTAAGCATGATAACTCTATTAAAGATGATTAATAGAAACCAGATTATCAAGCATAACTTAAGCTATTTGTATTAATCCAAACAATTAATATTTAAAGATAAACTATTAAATATCATAAACTTAAAACAGAGTAGTTTACAAAGTAGAATTATTGACTTACATAAATTTTCTGCCCATCTTTAAATCCAACTATAAAAGCGTCCGGCACAATATCCTTCACACTTTCCAGCTGCGATCTTGCATCTTGTATTGATTTAAATTCACCGACAGTAAATACGTATTTTTCTTTATTATTTTGATAGGAATCTATCTGCAAACCATCTTCTAACTGAGAAGAAATCCAAGTTAAATTAACACGATTACTATAAACTCCAACTTGGATTTTAAAGGTGATGTTTTTATTATTTGTTGCCAAATTAGTTTTAGTTGTTTGCGAAATATTCCATTGGCTATCTATTTGCAATGAAGCATCTTCCAAAATAACAATATCCTCTTCTGGTGGTGTTTCATTGCCCTGAGCCAAATCTTGTCTGGCTTGAGTAAAACTAACTGTTTTACCATTAGAAAAAGCAACAATAAAGGCATCGTTAACACCACTATTCACAATCTCATCTTTTCTTGCAGTGGCATCAGCTATGGTTTTATAAATTCCTGAATAATAAATCCAGTATCCATTTTTCATTCGCTTGTGATATAACGGAGACACTCCATGAATCATGGCACTAGTTCTAGGACGACTATAAACACCAACTTGTACACTATAGTAAACTCCTTGCAATGATGATATATTTGTTGCCGAGAAATCAATATTATTGACAATTGACTGACTAGCTGTTCCTGCTGATAAATTCACATTGGCATTTTGCTTATTATCCGATAAACTTAGTAACGACACTTCTTCACCATTATTCCAGCTTTTGATAAATGCATCGGGATAACCAGATGATCTGACACTGTTCCGCCTAATCATAGCTGCATCTAAACTTGTAAAACTACCTGAGAAATAACGAATAAAGGTAGAATTTGGAACTCGTTGTGCACTAATTTCCGATATGCCTTTAAAGAAACTTATAGGTTTGATTACTTGTAAAGCAGAAAACTGCACCTTATACACAGTTCCTTTATCCGGTGCTGTAAAAGGTATTTCTTGTTCTGCTTTGGAATGATTCTTTTTAGGTTTTATTATTTGAATTTCCTGATTTGTTTGTTCATTTTGTTTTGCAAAATTGGCTTGTGTTTCATTCTTATATTGCTCCTCTCCTGTTATTAAAGTTTCCGCTTTATTTTGTGCAATATTTTCCTTAGCACTCACATCTTTTTGATAGGCCAACATTGCAGAAACATCCTTCTTCTCAAGCATAGTTTTAGCTTGCAATTGAAGATCTAGAGCCTTCATTTCTAGAGAGTAAGCATCCTGCAATAATATTTTTCTCATATTAAAGGAAATTCCTACCGTATTTGCTTTTTTTCTTTTTTTCTGAGCTTTATCAAAATATGAATCTATCTGTGCAAAAATATTCTGCATTAATTCTCTTTCTTGTAAACTTGCAGATTCCATCAGCATTTGCTGCAATATCAATTGATTCTTGCGATAACGTGTTTTATTTTTCTGGGCTATTACTTCAAACTCTTCTAATATCAAATACATAGCTACTTCTTCTTTATCTTTAGCTTGATCGAATAAATCTACTCGAGTATTTAGATTATTTGACCTTTGTGCCCTTTGTTTTAAAGAAGATGCTTCTGATAATAATATCTCTATTCTATCTTTTAAATCAGTTAGATAATCGTTAAAATCCCTTCCTTTCTCTTTGGCTAAGCTCTGATCTTCAGCTGATAATGTATTCAATATTGAATTGGCATACTCAAAAGCTTTATTTGCTTGATACTCCAAACTATCTGTTTTAAGCCTTAATATTTTCATCTTATTTTGAAGCACATATATCTCTTTATCGGAAAGATTTGATTTCTTAGTTTGAGATAACAAAGCAATCTCACGCTTCATTAATTCCAGTTCCTCGCTAATCATTTGAGCTTTAAAACTCTCCCGCTCATACACATGAATATCATCCACTTTACCACTAAGATTTGGCATATCCTTAGCATTGTTTGTTTGTGTTTTAGTGATTTGCTGAGGGCTGCTACTTACCGGGTTTATCTGAGTAGCTGTACTTAGTTGACCGGCAATCACTTCTCTTTCTCTACTCTCAATACCATCAAAAACACTATTTTTATTGGCTAAAGCAGGATTAAGGGTAGATCGTTTGGCTATTATTTCGTTTAGTTCGCTATTGATAGATTCAAGAGCAATAAGCATTTGTTTTTGTTGATAATAATCGTTCCCAAAAGCTAAAGCTTTCTCCGAATTATTCTGGATTTGAGTTGCTTTAATTTCTTTATCTTTAGCTTGTTTTAGCAATTCTCTTCGTTTAAAAGCATTCCTTTTCCCTTCAGCTTCTGTTCTTATCTCTGCTGCTTCACTCAGTTGTTCTACTGATTTGTTGGCCAATTCTTGAGATAGCGCATAAGCCGAATCCATTTTATGATCTAAACTATTTTTCATTTGAAGCATTTGCTCTTGTTTCTCCTCCAAAACAAGACTTCCTTCTTCACCAAATTGCTGAACCTTAGCTTGCATCTCTTTAAAAAGCTGCTTACTTTCTTCTAAATTATTTTCTTTTAATTGTTTTTCAATATTAAAAGTAGCATTAGTTACCACTTCTTGTTTTGCTGTTTCATCTTTTACAAAGTCATCATAATTACTTACTAACTCTTTAATGGCCAAAGCTTCATATAAATATTGCTTTGATTCTTTTAAAGCCAATTTCTTTGTATCAACATCTTTGGCAAGTTCAGCTTCTAAGCTTTTTTTATTACTCAATCCCAATTTTTGATCGGCTAAAATAATAAGGGCATCAGAAACTTGAGAAATATTGTTTAAATGTGCTTGCGAGTATAAATTCAATTCGGATAATGCAGTTCTGTATTCCTTAGGATTCTTGTAATTATCTACTGCAAAAGATTGTACATCCATAGGCTGTTCAATAATAGCATCAATTGTTTCCGAATTGGGGCTAGTAATATTTCTATTTGTTGAATCTTGATCCATTAAAAATGCTGTTGCTTCTTTTGGTTTTGATTTATTATTGGCAATTCTTGATGCATCTTGATTAACTATGGCAGTGGAATCGGTACTAGTATTTTTTTCATCAGTCATTGATACACCAATATTTTCATTTGGTGAAATTTCAGAATTCAAATTATTGTTTTGCTTGCTTTGTCCTTGGATTGCATCTATATTTCTATTTGAGTCATTATTGTTTGGTTCATATTGCTTGGTACTTTTTGAATCAGATAGTACATTATTGGTGCTTACAGCAATTTCAGCAGTTATAGGAACAGCAATTAACAGAGGTGCTGCTGCTAAGTTAACAGCTTTATGTTGAGAACTTTCCTGGAATAAACTCATTAATTCTTTCTGATTACTCCTATGAACTATACCATCTTCCAGAATAAACTCTTGACTACTTTCATCATTAATAATCTCAGGAGTACTAACAAACATATTGTTTACAATATAATTAAAATTACTGTCGTCAATTTTTTCTTTTTGGATATTGGAAACTTCATGTTGTAACTGTACATTTAATAAGACTGCATCATCTGTTTTGCGCTCAGAAGAAAATCGTGATACCAATTCGGCAATACGTATTGACTTAGAAATTCCTGCAGTTACTTTGATTAGCTTAGAATCGTACTGATTGATTAAATCTGCTGTTTTTGCAGATTTATAAAGGAGCAATTTACTTTCCTTACTCAGTTCATTCACCTTGTCAAGTTCCTGTTTAGTGATTACATCCTTTGCCAAAGCTTCATTAATTTGAAGCTCAAGTTTAGCTGATTTTTTAATTGTTTCCTGATAATATTCATTTAATGCATTCCTCTTCTTTATAATACGACCGGCTTCATTTTTCAAATTTTGAGTTTGTAAAAGGGTATTCTGAACCAAACTATTATCTGACTTTGCTAATTCACTTGGAACCGAACTTTCTTTCATAGCAATATTATCACCGTTAAAATCCGTTGAGGGTTTAAAAGACTCAATATAGGTATTTTGAGAAAAGTGATTTTGAATATCAGGAGCTAACACTAAGTTTTGTTCTGTGCTATTATCAAGAACATCTTTTGAGAAGTTCTCGATATAATCCCAATCAGTACTAGCATCTCCAAATGATTTAATTAAAGAACCATTATTTGCTATTTGATAAGCCTTTATTGGATTATTTTTTGTTTCATCTCCTTTTATTAAAGCTCCTGTTTCTAAATCTAGTTCACTTGAAAAATCTATTATTGCCGCATGATTATTAGATGCTTTTTCTGATTTTAAATATAATGTCTCCACCTCGGACCAGTTGGACTTTTCAATAGCATTCAATAAGGCTTCATTATCAATTGAAATTTGATTGATAATTTTCCTACTATCTTCTTGAGCATTAATCATTTCTTGCGAAATTTCCTTAAGCTTATTAGCTTCTTTTATTTTCTGAAAGGCCTCATTAAACTGCTTGTTGGCTTGTGCCACTGCGAGTTCTTTTTCCTGAGCATTCGTATTTTTAGCAGTAGCAATTAAAGTATTAGCCTGATTAAAAGCAAGCTGTGCTTCTGATGTAAGCTTAACTATATTATTTTGTACTTTTCTAGTAGCAAAGCTGTTTTGTTTGCTTTGATTTCTCAGGCGACTCATCATCATTGTCATTTGCGATTCTATCATTTGGCTGCCTTCCTCTGTGAATTGAAGCTGAGAAGATGGAATCCTTTGATGCTCTACTTGCGATAAGTCTTCAAGTTGACCATTAGAATTAAGCTGATACTTTTGACTTGCTACAGTGATTGGAGTGCCCAAAGTCATAGTTTCATCAATAAAGGATTTTTTTTCAAAATTAAACACAGACTCGGCAGAATCAATCATCAATTGATATTCCTCTATTTTCTTCTCAGGAACTTCAGCCGACAAAGCAATTTTTTGATAATCTTTCCTTAAGTTATTAGCTAACTTATGAGCCATTTCTACTTGTCTGTTACTAAGAGATTGCTCATTTATAAGCATATTTAAATAAGCAACTTGATCTTCTTTCTCCTCAGCTGGCAACTGATTAAACTCTTGTTTAACTCTATCTATTTCCTGTTCTTGCTCGTCAATTTGAATATTTAGACTAGATGCCTGTACTTCCAGTTCATGTGCATATTGTTCAATCCTTTTGGAGGGTAAACTTGAAAATTTATCAGCTTCTGTTTCACTCACAATCTCTTCAGTTTCGGGTATATATTCGTCGTACTCGCTCTTAATAGACTGAACACTTGGTTTATCCTGATTATTTGACAAAACAAAAGCAACAAATTTATCCGGTTCTTGAAGACTTGTGGGATACTGCATGTTTAATAAACCACCTTGTGCAGCATCGTATTCTTTCATTAATTCTGAAGCTTGAGGAAGAGCAGCTAGCTTTTCGTTCATTTTGTCTATTTGATTAGTGGCCATTTCCAAATCTCCTTGTATGGCTGCCGCTTCTGTATCGCCATATTGTTTTGTTAAATCGGTAAGTGTTGCTTGTTGTTCAGAAATATTATTGCCTGTTCTATTGGCAAAACTATCTAATTCTGCCGCTTCATAATCTAGTTTTTCAGCATTAAGCATAGCTTTATTAGATTCAGCAATGAGTCTATGAAGAGTATTTTTTTCAGCTGTTTGGCTGGCAAAACTCATATTTCTTTTTATGTTATCTCGTAAATCTGCTGCTTCAACTCGTTTTTTATCAGCAAGTGCTATTGCAGATTGTTTGGCATGATAAAATGTGCTCATAGAAGCTTCTAATTGCTCAACAAGCATTTTTGCACTATCTATAATAACTTGCTCTTTCTTCTTCATCTCTAACTCATGACTAATCAAGTTATCGCCTTGCTTTTTTTGGTTTTCCTGTGCTACAGGAACAACAACAGGAACAGGTATTTCCTCATATTCGTTTTTACTGATATTAACATCTAAACGTGCGCGTTGTTTAATTTGGCGCATATCTTCTTCAGTAAGCTCCTGGTTTTTAGCGTATATAGCTGCTAAATCTGCCGATCCTTTAGGTCTTTTGATAATGCCTACTTTATATACATTTATTTTATCCTCAATACTATTTCTTACTGAGGCAAACCAAGCAGTAGACTCCAAAGTATCTGAAATAAATAGTATATCATCAAGTGGTGTATTAAAAGGAAAATTAATATTTTCTGGTTCAGACCAAGTATTTGTTTGAGGATTGAATACTGCCTTAAAAATATCGAAGCCTCCGATAGTATTATGACCTTTAGAGCTAAAGAAAAGGGTTTTTCCATCAGGCATTAGTACAGGATAGTCATCATCATATGGAGTATTAATTGTTTCAGGAAGTTTTTGGGCATTTCCCCATCCACCTTCAGGCAATTTACGTCTAAAGAAAATATCTTTTTGTTTTCTGTTGGCACTGCTATAGGCTGAGTAGTATAAATTTTTTGCTTTAGGGTTAAAGAATACAAAGCTTCCTTGACCTTTCTTTTTATCTTCTTTTGTTAAAAACTCTTCGGGCTTTTTAATAATTCTACTGCCAAAATCATGGAGATCATAAGATCTAAAGAATTCATTTCGTGAAACTTCGCTTTTTTCCAGTACAAATAGGTCTTTTACACTGTGCATCATTTTCATCCCATTTTGACACATTTCTATTTTTCTGTCTACTTCGAATGACTTATTCTCTTTTTTACCAGTTTTTTGCTGATATTCTTTATATAAAGAAATAGCAGCAGGAAAATAATAATTAATATGGTAAGCATAGGCCAAATGGTAGTATATATCGGGGTCGGCTACTTGATTCATAGCCTTTTTTAAATACTTAATGGGTGCATAGGTGTCACTTCTATCAGCATATAAGAGGCATACCCCGAATCTATAATTAAGTTCGGGGTTGGTATTGTCGAGACTGAGCAGTTGAGAATATAAAGGAAAAGCTTCAACATAATTCCCTTCGGAAAATAGCTTTTGGGCACCCACTTGCATTTCTTGAGTGGAAGTATATTCTACTTGAGCAAATAAATTCACGTTAAATATTGACAATAATATCAATAAATAAAAATATTTGGCTTGTTTAAGTTTCAAAATAAATCCCCCTTATTAATTATTTAGTAAAAATACAGAATATACCCTTATCAGTGAATCATCTTATTTTTTTTTTAAAACTATAGAAATTCATATAAAACATTAATTTACATAGGGCTTTATACGAGTTAAGAAATCATCTTTTTTCTTTGTAGTGGCAAGATTATACCTGTATGTTGATTTCTTACCATTTTTTGAGTCCTCCTTCAACTTGTTTTTCTTTCCTTTACCCGTAACATCTTCTTTAATAATCTCATTAAATTTACTTACTGAAGATATTACTTGCATTACATTTAGTCTATATTTAAAAAAGAACCACTCCTCACCTATTTCAAAATATATACTAAACTCGTCACCACTTCTTATTTTTTTAAATTCAATATTTCCTTTGACAGCGCCATTTATTCTATTTTTCAACATAGCACCTATATTTATCTCACCTTGGCTTAAATAGCTATTTGTACCGGGCTCCCACTTCATTTTCATTTCATTAATCATGAGTGTATGCTGTAACTCAGAAGGGACACGTTTATATTGCCCAAAAGTTATTTTACTGATATATTTATCTGCAGCTTCAATCCCCATAAATCCACCAGCTACTTTTTGGTAAAAATCTGATCCCATGTCGTATCCAGAATATTCACTATTTTTAAATACTTTTAAAATTTCGTCTATAGCTTTTTCTGAGAAATGAAAATCAAAGGCAGCAGCCACTTGCATTTCTGCTTCACCGGATTTTTCATCTACCACAGCATAGGACTTTAATTTCACATCATTAGTGCGAATATCAAAACGTATATCGCCTTCGGCATGAGTTTTACAAGTATTGGCATTAAAACTAATATAATTATCTGGCCTACTCAACTGCAGAAGCTTTTCTTGGCTGGACACACGATACTCTGAACTGCCATAATCGAATGTTAAATAGCCAGTTGCAGTCATTAATATTGAATCAAAATAATCCTCCTTGTCCTGAAAAAAGATAGAATAAACCTCACGTTTGGTTGGGCTGTTGGCAATACCTAAATACTTGCGAGTATTGCTAATATCTGGAACTCTGGGTTGCACGGGAACAGGAAGTAAAACATTATCGGGTTCCACTATTGATTTAAAAGCTATCCAATTGTCTCCTGTGATACATCCGGATTTAACTTTGTATCCACCATCAAATTCCAAAGTTTTACGGCTAGCAAGTAGATGAGCATCTCCATAAAAGGAAAATGCTGGGCTTAAAGTAAAATCGTTTTCCTTTAATACAGTACCCGATGCTATTGTTTGCAAAGTAGTATCTACCCTAATATTACTAAAAAAGATATCTTGCTTTTTATCATTCATATCAACATAAACATAGTTTCCTTTACCTCGATAATCATTTTTACCATTTATCTTGATTTCTGCTTGATCTATTTCGTGATATTTAGTTGTTGTATTTGCTAAAACACCTGAGTTTACAAGAGGTGTCATGTTGGCATCTTTTAAAATAGTAACCACGCCATCACCTGGATAAATAGCAGCATCTGCCACTCTGATTAATGCCACTCCTTCTGCTTTTATAACTTTCTTTCTTGAATTGAAATTTGCACGAGCCGATTTAAATGTTAAGGAATCCTGCCCGGGATGTACCGATATAAATTCTGATCCTTCTATGACAATATCTGCCAATTCTCGCTTAGATTTTCCGGCAAGTTCTTCAGGTAAAGTTGCGTCTTTTTTAGAGTAAGTTGTTTCATCTTTATCCATATACCACGTAGCTTCGTCCATATAGCAAACGTATAAATTGTCGGGGAACTCCACTAAAGAAGTACCACTATTGGAGGTGAACAGTATTTTTCGTTCGGTATAATTGGCTTCGGCTTTAAAATCGCTTAACTTCCAACCATCATCAATAAACCTAACAGTATCTGCAACATAAGTAATATTTTTAAAATCATATAAATTTGATTTCATGACAGCAACTTTATAATGTAGGTCACCGTCACCTGTTAAACCAGACGGGCTTAAATCAAGTCTTCCTTCCATTGCAGTTTCTTCATCGTACATGCTTATAAAATTCTCTTTTGAAAATATTTCCATATTATCTTGATAAGGCATCCAGTGTTGATATACTTCTACTCCATTAACTTTTGGATATTCTACTGGCCCCAGAGATGCCTGTAATGTAAATTCTTCTGCATGAACATTCATAGAATCTAAATAGAAAACATAATCGGATGCATGCGTTATAGATTTTAAATAATCAAGATTTCCATTTCCTCTTAAGCCTCTATTACTAAGGCTGATTGAATTAAAAAATGTTCCCTTACCACCATAAGCAGGTAAGCCTTCGGCGGGAGTTCCTTTATCAAATCCCAAGGAATAATCGTCCATTACACGCAAGGGCTCTTTAATGTCGGGGAAAATACCTCCAGAGTATAAGTAACCATCAAACTTAATTTCTTCTGTTTTAATATTGTCCAAGGAATTGAGAATAAATGGGCTAATTCTGAAATAAAATCTGTCACGAGTATAAACTCCATGTTCAATAAAATATTGATCGTAATAGGCGTAAGAATCTTTCTTACTATTAAATATGGGATATTCTTTATAGGGTTTCAATCCTGATTTATTGGATGGATGGTCAATAAGTATATCTCCAGAAAGGTTAATAAGAGCCGTTTGAACAGGTTTCCGTTCTCGACCACCCATGGGCAAAGGATCCCCTTCTACCCAAAACCATAAAGAATCAATTTGTGGCATATCGAGTTTAAATGTATTATAATCGAAGGTACAGCCATATGCCTTAAAGCTAAATCGACCAGCTGTAATTTTGCCATTAAACTTGAAATTACGGTTTTTTCCTACTACAATATAATCATCGTTGGCAACACCAGTATTACCGGGCTCTATAACTAAATTTTGCGAATCGGAAAGGATAATTCGCTGGACTCCATTTATTCGCAAATCGAAGCTATCTAATTTCAGCTCGGCATTGGTGAGTTTGGTAGAATCCGATTTAAATAAAATAACATCGTAATCTACTTTTCTTGTCCTAGCATCTATATAAAATGCGGTTCTATCTTTCACAATAACTCTATCATTATCAGCATCGAAGATAACAAATCCTTCGTGTGCCAATCCTAATAATTGGAGTTTTACTTGCTCGTAAGGCATTCTCAAAAATTTAGCGTAATCTATAATATAAATTACGTCAGACATTTGGCTTTGAGAGTATTCTTTTAGTAATACCAATGGATGTCTTGCGTCATGGCTTTGCAATTTATTAAAATGCTGGAGTGAATATCTATTATTAGACTCAAAAAAAGCTGGTCGTTTATTCATTCCTTTAATCATATCAAAATCCATTACATCTTCGTCCATTTTCCAATAAGCGGCTTCCACAAACATATCCAACTGGTGAAAAGTATCAAAAAATGGGTCAGCACTCAGCCCTCTCTCATCTCTAATCAATGATAATTCTCTTTTGTCATTGGAATAATTCATTCTTAAACCACTATGATAAATACTATCATGCTGATGGTAAATTGTTATTGAAGAATACTGTGATCTGATTCTATCCTTTTCAATTGAGAAAGAGTTAGATTTTAAAACAATAAATTTTTTACCTTTTCTTTTAAATACAAGTGTTACGGGATTGTTTATATCTCCAATTCCAATAAATTTAGCTCCAGTAATTTTAAAACCACCGGAGAAGTCAATATCTTCAAATATTTCAGGAATTTTCCATTGTTTTGTATAAGATGTAAATGCAGGGAAAAGAGCTTTATTACCACGACGAGCAGCTAATACTTGTTCATCTAATATTCCTAAAAGAGGAGTGTCAAAGTATCTAAAATCGAAAAAGTCAACTGAATCTGCCTTATACTTCGACATTTTCATTTCAATTTTATAGTTTTTCAAATTTGCATATACTTCATTATCACTAAGCCCGGCCCTAATCCAATTAATAGTTCCTCCTTTACCTATCCATTTTTTTGTAATGGGATTGTAAACCCCTTGAGTTTTATATATATTAGAACTATCTCTTTTTGTATAGCATACCAAATCAGTATTTTTAAATACTAAACGGATACTGCTGTCTACTTGCAATTCCCACTCACCATTTGCCTTCCATTGAATTATTCTATTCGAAAAAATATAGTTTTGGGTAAATAAAGCTCTGCTATTATGCAAATACTCGGTAAACTTTGCATTTTTTTCTGTTTCAATTACAAAATCAACACTCTCCATCCATTTTACTAAAGTAGATTCTGGACCATCCTTATCTTTTAATATCATCAATGTTTGAAAATATTTTAAGAAAAAAGGGATTGCTCTCATCTTATTTTCAATCATTAGGTTAGAAGTAGTATAAATTTTCTCTTTTAGAGCATCAGAAAAATAGCCAGTATTCCATTTTTCTTCAAAATCTTTCATAAATCTTTTGGCAGTTTTATCATCCTTTTTCTGCGTTCTCTTAAAATGCAAATCAAGTTGTGCTAAATACTCGTCGGAAGAGTAGGGAAACTCTTTAACAACTTCCTGAGAATAGGTAGATTGAATGGAAAAAAAACTGATTATTATTAGGAAGAAATAATAGGGAACTGTATAAATATAATTCTTTAATGATTTCATGGATCTAAGTTATTGAGAACAAACAAAGATAGAATTTTCCATAAAGGATACCAATGAATTTTGTTCACAATGAAATCACAAATTGTTGATATTATTTTTTACTAAACTTTGCAGCTACCCAATCATTTTTTACAATATGTAAATGATATTGTAAATGATACTGGTCTGCTTTTTTCTTGATATCATTAAGGTCGTTTTCATAAAAGCCACTAAACATGATGATGCCTCCAGAATTTAAAGAATTAGAATAGCTCTCCATGTCGGCCAAGAGTATGTTCTTATTAATATTAGCTAAAATTACATCATATTTACGTTCTTTCAATAAAGTAGCATCTCCTTGCTCTACCTGAATATCGGGGAAACTATTTCTTTGAATATTTTCAACTGAGTTATTATAGGCCCACTCATCGTTATCTATAGCATGTACTATATTTGCACCTTTCTTTTTAGCTAGAATGGCTAAAACTGCTGTACCACAACCCATGTCTAATAAACTCTTACCATCGATATTTTCATTTAGTAGGAGTTGGATCATTTGTGCTGTTGTTTCATGATGAGCGGTACCAAAGGACATTTTGGGCTCTATTAATATTTCGAACTCAATTTCGGGTTTAGACATATGAAATGGTGCTCTAATATAACACCGTTTATCAATAATAACTGCATCATAATCACTCTCCCACTTAGCATTCCAGTTTTCATCCAGAATAATTTTTTTCTGATAAGTGATATTGAATTCTGAGTTTTGGAGTATAAACAAATCATCAATTAATGATATATTGAAATTTTCACCTGCAATATAAGCTTTTAGTCCATTTTCACCTTCTACAAAACTCTCGAAGCCCAAGTCACTCAATTCGGCAATTAATATCTCCGCAGCGGGTTGAAGCGGAGATATTTGAAATTGTATTTCTGTATAATTCATTACTTAAAAACTCTTAATAATGGCAAGAAAATCCTCTGCTTTTAAAGAAGCTCCCCCTATTAATCCACCATCAACATCGTTTTGAGAAAATAACTCTTGAGCATTTTTAGCATTACAAGAACCACCATAAAGAATAGTTATTTCATTGGCTACTTCAGTTCCATATTTCTCGCTGAGCAATCCCCTGATAAAAGCATGCATTTCCTGAGCTTGTGCCGAGCTGGCTGTTTTTCCTGTACCTATAGCCCATACAGGTTCATAGGCAATTACTATATTCAAAAGTTCTTCGGCATTTAAGCCAAATAGACTCTCACTAATTTGTGCTTTTATTATGTCAAAATGCTTTTCTGATTCCCTTTCTTCAAGAACTTCACCACAACAAAAAATAGGTGAAATATCATTATCTAATAAAAGATTTACTTTTTTCTCTAAATCCTCATGAGTTTCATGGTAATACTTGCGTCTTTCAGAATGGCCAACTATACAATACTGAACTTCCAAGGATTTTAGCATTGCTGCAGAAATTTCTCCTGTATATGCACCAGAAGCCTCACTTGCACAATTTTGAGCGCCAACGGCAAAATTATTCTCTAGCCCCACATCGGTGGACATTTCCAAATAAATTGCTGGAGGACAAACAATCACTTCTTCGTTTTCTAATTCTAGATCTTTTAAGGATTCAGCCAAATCAAATAATAAATCATCAGCTTCTTCAAAAGTTTTATTCATTTTCCAGTTTCCTGCAACTATGTTCTTTCTCATTTCTTTTTATTTTAATGAATGGATGCACAAAAATAATTTAATAATTTAGATTTTTTGGCTTTTTAATCATCTTGTATGATTATTTTTTTTATTGTGTGATAAAATTATTTCTATCTGTTAAACCAGGTATATTATAAATTTAACATTATTATTTTATTCAATTTAGATATAAAAATAATGAGGGCTTTGGGTTTATATAGAAATGCAATAAAAAAGCCCAGAACAATACTGGGCTCTAAAATCATTTATGCCATAAAATACTATTTCTTAAACTCTGGAATACGACCTGGAGTCCAAGGAGCGCCATAATTATCTAATTCCTTTTCAATAGTTTTTAACTCAACATCTAGTTGTTTGACACTCTGAAGCACTGGTGGAAACTTTTCAATTAATATTGCATAACTATCTTTCATAGCTTCTGTAGGTTCGGAGCTTGTTCCCCACATTCCATAAACCACGTATTCCAGTCTATTATTCAATGGCATTATTTCTGGAGGAACTTCTTCCCAGCTAGCCTCTGCTTCTGTTCCATCAAATTTAAAGTATAAATCATCAAGATTATCAGCCATTTTTTTTGTTATATCTTCCAATTCAAATGGTAGGTTAGGTGTGTTATGTATTGTCTGGCGAACTGCAACAATTCTCTTCTCCATAACATCCATATATTTTTCTGTAGCATCCATAACCGACATCAGCTCGCTTACTTGCTTTTGGAAAGCAACTAGTGATTCAGGTTTTTCGACAGGGAATGTTTTATTATTTAATGATTTAGCATTAAACTCAACAGGACCGGCCAATAATTTCTTTTCGCCATTAAAAACCATATACATGGTCACACTGTAGCTACCAGGCATAACAGGAAAACCCCACTCATTTTTATTAGCAGTAGCCTTATACTTTTTACTTGATATTGGACTTTTCCCGTTATATGTTAAATTCCAAGTTTCTCGTTGTATTCCTTTTGATGGTTTTTTATACTTTTCTTTAATAATATTGCCTTTATCATCTTTGATAGTAAATACGAGATAAGGCGGCAGTTGTTGTTCTTCTGCCCTTAATTCCTCAGTATTAGGGATAGGAATTTTAGCACTTTCTTTAAAGAGTTCTTTTTCTTTCTTTATTCTTATTTGCTTTAGTGTTTTAGGGACATCCTTTAGATAATAAGTAAAAACTGCTCCAAAATCAGGATTTTTCCCATAATAAGGCATAGAACCTTGACCATATCGAGCACCTGTACGACTATACATTAAGGCATCTGCAACGGGAAAAAGATAGCCTTCATTATTAAAAAAAGCTGCATCTATCTCTCTGAGAGAAGAATAATTATCCAAAATATAAAAGCCCCTTCCAAATGTAGCAATAGCCAAATCGTTTTCTCGTTTTTGAATAGCAATATCTCTAACTGCT
>Ga0256826_1001030_pt1 | contig 17311 bp, 10 predicted proteins | sample CV79metaG_FD_185975 | JGI IMG/M metagenome (GOLD analysis project Ga0256826, IMG submission 185975) | Hydrothermal vent microbial communities from East Pacific Rise, Pacific Ocean - CV79 | ecosystem: Environmental > Aquatic > Marine > Hydrothermal vents | place: Pacific Ocean: East Pacific Rise...
CCATACCAAAAGAGCTCATAGCAGATGTAGCACTAGAACTTCCCGATAGATATCTAGGCGATATAGTAGAGAGCTATAGCTCCAAGGAGCTAGCAGAGTCTGTATCGGAGCTAGAGAGTGATGATCAGACAGACTTCATCCAAGAGCTAGAGGAGATAGACAGAGAAAAAGCTCAACAGGTATTCGAGCACCTAGATGAAGAGGATCAAGCTGATATCCTACAGCTAAAGCAGTATGATGAAGATGAAGCTGGTGCATATATGCAGACAGAAGTATATACTGCTGGATTTGAGAAAAATGTACACGATGTCATCAAAGACTTTGCGATACTGAGAAAGCAGGATGAGCTAGAGAATATTCAATATCTATTTGTCACCAATACACACAAAAAGCTACTCTATGTGATAGGATTAGAAAATCTACTCATATTTGATTTTGAGAAGACTCTACAAGAGAATATAGAGGAGTCACCTGAGAAATTTCAAGTCATCAGTGCAAAGGTACATGAAGATATAGACAGCGTAGTCAAAAAGTTCCAAGAGTATGATCTAACAGTCATCGCAGTCACCGATGAAAAGGGGATACTCCTCGGACGAATCACCTCAGATGATATATACGATGTCATCAGTGAACAAGCAACTGATCAGATGTATAACCTAGCTGGAGTGGATGACGATGCAGAAGAGGATGATGACATCATCAAAGCGGGTAAGGTGCGTGCCATATGGCTAGCCATCAACCTAATAACTGCTATAGGTGCTTCACTAGTCATTGGTATGTTTGAGGAGACTATCCAAAGTATAGTAGCATTGGCTATACTCATGCCTATAGTAGCCTCCATGGGTGGCAATGCAGGTACACAGAGTCTGACCGTGGTCGTGAGACAGCTAGCTCTGGGAGACATAGCCAAACACGATGCATTTAGGACTATACGCAAAGAAGTGATACTCTCCCTTGGCAATGGCATTGTATTTGCTATAGTGATGGGTACCATCGCATCTGTATGGTTCGATAAAGGTATGCTAGGTGTAGTGATAGCCCTCTCGATGGTTATCAATCTCCTGAGTGCAGGTTTTTTCGGTTCTATGGTTCCTCTGCTATTAAAGCAGATGAATGTAGATCCAGCTATTGGTAGTACAGTGATACTGACTACTGTTACAGATGTAGTAGGTTTCTTTAGTTTTTTGGGTCTAGCTACTATTATTTTATTATAAGGGGAATATAACAAATATGGATCTATTGATCTTATACTTTTCATTGGCAATCGTCATCTCATTTATCTGCTCGGTACTAGAGTCGGTACTATTATCTACCAATATGGCATACATATCTGTATTGGAAAAAGAGAATAAAAAGGTAGCCAAGCTACTAAAAAAGCAAAAACATGAGATAAGCAAATCTATCTCATCTATACTGATACTAAATACCATCGCCAACACTCTAGGGGCAGCTGCCGTGGGTGCTCAAGCAGAGGCTATTTATGGTAGTGGTGCTGTATTTTATGTATCTGCTGTACTCACATTTGCTATACTATTCTTATCAGAGATAATACCCAAGACCATAGGAGCGGTATACTGGAAAGAGCTAGCACCTATGTCAGCATATTTTATACGATTTTTTATCATTATCACATACCCCATCATACTCATGACACTGTTTATCACCGATCGGATAAGCAAAGGTGCAAAAAAGCATAGTCTAACAAAAGAGGAACTACTAGAGAGTACCCTCATGAGTGAAGATGATGGGGTCATAGGAGAGCAGGAATCTGACTATATAGAGAATGTACTACTACTAGACAAGATAAAAATCCGTGAGATTTTGACTCCAAGGACTGTAGTATTTGCACTAGATGGCAACAGAACAGTCAAAGATATAGTAAAAACAGAAGATGATATATTCAAATTTTCTAGAGTACCAGTATACAACAACAGTATAGAGAGTGTTACAGGTATAGTGATGACCAAAAAGATATTTAGGCAAGCTCTCATAGATGATAGCGTACCACTACACACTATACAAAAAGATATATTTCCCATCAGCGAAAACCTACCAGTATCCAAAGCACTTAGCCTATTTATCAAGAAAAAAGAGCATATGTTTTTGGTATATGATGGATATGATCAGACGGAGGGGATAGTGACTCTAGAGGATTGTGTAGAGACCGTACTAGGTGTGGAGATAGTAGATGAGAGTGACAGTGTAGAGGATATGAGGGAACTAGCGAAACAAAAGATGAAACTTAAAAGAAAAAAAGAGGGTAGAAACTAAGATAATAGACCCTATATGATATAATCCTAAAATAATTATAGAGGAGAAAGGAGAGCTATGAAGCAGTTATTGCTACTATGCTTATTTCTAATATCATTACTTCATGCAGAGAGTAGTCATATAGTTCTATCCATCGACCAAAATCAGGTGGGGACAGAGAAAGACATGGCTATTGTCAAAAAGCTTATAAGTGAAGGTAAACAGACCAAAACACTACTAGAGAGATACCACTCTCATACTGAGGTAAAATATATTGATGGATCATATATACTAAGGATTGGTCCTTTTTATGATAATGATGTACTATCTATTTTATTTGCCAAATTCAAAAATAGCTTCCCGCAAGAGTTTATCATCTCGGATAGTTCCAAAATAAAGGTAGATAACCAATCTAAAGATAGCTCCTCTTCTCTATGGATAATATTTAGCATTATACTGCTTATTGCTATAATTTTCATACTGCTACTCATATACAAAATCATTAAATTACTACAGAATAGAAATGAGACTGAAGAGAAGTTCAAAAAGCTAGAGATGATACATAGACAGCTTTTGACAAATTTTGGAGATGATTTAGTCGATGAGTATGATGTACATCTCATAGAAGATGTCAAGAAGGTCGTAGAGAGTGAACATGAGCTACTAGATATCACTGGTGACCTCATAGAGTTTTTGAGACTCAAATCAAAAAAAGTAGTAATGAAAAATGAGGTATTCAACTTTACCAATGTTCTAAATGAAGCGATAGGAACACTTAGTGAGATAGGAAAACAGAAAAATATAGAGCTAATATTTGATATAGATAAAGATGTACCAAGTAGTATGAGTACAAACTCCTTACATCTATGTAAAATACTAGTTAATATGCTGGAGTATTCTATCATACATACAAATAGTAATGAAGTCAAACTAACTGTATATACCACCATAGATCTCATGGGAGGACTTAGACTAAAGCTTATCATAGATACAGATATTAAGATAGAGGAGCCACATAAGCTATTTGATGCCTATTATGATGAGGAGGAGAGACGATACATAGGTCTTGGTCTATTTGTTGCCAAGGAGCTTGCAAACTTATTAGGTGGCGAAATCAAGATATCCAATATCACTGACAAAAAAGATAGTATCATCATAAATATTCCTATAGAGGACAAAGGTGAACACTATGCAAATCATGAGATAACAAATGGAAAGATAGCAGGTAAAAAGATTCTAATCGTAGATCAAAATATCAAGGTGTCTGAGATTACCAAGAAACAGTTTATCTATTTTGATATGTTGCCTGAGATTATGTCAGCAGACCAGTTTATGGGTAATATACCAGACTTTACTGAATATGATATTATAGCATTAGGCAACCAGTTTTTCACCAAAGAGGTAATAAGCTCCATAGGTAAAGCTAAAAAACTAAAAGATCTTCAGGTGATAGGACTAGAGAATCTATTCAAATCCATAAATACAAATCTACCTGATATAGTAGATGTATCTTTGCAAAAGCCATTGACCCCAGAGTATCTATTTGAGATATTAGACAAGAGTAGTGACAGGACAGATACTAGTCTTGTAGTAGAAGATAGAAAAAGACCTCTTCTAATCCATAGAGAGTTCTTTGAGGATAGCCAAGGGGTAAAACTAGAAGATTTTGCACATTTTGGTAGCTATCACATCCTACTAGTAGAGGATAATTTGGTCAATCAAAAGGTAATGAAAGGAATCTTCTCCAAATCCAATATGAGAGTAACTGTAGCAGAAAATGGACAAGTTGCATTAGATATCCTGAACAAAAATCCCAAAATGATAGATTTTATAATCATGGACATCAACATGCCAGTGATGGATGGATTTGTAGCTACAGAAAAGATACGAAGCAATAGTATATTTGATCATATACCGATAGTCTCCTTAACCGCTCTTGTAGCAGAGCATGAGATAGAGAAGATGTTTCATCTAGGTGTAAATGGCTATCTACCAAAGCCTATAAAGATAGAGAAGCTCTATACCGCTATGGAGACATTCTTAGAGATAGATAGCGATATAGAGATAGAACACATCACAGAGGACTCAAATATAATTGAGCTAATCGGTCTAGATATAGACTGTGGACTCAAATACACTATGTATAACTCCCTATTTTACAGAGAAGTTCTATATGAGTTTTTGGATGCCTATTCACAGAGTGACCTAGCGTTTGATATACTGATGAGCAAGAAGAGTTATGATGAAGTTAGAATTTTGTGTCTAGATATGAAAGGAATCACTGGTACCATAGGTGCAATAGATATGTATAGGCTAGTCAAAAAGATTCATAACTATATATTAACAGGTAAATCAGAGCTTATACATGGGTATATTCAGGAGTACAAAGATGAATTATCAAATCTAAAACGATCCATCAAGCTCTATCTAGATAGGTAGAGCTTAGATATTACTAATCTATGTTTAAGTACATTTCGATATTATTTCATCAAATTATGCATATCTAAGAATTGTAACTATATATCTGATAATGGCATGCATTTAAACTATATTGAGGAAACACTATGAAACGAACTTTTCAACCCCACAACACACCGAGAAAAAGAACTCACGGTTTTAGACTAAGAATGAAGACCAAGAATGGTAGAAAAATCATTAACGCGCGTAGAGCTAAAGGTAGAAAAAGATTGGCCGTATAAAAGAGTTTGTACGGATTCAAAACTCAAAAGAGTTTGATTTCGTATACAAGAGAGCTGATAGGAGATGGCACACTCCATATTTTGTTCTCTTCTACAAAAATAGTACTGAACAAAAAGTAGGTTTTGTTGCTAGTAAAAAGGTAGGCAATGCAGTTTACCGAAATAGAGCAAAAAGACTACTTCGTGCCCACTTCATCCACTATTCACACCAGTTAAAACATGGACAATATATCTTGGTTGCAAAAGCACCTATTTTGAAAAAAGATTTTTCTGAAGTAGACAAATCCTTCAAAGATGTACTAAAAAAATCCAAACTCTTCATATCAACACAGTGACTTGGCAAATTGTAATCAAAATAACTGTATAATCCCGCACTATATATTATAAAGGTTATATTTTGGAACAACAAGATTTACATAAGAGATTGCTACTCGCTTTGTCACTATCATTTGTAGTGTTGATAGGATTTAGCTACTTCACACCTACAACGCAAATATCAGATCAGAACAAAACCGTGTCAAGCACACAAGCCAGTGCTACCACTTCTAATAACGCACCATTAGTGGAGACTAATACAGCCAACACCCCCACCAAGAAGATGCCTACTGCTAGTATAAGCTCAAAATCTCCTGCTAAGACCCAAACTATCATAGCCAAGATTCAGGCAAAGAACTATGTATTGGAAATAGACAAATTTGGTCGTATAGGCAGTGCTAAACTTCTTAAAGATAAGTATAGAGACGAAGAGGAAAATCATGTGGAGCTATTCAACCCAGATGAAATATTTCCTCTTGAGGTAAGATTTGGCGATGCTACTCTCAATGATGAAGCATTCAAGACTCCATACACAGCTGACCAATCTACTGTTGCTATAGACAATACTCCTGCCACTGTAACCCTCACACAAAAGTTATCTACCCTTACTCTTACAAAAAAGCTCACTTTTTACCCTGATGGTCACTATGACATAGATATTAGTAGTGACAAAAAAGCTAGCTTTTTTCTAACTCCAGGGCATAGACCAGATGCAGATCACTCTAGATATATGCTTGTCCGTGGTGCACTAGTACGCAATAGCGATGGAATCATCACCACCATAGAAGATGGTGACATGGAGAAGAGTTTATCTATACCAAATGCTACTATCGTATCTGCTTTTGATAGATATGATGCCTCTATGTTTTATGACTTTACCAATCCTATGAGCGTTACTATGAGTGTAGACAAAGAGGATAATCCACTATCATTTGTACAGATAGATAGCTCATCCAAGCTCCATGGGTATATTGGAGCAAAAGAGTGGAATACACTAGAGGCTATTCACCCAGAGCTCACCAACGCTGTAGAGTTTGGTTGGTTTACATTTCTATCCAAACCATTTTTCAAAGTCATGTTATGGATTCACAACTATGTAGGCAACTGGGGCTGGGCTATTATCCTATTTACTCTGCTAGTCAAGCTCGTACTATTCCCACTATCATACAAAGGTATGATGTCTATGCAGAAGCTCAAAGACCTAGCACCAAAAACAAAAGAGATCAAAGAGAAATATGGCAAAGACCCTGCCAAGATGAATCAGCAGATGATGGAGCTATACAAAAAGCACGGTGCCAATCCTATGGGTGGATGTCTACCTATGCTACTCCAAATTCCAGTATTCTTCTCACTATATAGGGTATTACTCAATGCCGATGAGATGCAGGGAGCTCCATGGATAGGCTGGATAGTCAACCTAGCGGACAAAGATCCATACTATATACTACCTATCATTATGGGTGCATCCATGTTCCTACAGCAGAAGATTACACCAAACACTATGACTGATCCTCTTCAGCAGAAGATATTCCAGTACTTCCCAGTGATTATGACATTCTTCTTCTTGACATTCCCTGCTGGATTGGTACTATATTGGGTCACCAATAATATACTCTCTATAGCTCAACAATACTATATAAATAAAGCTTTCGAGAAATATAAGGTGCAGATGAAGACTGAACATACAAAAAGTGTACAGAAAGGCTAGCAGATGAAGAAGATTGAAGCTAGAACCCTAGAGGATGCATATAAAAAAGCGTCCACAGAGTATGGATGTTCGATTACAGAGCTCAGCTATGAGATTATACAACATCCATCTACAGGATTTATCGGTTTTTTCGCAAAAAATGCTATCATAGTAGTAGCACCAAAGCAGAATAATACAGCTAATAACACTCACACACATAAAGAGAAGTTAGCACCTATCCAAAAGCCAGAAAGCAAAAAGGTAGAGAGTAAACAAGTAGAGAGCAGAGATGAGAAGCCTCCAAAGTCAAATCAGCCAAACAAAGAACTAAAGAAAGCTAAGCCAACAGAGGATACCACAAATACTACTCAAGATATAGCCGCGAAAGAAAGCTCTCCTACAGAGAAGATAGAAGATAGTGTATTGGATAGTTTCTTTGATGATGATACAAAGGAGAGTGAAGCACCAGCCGATACGGTTACAGATGAGTCCAATTATGAACTCCAGTCTACCATAGAGAGTGAGCTGAAGTCTCTTATAAAGCTTAGCTGTTTTGAGATAGATATAGTAGAAGCTGATGTCATCGGTGATACTGCCTATATCTTCATGGATGGTGATGATGCAGCTCTACTCATAGGAAAAGAGGGTTATAGATACAACGCTCTATCCTACCTCATCTCCAACTGGCTACAAAATAGATATCAACTATACCTCAAGCTAGAGATAGCACAGTTTCTATCTACTCAAGAAGAGATGATACGAAGCTATATGGAACCTGTGATAGAGCATGTCAATAAAGAGGGGTGGGCAAAGACTAGACCACTAGACGGTGTACTAGTACAGATTGCACTAGAACAGCTCAGAGCAGAATTCCCCAACAAATATGTGGCTATCAAGAGGACAAAAAACTCAGAAAGATATGTTCTCATCAATGAGTTTAACAAGAGATAATGCAAGATACTATCGCCGCTATAGCTACTGCAAATGGAGTGGGATCTATCTCCATCATACGGCTTAGTGGTGTAGATGCTATAGCTATCGCCAAGAGAGTATCCCCCAAAGCATCCTTTAGACCTAGATACGCTGACCTCACCTCTCTATACGATAGTAGTGGAGATATGATAGATCACGCTATTGTTATATATTTCCAATCCCCACATAGCTTTACAGGTGAAGATATAGTAGAGTTTCAGTGTCATGGTGGTATGGTGGTATCACGAGATATATTGGATACTCTAGTAGTATATGGAGCTAGATTGGCAGAGCCAGGAGAGTTTAGCAAGAGAGCTTTTCTTAATGGCAAAATAGACCTAACCAAAGCCGAAGCCATAGCCAAGCTCATAGAATCCAAAAGCACAGATGCAGCCAAAATACTAGCTAGACAGCTCAAAGGTGAGCTAGGAGAATTTATAAACCAAAGCAGAGATGCTCTACTGAAAGCCTCTGCATACTCAGAGGTACTTATAGATTATGCTGAAGAGGATATTCCACAAGATATATCAGCACAGCTACTCTCTCAACTAGAGGGATTATCAGATAAATTTGATACCATAGTCTCTAGTAGCCAACGCCGTAGAGGGCTAATAGATGGTTTTAGAGTAGCAATAGTAGGCAAACCCAATGTAGGTAAAAGCTCTCTACTAAATGCATTTCTCAGCTACGATAGAGCTATAGTCAGTGATATAGCAGGAACAACTAGAGATACCATAGAGGAGCAAGTCACCATAGGCTCACACATTATCAGACTCATTGACACAGCAGGCATCAGAGATAAAGCTAGTGATCAGATAGAAGAGATAGGGATAGCCAGATCCAAGAGTGCTATAGAAGATGCAGATATTATCATAGCTCTATTTGATGGTAGTGCTATATTTGATGAGCAAGATAGAAGTATCCTAGACTTAGTAGAGAGATACCATGACAAAGATACTATAATAGCTATCAACAAGAGTGACCTAATCCAGCAGATAGACAGAGAGATATTTGGCTCATATCAGACTATCGATATAAGTGCCAAACATAACTTTGAGATATTACTAGAAGAGCTACTTACCAAGCTAGACAGCATAGGTAGTAGTGATGAGCTAATGCTCATATCAGCTAGACAGATAGAGGCAGTCAAAAGATCTACAGTGGAGATACATAATGCCAAAGAGCCACTATCTAGAGGTGAACTAGAGTTTTTTAGCTATCATCTAATGGAAGCTATCAAACATCTATCTAGCATCACTACACCATACAACAATGAAGAGATACTAGACAAAATGTTCGGTGAATTTTGTTTAGGTAAATAAAGGATATATATGATACTAAAAACCATTACTACACTATCAGCCCTCATTTTATTGAGTGGGTGTATACATAGAGATTTGATTATAAGCAACTCTGCTAACTCACAAGAGCAATCAGCACAAGAGGCTAATGATGAGCATGCCAATACGACTATACCTAGAGTCCCTTTCCCTCAAAGTGAGTATAACAACCTCCAAAAATCAGGTAAAAGTACAGTAAAAGGCAAAATATATATTACCGATACCGATGGTAATAATATCTACGGTAAAGGCACCAGACTATATCTAAATCCAGTCACAAGCTACTCTAGACAGTGGTACAATGAGAGCTATGTAGGTGGATACAAGATGGAAAAAGCTGATAAGAGACTATTTAACTATCTTAAATTTACAACTTCTAACAAAAAAGGTAATTTCGCATTCTTTGGTATACCTAGTGGTTCATACTATGTCATAGGTGTAGTCAAGTGTGGTAGCGAATGTGGTTATGACCGTAAGAAAAATATAAGAGTAGTCCAAGAGGTAACAGTCGATGGCTCAGATATAGTCAGTATCGATTTGAGTAGGAGAGTTGAATAAGATAATGCCCATCCAAGAACTCTGCTTTGGCAACAGCCAAACGGCAACACCAAAGAGGAAAATAGATAGATTTTTAAGGGAGAGGTAAGATGGCATATACAGAAGCAGACACTAGAGCTAAACTTATTGACCCTCAAATTAAATCTAGCCATTGGTTAGAATCTCACATAGTCCGTGAATACTACTTTACAGATGGTCGTAAGCTCATCGGTGGAAAGCGTGGAGAACAGTATTATGTGGACTATCTTCTAGTTTTTCAAAATACCAATCTTGCCATCATCGAAGCCAAAGCTGAGAACAAAGACCCTCTAGATGGCTTACAGCAGTCCATTAACTATGCTCAAAAACTGAAAATTGATTTTGTATATGCGACAAATGGGCATAAGATTTATGAACATAATCTCGTTACAGGTAAAGGTGACTGGGTAGAAAATTTTCCTACACCTCAAACACTTTTTGAGCGTAAATTTCCTACTATCACACCCATAACAGAGAAGATTATCAAACAGCCTTTTCACTTTGAAGGAAACATGAAACCACGCTACTATCAGCAGATAGCCGTGGACAAAACCCTTGAAGCCATCGCTAAGGGCAGAGACAAAGTACTTCTCACACTGGCTACTGGTACAGGTAAGACTTACATTGCTTTTCAGATAGTCTATAGACTCTTTGAAGCCAAGTGGAGTAAGTCAGGGATGCAGAGGCGGCCAAAAGTGCTTTTCTTAGCAGACAGAAATGTACTGGCAGACCAAGCCTTCAACACCTTTAACCCACTAGAAAAAGACATCGTCCGTGTCAATGGCAAAGAGATACGCAAGCGAGGTGGCAGAGTACCTACCAATGCCAATGTATTCTTTGCTATCTATCAGTCTATCGCAGAGCGTAAGTCAGATGAGTTTGACGCGGAGAACGATGTAACTGCCTACTACAAACAGTATCCAGCAGAGTTTTTTGACCTCATAGTCATAGATGAGTGTCATAGAGGCTCTGCCAACGATAAAAGCTCATGGAGAGACATTTTAGACCACTTCTCATCTGCTGTACACTTAGGACTCACCGCTACACCCAAAAGAGATGACAATGGAGACACTTACAAATACTTTGGAGAGCCTGTCTATGAGTATAGTCTCAAAGAGGGGATAAACGATGGTTTTCTCACACCCTATAAGGTCAAGCGTATCAAGACAAACATCGATGAATACAAGTTTAACCCTAACGACATCGTACAAGGCGAACTAGAAGAGCAGATTGTCACACTAAACAAGTTTGAAAAACAGGTCATCATCCCTAAGCGTACAGAACTTGTAGCCAAAACCATACTAGAGCAGATGAACCCCATGGATAAAACTATCGTTTTTTGTGTAAACCAAAAACATGCTATAGATATGAAAATAGCCATAGATAAGTACAAAACCGTCAAAGACAATGACTACTGTGTCCGTGTCACTTCTGATGAAGGAGAGATAGGGCGTGACTTCCTAGAAGCCTTTCAAAATAACGATAGAGACATTCCAACCATTTTAACCTCTTCAAAGATGCTCACTACGGGAGTAGATGCCAAAAATGTACGCAATATTGTCCTCACGGCTCCCATTCGTTCTATGACAGAGTTCAAGCAGATCATTGGACGGGGTACGAGAGTCTATGACGGCAAGGACTTTTTTACTATCATTGACTTTGTAGGTGCGACTAACTTGTTTTATGATGATGCTTGGGATGGATTACCCGAAGAGCAGATAGATGCTGAAACGGTAGAATCAGATAACAAAGATGAAGGTAAGGTCAAAGAGCCAAAGCCACCCTATGGTAATGCTGATGATGTGGATGATACGCATACCACTACAGATGAAAAACGAAAAGAGAAAGTCACCATTGACATACGAGGTAGAAAGCTCAAAGTCATAGACATAGAAACCACCTATGTAGGAGAAGATGGCATCCCTCTAAAAACCCATGAGTTTTTAGAGTTTTTAGTAGGCATACTCGACAAGTTCTTCCACGATGAAGCACAACTCAGAGAGCTATGGTCAGACCCCATCAAGCGTGAGGAGTTACTAGAAAAATTACGAAGTATGCAGATAGATGAAGTACAACTAGAAGAGCTCAAAGCCATCTTTGATGCCCAGGAGAGTGACATCTACGATGTACTGGCTCACTTATCTTTCAACCTAGACATCAAGACACGAAGTGAGAGAGCATTTGCGGTGCATTACCGAAAGTATATAGAGAAGTATCACAACGGCAAGGTTAAAGAGTTTTTGAACTTCATCTTGGAACGGTACGAGAAAGACGGGGTCAAAGAGATGGGGAGTGACAAGCTCTCTTCCCTCATTAAGCTCTCTGGTATAGACAGAAATGAACTAAAAATTGCATTTGAGAGTGCAGTCAATATCCGTGAGGGGTATTTTGGATTGCAGAGGGAGATTTATAGGTGAGGAATATAGTAGAAAAAAACAATTTTTATGAGAGTGTCAAAAACATACTTCAATCAGCCAGAGGTAATGCATATAAACAAGTCAATTTTATTATGGTGGAGGCGTATTGGAATATCGGTAAGCAGATAGTAGAAGAGGAGCAGAGTGGCAAGGACAGAGCTGAGTATGGCAAAGCAATTATTCAATCTTTGTCCAAGCAATTAACGATTGAATTTGGAAAAGGTTTTTCTAAGCAGAACTTATGGAATATGCGACAGTTCTATAGTTATTTTCCAATTCTCTCTGCAGTGCGGAGAGAATTAACTTGGACACACTACAAAACAATACTCAGGATAGAAAACAAACAAACTAGAGAATGGTATATAAGTGAAGCAGTGGCTGCCAACTGGAGTACTAGAGCATTAGAGAGACAAATAGGGTCTCATTACTATGAGCGGATTGTAGCCAGTAGAGACAAGAGCATCATCAAAGCAGAAGCAGAGCAAAATACAAAGAGCATGCAACTCACCCCAAAAGATATTATCAAAGACCCTTATATTCTAGAGTTTTTGGATTTGAAGGACAATAGAAACTTTAGAGAGAGTGACTTGGAGTCTGCTCTCATCGATAAAGTACAGGATTTTTTATTGGAGCTTGGACGAGGGTTTGCATTTGTGGATCGACAAAAGCATATTCGTACAGAGCTGAGTGATTTCTATATCGATTTGGTGTTTTACAACTATATTTTGAAATGTTTTGTCATCATCGACCTAAAAAGAGGGAAACTCTCTCACCAAGACATAGGGCAGATGGATATGTATGTCAATATGTTCGATGATCTAGAAAAATCCTCCGAAGATAATCCTACTATAGGCATCATCCTCTGCACAGACAAAGACAATACCGTAGTGAAATACTCAAGCATAGACAATGAAAAGCTCTTTGTCTCTAAGTATCAGCTATATTTGCCTACAGAAGAAGAGTTGAAAGCTGAGATTGAGAGAGATATTTTGGAGTTGGGTGTGGGAAATAATGACTGAAATCAAAAAGGCATTTGAGAGTGCAGCCAATATCCGTGAGGGGTATTTTGGATTGCAGAGGGAGATTTATTTGTAAAAATAGAATCAAGGAAAACAGATGTAAAAAAATAATATTAGAATACTATATTGAAATATCTGTCCCAACTATTGATTATTTGTCCCAATAATGATATAATACGATATGGAGGGTTAAAATGAAAAAAAAGAATGTATTAAACTTAATAAAATATCATGCTGAAAAAAATGATTCTGCTTTTCGTAATGAAGCATATGAAATAGCAAAATATTTTGACAAAAGTAATAATTATCAACTTTCTGAATACATTATGGCATTGTTATCAGATACAAATACTTTTTCTCCACAGATTGATACAAGTGAAAATCACTTTGTTAAGCGAGTTGAGATATCAAATAAACCAATGCCATTACCATTGCCTACTTCAATTAAAGATAATATTTTAGGCATAATAAATGCTATAGGGCATAATGCAGGTATTAATAAGTTTTTATTTGAAGGACCACCAGGTACAGGTAAAACTGAGTCAGCAAAACAAATTGCAAGAATACTTGAAAGAGAACTGTTTATTGTAGATTTTGATTCAATTATTGATAGCAAACTCGGTCAAACTTCTAAAAATATCTCATCACTGTTTAATGAAATTTCCTCTGTAAACAATCCAGATAAAATTATTATTTTGTTTGATGAAATAGATGCTATTGCAATTGATAGAATTAATACAAATGATTTGAGAGAAATGGGAAGAGCAACTTCTTCTGTTTTAAAAGGATTAGACAACCTAAATGATAATATTGTTTTAATTGCAACGACAAATTTATATCAAGCATTTGATAAGGCATTATCAAGAAGGTTTGATGCTATTATTAATTTTAGTAGCTATACAAAGCAAGACCTCATTGAAGTTGGAGAAACTATTTTAAATAATATGTTACAGAAGTTTAAATTTGCTGGAAGAAATATGAGATTGTTTAAAAAAATACTTAATTGCATGGATGTTATACCATATCCTGGGGAACTTAAAAATCTTATTAAAACATCAATAGCCTTTAGTAACTCAAATGATGAATATGATTACCTAAAGAAATTATATATTAGCATTAGTAAGAATAAGGGAAATATGGATTTTAAACATATGCAAAATAGTGGATTTACTGTTAGAGAAATTGAAATTTTAACAGGGATTTCAAAAAGTCAAGTATCTCGTGAGCTAAAGGAGTAATGTATTTTGAATAATTTATTACAATTAAAAGGAACTTTTGAACAAGCATCTAATAATGGTCAACAAGGCTCACCTAATTTACCAACAGGTCAATCTGTTAATGTATCAAAATTATATATGTTATTAGAGAATTTAATTGAGTTACAAAAGTATTGGCAAAATCAAAGTCTATTATCGGGAGCATTGATTACAGTACATTATAATAAAGTTGCAGCAAAAAGTAATAGACTACGAAATCTTTTAGGAAAGGGTTCAAATACTCCTAATAAATCTATAGTAGGTGCAAAATTTTCACTTGATGAGCCTCCTAAACATATCATTACGCATTATGTATCTCAAAAAATTCTAAAGGAATCCATAGAGAGATTAAAAATTACTATTGATATATTAAATCAAGAATTTGGTGGAGGAATAAGTTATGATACAATAGAAAAAATAGATAAAGAGATTCCATATAAATCCACTAAAATTGCAAAAACAAATTTTAAACAAATTATTGTAGATACATATTATGTAGAAAAATTTGATGTATCTATAGATGATATTATATTAGAAAGTGATTCTATTATTACTTTATACAAAACTGATGTAAGAACTGTTCAATTACTTGAGAAAATAGGCATTAATATTTTATCTAGTCGTATTATGGATGAAACAACTGTCTTGTTACGCCCTGATGAATTAGAAATATTGAAAGTAAAAGCTCCATTTCTAATATCTATGGCAGTAAGTGATTTATCAGAAATAACAAAAGATAACTTTGAGTTTATTGATGATGGTGTAATAAAAATTGATTCCCCAAAGAATGAGCCAACCATTGGTGTTATAGATACTCTTTTTGATGTAGATGTGTATTTTTCAGAATGGGTAGAGTATACCAATATGTTAGATATTGAAATACCTATATCTCAAAGTGATTATGAACATGGTACAGCTATTTCATCCATCATTGTAGATGGTCCAATATTTAATCCAAATTTAGATGATGGGTGTGGAAGATTTAGAGTAAAACATTTTGGTGTGGCGAGTGGTAATAGCTTTAATTCATTTACAATACTTAGAAATATTAGTGAGATTGTAGCTAGTAATAGAGATATCAAGGTTTGGAACTTATCTCTAGGTTCAAAACTTGATATACATCCTAATTTTATATCTCCTGAAGCTGCAATTTTAGATAAAATACAGTTTGAAAATGATGTTATATTTGTTATCGCTGGTACAAATTTATCTCGTGGAGAGAGTGAATCTAGAGCTATTGGTGCTCCTGCTGATTCAATTAATTCTATAGTTGTAAATTCTGTAGATATGCATAATCAACCCTCTTCATATAGTAGGAAAGGTCCTGTGTTGTCCTTTTTTATTAAACCTGATATTAGTTATTATGGGGGTGATACAAGTGAGCCAATGAAAGTTTGTACTCCTACAGGAGAGGCATTTGTTCAAGGAAGTTCATTTGCTGCACCTTGGATTTCTAGGAAATTATCATATTTAATTAATATATTAGGATTAAGTAGAGATGTTGCCAAAGCACTCATTATTAATTCTACCACAGGATGGGATAAAGAGCAACATAATCCATTACTTGTTGGTCATGGAATTGTTCCCAAGAAAATAGAAGATATAGTGCATTGTCCTGAAGATGAGATACAATTTATTATAGAAGGTATTTCGGAAAAATATAATACATATAATTATAATATACCTATTCCCGTGGTTAACGAAAAACATCCCTTTATTGCGAAAGCGACACTTTGTTATTTCCCAGCTTGTTCAAGAAATCAAGGCGTTGATTATACTAATACAGAACTTGATATAAAATTTGGTAGATTTAATAATAAAGGAGAACATACATCAATCAATAATAATTACCAAACAGAGGAGTTTGGTCATCATATTTTGGAAGAGGATGCTCGAAAAAATTTTAGAAAATGGGATAATGTAAAACATATACGAGAAATTTATACAGGGGAAAATAGAGAATTAAAAGCTTATGATAATCCTTTGTGGGGATTGAGTCTTAAAACCAAAGAGCGACTTGATGAAAAATTTGGTGAAGGGCTTAAGTTTGCTATTGTAATAACTCTAAAAGAGATAAATGGAAAGAATCGAATAGATGAATTTATTAAAAATGCACAGATTAGAGGTTGGTTGGTTAATAAAATAGATATAGATACAAGAATTGATATTTTCAATATTGCAGAAGAAGAGATTGAGTTTGAGTAATCTATGTACAAAAAACAGCAAAATCTCAACATAGCTTCTGACCTATGTTAAAAAAATGTAAAAAAGTTAACATAGCTTTAGAGTTATATGTAAAAAATAGTAAAAATAATCCATAGATAAACAAAAAAGGCAACCATTGGAATCAAAAATAAACAGAATAACAGACATCCTCCGCCGAGATGACGGTATAAGTGGTGCGATGATGTACACGGAGCAGATATCTTGGATACTCTTCCTTAAGTTCATCAATGACCTAGAGATCAACAAGGCAGAGGAAGCGGAGATTGATGGGAAGAGTTATGCCTACATCATCGACGAGAAGTATCGTTGGGATGTTTGGGCTTGTCCGAAAGATGACAATGGGAAGCTTGACCTTATAAATGCTCAGAGTGGGGATGATCTGCTTGATTTTGTCAATGATGAGCTATTTCCGTATCTCAAAGGGTTTAAGTCCATCACAGCAGATGTGAAGTCGGTGAAGTATAAGATAGGGGCTATCTTTGAGTTTATAGATAACCGTATAGCCAATGGGCATACGCTGAGAGAGGTGCTGGACATCATCGATGCGATGGACT
>Ga0256826_1001031_pt1 | contig 17300 bp, 13 predicted proteins | sample CV79metaG_FD_185975 | JGI IMG/M metagenome (GOLD analysis project Ga0256826, IMG submission 185975) | Hydrothermal vent microbial communities from East Pacific Rise, Pacific Ocean - CV79 | ecosystem: Environmental > Aquatic > Marine > Hydrothermal vents | place: Pacific Ocean: East Pacific Rise...
AATTATCAAACTATTATCAAACTATAAACTTAAAACTATGTCAAATTATAAAAAACATATAATGGTATGTGGTGGTAGTGGGTGCAAAAGCAATCAAAGCGATACCATTGTCGAAAAATTAAAGCTGGAGCTGGATGCAAAAAAGCTAAATGATGAAGTACAAGTTATTATTACAGGTTGTTTTGGGCTTTGTGATAAAGGAGCTGTTATGAAAGTTTTACCCGATAATACTATCTATACTCATATTGCACCAAATAATATTTCTCAAATAATAGATGAGCACATTATTAAAGGCAAAAAAGTGAAAGACTTGTGTTTACAAGAATCTGATACCAAAGGTTCCAATACTCATATTACTCAAATACGCATTGCTCTAAGAAATTGTGGGATAATCAATCCGGAAGTGATTGAAGAGTACATTGCTTTTGAAGGTTATGATGCTCTTGGCAAAGTTTTGAATGATAAAACTCCTCAAGAAACTATTGACATCATTAAGAAGTCTGGGCTGAGAGGTAGAGGTGGGGGAGGTTTCCCTACAGGATTGAAATGGGAATTTGCTGCAAAAGCAAAAGGAGAACAAAAATATGTAGTTTGCAATGCCGATGAAGGAGACCCCGGGGCTTTTATGGATAGGTCTATATTGGAAGGTGATCCTCATTCCATATTGGAAGCTATGGCTATTTGTGGATATACAATGGGTGCTACCGAAGGACTTATATATATCAGAGCCGAATATCCTTTAGCCATTGAGAGATTGCAAATAGCTATTAAACAAGCTCGTGATTTTGGCCTTTTGGGGAAAGATATTTTGGGCAAAGGATTCGATTTTGATATCACTCTCAGATTAGGAGCAGGTGCTTTTGTTTGTGGTGAAGAAACAGCTCTTATTCATTCCATGGAAGGATTAAGAGGTGAACCCACTGTAAAGCCCCCATTCCCAGCAGAATCTGGCTATAATAATATGCCTACAAATGTGAATAATGTAGAAACATTTGCTAATATTCCTGCCATTATTAATAAAGGTGCTGATTGGTTTGCTTCTATAGGAACCGAAAAGTCTAAAGGAACTAAAGTTTTTGCTTTAGCAGGAAAGATAAATAATGTTGGCCTTATTGAAGTCCCAATGGGAACTACTTTGCGTGAAGTTATTTTTGATATTGGAGGAGGTATCCAAAACGATAAAAAGTTTAAAGCTGTTCAAACCGGTGGCCCTTCAGGTGGTTGCCTAACAGAAAAACATCTGGATACACCAATTGATTTCGATAACTTAATTGCAGCGGGCTCTATGATGGGTTCCGGTGGAATGATTGTCATGGATGAAGATGATTGTATGGTATCGGTTGCAAAATTCTATTTGGACTTTACTGTAGAAGAAAGCTGTGGAAAATGTGCCCCGTGCCGCATCGGAAATAAAAGGCTTTACGAAACCCTTAATAAAATAACAGAAGGAAAAGGAACTTTGGATGATTTAGAACTTCTGCGGAACATGAGTCATGTGATTAAAGATACATCTCTTTGTGGTTTGGGGCAAACATCACCAAATCCTGTCCTGTCTACTCTTGATAATTTTTATCATGAATACGAAGCTCATGTTCAAGATCACAAATGTGAAGCAGGACAGTGCAAGGCGCTACTTAAATACAATATTATTGCTGATGAGTGTGTTGGTTGTACTGCTTGTGCACGTGTTTGTCCGGTAAGTTGTATAGCCGGAGAAAAGAAAGAAGTTCATATTATTGATCAAAGCATTTGTATAAAATGTGGAGCATGTATGGATAAATGTAAGTTTAATGCCATAGAACTAATTTAAGGAGGCTTTAAAATGGAAATGATAAAACTAAAAATAGATAATAAGCTTGTTGAGGTAAAAAAAGGAACGACCATTTATCATGCTGCCAAAAAATTGGATATCGATATTCCAATACTTTGTTACATGAATCTGGAACACTTGGATATTGAAAACAAGCCTGGAGGATGTAGAATTTGTGTAGTTGAAGTGGAAGGAAGAAGAAATCTAGCCCCTTCATGCTCAACTAAAGTAGATGAGGGAATGGTAGTTCGTACCAATAGTATGAGAGTTATTAATGCTCGTAGAACTGTTATGGAGTTTATTTTAAGCGACCACCCCAAAGAATGTTTAACATGTTCTAAATCCGGCGGATGCGATTTGCAAGACATGGCTGTTCAATTAGGTGTTCGACATATCCCCAATGAGGAAATTTGTGAAATGTCTACTTATCGTTTGGATACTTCTCCAAGTATTGTACGAAACCTTGATAAATGTATCATGTGCCGTCGTTGCGAGACTATGTGTAACGAAGTACAAACAGTGGGAGCTTTATCAGCTATAAATAGAGGATTCCAAGCTGCAGTGGGTACTGCATTTGAAATGAATTTAGAAGCTTCTACCTGTACTTATTGCGGGCAATGCGTTGCTGTTTGTCCCACAGCTGCTCTTACCGAAGTAGATCATACTCCTCAGGTCATCAGGGCAATTGCTGACCCTAGTAAAACTGTTGTCGTTCAAACTGCCCCCGCTGTGCGTGCCGCCCTGGGCGAAGAGTTTGGAATGGAAGCTGGAACTTTGGTTACCGGTCAAATGGTGACTGCTTTAAGAGCTTTGGGTTTTAATTATGTTTTCGATACCGATTTTGCTGCCGACTTAACCATTATGGAAGAAGGCACCGAATTACTTGGACGATTGAAAAAGCATTTGCAAGGAGATAAAGATGTGAAATTACCCATCTTAACATCTTGTTGCCCTGGTTGGGTTAATTTCTTTGAAACTCAATTCCCCGATATGAAAGATATCCCTTCTACAGCTCGCTCTCCTCAGCAAATGTTTGGGCCTATTGCCAAAACTTACTTTGCCGAGAAAATGGGCGTAAAAAGAGAAGATATGGTAGTTGTATCTATAATGCCTTGCTTGGCAAAAAAATATGAAGCTCAACGCGATGAGTTTAAGGTTGATGGTAATCCTGATGTTGATTTCTCAATAACAACACGTGAACTGGCGCATCTTATTAAACAAGCCAATATGGATATTACCAAGCTCGAAAAAGAAGAATTTGATCAACCAATGGGAGAATCAACGGGTGCCGGTGTTATCTTTGGAACTACCGGAGGAGTGATTGAAGCCGCTTTAAGAACTGCTTACGAAATACATACAGGTAAAAATTTAGAAAAGGTAGATTTTGAACAACTTCGTGGAATGGAAGGAATCAGAGAAGCAACGGTAGATTTTGATGGCCTTGATTTAAAAATTGGCATTGCTCATGGATTAGGAAATGCTCGTAAATTATTAAATGATATTCGTGACGGAAAATCGCAATTTCACGCTATAGAAATTATGGCATGTCCGGGTGGTTGTATTGGTGGAGGTGGCCAACCACTTCATCATGGCGATTCTGATATTTTAAAGAAACGTGCTGCTGCTTTATATCGTGAAGATGCCGGTAAACCTATCAGAAAATCTCATGAGAATCCGGCTATAAAAGAATTATACGAAACATTCTTAGGAGAACCAATGAGCGAAAAAGCACATCATTTATTACATACACAGTACTTTGATCGTAAAAGAAAACGTAATATTGAATAATAGAAGTACTTCGAGTACTTAAAGTTTGGAGTACTTAAAGTTTGGAGTACTTAAAGTTTGGAGTACTTAAAGTGTAAATGATAAAAGTGTAAATTTAACTGTAAAAATGAGTTTTGGACTTATGCCTATGCCATAAGTATGAAAATGAATGAAACAAATACAAACAAGTATTTTAAATACTAAGAATATGTGTGAATCAAAAATAAAACTAAAAGAAAAAGACGTAGCAAAGATTATTGATATTTGCAATTTCTTTGATAATAAACCAAGTGAATTAATTAGTGTATTGCATAAATGCCAAGGAGAGTTTGGCTATCTTCCCCCAGAAGTACAAGACGTAGTTAGTGAGCATTTAAATGTGGCCGTGGCAAAAGTATATGGTGTGGTTACATTTTATTCCTTTTTCACAATGAAACCTAAGGGCAAACATCCTATTAGCATATGCACCGGAACAGCTTGCTATGTGAGAGGAGCCGAAAAGGTTTTGGATGAGTTTAAAAAAGAATTGGGTCTTACGGTTGGCGAAACATCGGCAGACGGAAAGTTCTCGTTAAGTAGTTTGCGTTGTGTTGGGGCCTGTGGATTAGCACCTGTTGTATTGGTAGGTGAGAAAACTTATGGTAGAGTAGCCCCTGATGATGTAAAGGAAATACTTGCTGAATACGAAGATTAATAATTGAATAGTTTCAAAAACAAACCATCTGCCTGATGTTGATGGTTTGTTTTTATGATGATATTATCTATCAAAATCTATTTCTGAAGGATCGATATCTAGATGGACTGTATCTTGTTCAATTTCCATCTTTACAGGGGCGCCGCTTGCATTAAGACGCTCTTTCATTTCGCCTTTTTCATACCGCTCAGTAAACAAAATGCCGCCATCTTCATCATAATAATTCCATGTTTTAACAGGAATCCCCATTTTATAATAAGCCTCAACTCTTTTTTCACCACTTGGATAATAGATGTCCATGGGGCCATTTAAAGAGTCCATTGTAAAAGTAATAACTCTCTTTAATGAACCATTTTCAAAATATTCATTTTGTATGCCATCAATATAACCATATTTATATGGGGTTTCCTTGAGTAAGCGTCCATGATAGTCGTGTAGCTTCCACAATCCATTAGCAGTATCGTTGGTATAATACTCCTCAGAAATAAGCACACCGGATTCATTATAAATCAGCCAAAGACTGTCTTTTTTCTTGTTTAAATACAAACCCTGAGCTTTCATTTGACTTTTCCTTTTGTCGTAATAAAACTCAGTGAAACGCCTCTTCCCTTTGTCAGAGTAATAAGATTTCATCAGCACTCTTCCACTGGGAAAATATCTAACAAATTCTCCAATTGGGTAATTATCCTGAAATTGTCCTTCATAAAATTTCACACCATCTTTATATTTCACCCAATGGCCTTGTTTCCTTCCTTGATTGTCTTTTTTATTTTGAGCCATTAATGTTGGACTCCATATAATAAATAAAATAAACAGACTAAAATAACTAATGCTTCTCGCTTGCATGCTTTTCTTATTTTTGCAAAAATAATTGTGGAAACAAAAGTACAAAAAGGATGTGGATTGTTGGACTCTCTTAATAATTATTATATTTTCCAACTTCATGAATTACTAAAAACAATAATAGAAATACCAGAATGGATAGTCAATTTTCATCATATTTATTGGAAGATGCCGTTAACGAACTTGCTAAATTACCGGGTATTGGAAAAAGAACAGCAATGCGAATGGCACTTCATTTGCTTAAGCAAGACCAAAATCATGTAGATAGGTTGGGAGAAAGTCTTATGCGCATGCGTAAAGAAATGATGTTTTGTAAAAGATGTCATAATATATCTGAAAAACCTATATGTAGTATTTGTTCGAGCCCTAAAAGAGAAGAAGGCTTTATTTGTGTTGTTGAAGATATTCGAGATGTTTTGGCAATAGAGAACACGGGTCAATTTAAAGGCCTATATCATGTTTTGGGAGGGCTAATAAGCCCCATGGACGGTGTTTCTCCTTCCGATTTGCAAATAGCTTCACTCATTGAAAGAATAGAAAAAGAAAAAATAAATGAAATTGTTCTGGCTTTATCTGCAACAGTGGAAGGAGATACAACAAATTTTTACATTTTTAAACAATTGAAAAATCAAGAGGTTAAGCTGAGTACCTTAGCTAGAGGAGTTGCTATAGGTGATGAAATAGAGTTTGCCGATGAGGTAACTCTTGGAAGATCAATTGTTCAAAGACTCCCCTACACTGGGGTATAAAAAAACCTCCAATCAGAACGATTGGAGGCCAAATTATTATTCCCACTTAAAATTAACGCATCGGTGCAAATATAAGACAATAATTTAAAGCTGCGCAAGTTTTTTGTAAAATAATTTAAAAAAAACAAAATTTAACATTTATAATGATCAAAAAAATGGATTCCTGTTAATTGAATGGCATTATTCATTTATTTTGTAAATTGCATTTTTAGAAAAAACTTTGATTAAATATGGACTTACAATCAATAAAACAAAGATTTGGTATTATAGGTACGTCAACTGCCCTAAATAGAGCTATCAATATTGCTTTTCAAGTTGCACCTACAGATTTAGCCGTGTTAATTACCGGAGAAAGTGGCGTAGGAAAAGAAGTTTTTCCTAAAATTATTCATCAGCTTGGAGCGCGTAAACATGGCCATTATATAGCAGTAAATTGTGGAGCCATACCTGAAGGAACAATTGATAGTGAATTATTTGGCCATGAGAAAGGAGCTTTTACCGGAGCCAGTGATTCACGAAAAGGATATTTTGAAGTAGCCGATGGCGGAACAATCTTTTTGGATGAAGTAGCCGAATTGCCGGTTTCTACGCAGGTACGATTGCTTAGGGTATTAGAAGCTGGAGAGTTTATGAAAGTAGGAAGTAGTAAAGTGAGAACCACCAATGTTCGCATTGTTGCCGCTACTAATGTAGATATTCCTAAAGCTATTAATGATGGAAAATTCCGACAGGATTTATTCTACCGTCTAAATTCTGTCCCAATTCATATTCCTAGTTTGCGTGAAAGAAAAGAAGATATCAATATATTATTCAGAAAATTTGCTGTTGACTTTTCTGAAAAATATAGAATGCCAGCAATAAAACTAGATGATGATGCAAAAAAAATACTGATAAAATATAGGTGGGAAGGTAATATACGCCAACTGAAAAATGTTACAGAACAAATTAGTACAATAGAAACCGATAGACTTGTAAGTGCTGCTACTCTTGAAAAATATTTGCCAAATACACAGTCAAGAGATTTGCCCATGCTTTATACTAATAGTGAGGATGAAAGTTTATCCGAGCGAGATTTGCTTTATAAAGTACTTTTTGATATGCGAAAAGATATCACAGATCTTAAAAAAACGGTTGTGGAATTAATGCATTCCGATGGAGGAGTGCATATGTCGCATGATGAAAGTAGTCAAGTATTAAAGAATTTTGATAAAGATTATAACATTATCTTAAGTCCTGAAAATAAGATTAGACATCAGGAGCCTTCTGCCGAGTTTCCCATGGAAATGGAAGACCAGGTTTTTGAATCCTTTAATAACGAAAAAGCAGAAGTTATAGAAGAATCTCTTTCTATACAGAAAAAAGAAGAAGACCTAATAAGGAGAGCCCTGGATAAACATCATGGAAAAAGGAAAAATGCAGCCAAAGATTTAGGGATTTCTGAGAGAACTTTGTACCGTAAGATTAAAGAATATGATATTAAGTAATTAATTATGGTAGGAATAGTAAAGTTGAAAAATATAGTCGTCTTGGTTTTTATATGTATCTCCATTACATCTTGTGTGAGTTATTCATTTACTGGAGCGTCAATACCTCCGGAAGCAAAAACTTTTAGCGTTCAGTATTTTGATAATCAAGCTTCCTTTGTAAATCCCACTTTAAGTGAGTCATTAACAAATGCTGTAAAAGATAGGTTTACAAATCAAACAAGCTTAGTTTTGGTACGACAAGAAGGCGATTTGCAAATAGAAGGCGTTATTACAAATTATGTATCTACTCCACAAGCTATTACTGCAGGACAAACAGCAGCATTAACCCGCTTAACTATTGATGTGAAGGTGAAATTTATAAACTTATTGGAACCTGAGAATAACTTTGATACCAAATTTTCAAGATACTTGGATTATGAGTCAACACAGGACTTAGCCGAAGTACAAGATGTTTTAGTTGAAGGTATTAACCAAATGCTTGTTGACGATATTTTTAATAAAGCTGTAGTAAATTGGTAATATGAATGCTTTAAGCTTTTATAATCTATTAAAGAATCCTAGTTTGCTGAATGCAAACACTCTTTCAGAGCTCGAGCAACTGATTGATGCCTATCCTTATGCTGAAAATTTTAGAATATTATATGTTTTAAACCTTTTAATTCTTGATGATTTTCGATATCAGGATAAGTTAAGTCAAGCTGCTTTTTATGCATCAGACCGTAAGAAACTAAAATATTTAATAGACAGCTATCATTATAAACCAAAGGATGACTTTTCTGTTATCACAGAAACTTACCGGGATGAAGTGAGGGAATCTATTAATCCTGCCCCTCATCAGGATAATGAAATAGAAATAGATAATAATGATATAAAAACTTCTACTCAGGTTATTAAGAAGACAATCAATCATCTGAGTGAAAATGAAGAAAATGAAGAATTTAATAATGATAAACTCCAAGAAGAAAAAACTGCCAAAATAGTTAAATCTAAAGCCGAGTTACTGAGCTTAGTAAAAAAGCGTTTAGCCGAGATAGAAAAGGCGAAGGAAACGGATTTTGCTGGGAAACATGATCCTCAGCAGGCTGAAGAAGACCCATCACCGTCTAGCTTAGTTGATAAGTTTATCGCCAGTCAACCATCCATTTCACGTCCCGATAAAAACGATTTCTTTGATCCTCAAAACGAAGCTATTGATAGTACCACGGATGATGATGACTTTTTTGTTACCGAGACTTTAGCACGTATTCATAAAGATCAAGGAAACTTGAAAAAAGCCATAGAAATTTATCAAAAATTAATTTTGAAAATTCCAGAAAAAAGTAGTTACTTTGCAGCCCAAATTCAGGATTTGAATAAAATTAAAAAAAAGTAAGCCATGGGCGCATATATTATTGTATCAGTATTGATTTTGATTACCAGTATCCTTTTAATGTTGGTGGTATTAGTACAAAATTCTAAAGGAGGTGGATTAGCCTCTAATTTCGCAGGGAATAATCAATATTTAGGAGTTAGAAAAACAGCTGACTTTCTAGAGAAGTCTACTTGGACTTTAGCAGTAGTGCTATTAGTATTAAGTTTGTTCTCAATTTTTGTGATTCCAAGAACTAGTTCTTCATCTGACGTAATAGATACTGAATTACGTGATCAGATTGAAAATGCAGAACCAATTCCTATGGATATGGTTCCACCAGCTGAAAACGCTCAGTAAAAATATTTATATCGAATAAAAAATGATTCCTCAGGTAAATTGAGGAGTCATTTTTTTTTGTACCTATTCAAATTATATAAAAATAGTTTCTCATTAAGAATCCTACCATCATCTTTAAAACTAGCATATTAAATCAAATTTAGTTCACTTTGTTAATTATATAACAATGCTAATGTTGTTTTAGTTGCAAAATCTTTTAATTTTGCTGGGTTATTATTGAGTTAATTGTACAATGTTTCTTAATCAAAAAAGAAAATTATGTCTATTAAACAGAAGTCTTTAGATTTAAGAGAGAGAATGAAAAATGCCTTGTCTGGTGGGGGATCCAAGGCTATTGAAAAACAAAAAGCTGTAGGTAAATTAACAGCTAGAGAGCGTATAGTCGCTATTCTCGATCCCAAAACATTCCATGAATATGATCTTTTTGTGCAGCATGCTGCAAAAGATTTTGACATGGACAAAAAATATTTAGCCGGTGATGGTGTTATTACTGGTACTGGAACGCTTGGAGGTCACCCTGTTTGCATCTATGCTCAGGATTTTACCGTGGCAGGTGGATCTCTTGGATATATGCATGCCAAGAAAATCACCAAAATTATGGATCATGCCATGAGAATGAAAGTTCCTATAATTGGTATTAATGACTCAGGTGGAGCACGTATTCAAGAAGGTGTAAATTCATTGGCCGGATATGGTGAAATATTTTATCGTAATACACAAGCCTCAGGTGTCATTCCTCAAATATCTGTTATATTAGGCCCTTGTGCAGGTGGAGCAGTTTATAGTCCTGCATTAACAGATTTTGTTTTTGTAGTTGACCAAATTTCTAAAATGTTTATTACAGGACCCGAGGTTATTAAAACAGTATTGGGTGAAGAAATTAGCATGGAAGCCTTAGGTGGCGCTTATGTTCATGCAGAGAAAACCGGTAATGCTCATTTTTATGCAGAAAGTGAAGAGGAGTGCTTTGGACAAATAAAGCAACTTTGTACCTATATCCCTTGGAACAATACTAAAAGAGCGGACCGTTTTCCTAAAAAGCCACCAAAAACAAGAAAGTATAAGTTAGATGATATTCTCCCAACAGATCCAAAAGAGCCTTATGACGTAAGAAATGTAGTACGTGCTATTTGTGATAATTCGGAATTTTTTGAGGTGCAAGAATTGTGGGCAAGAAATATTGTAATAGGATTTGCTAGGCTCGATGGTAAAACAATTGGTATAGTGGGTAATCAGCCCGCTTATTTAGCTGGTGTTTTAGATGTTAATTCCTCTGATAAAGCCGCACGCTTTATTCGCTACTGTGATGCATTTAACATACCGTTACTTACATTGGTTGATTTGCCTGGTTACCTTCCAGGAGTGGACCAAGAACATGCTGGAGTTATTCGTCATGGAGCTAAAATTCTTTACGCTTACTCAGAAGCAACAGTCCCAAAACTTACAGTAATTATGCGTAAAGCATATGGTGGTGGATATATCGCTATGTGTAGTAGCCATTTAAGAGCTGACTTTGTATTCGCTTGGCCTATGGCAGAAATAGCTGTAATGGGCCCTGAAGGTGCTGCAAATATTATTTTTAGAAAAGAGATTAAAGAAGCTAAAGATCCTGATAAGGTTCGTGCTGAAAAAGTGGAAGAATATAAACAAAAGTTTGCAAATCCATATGTGGCTGCTGCCTATGGATATGTTGATGCTGTTATTGAACCGGAAGAAACACGGAAAATTCTTATTCACGCTATGGAAATTAGTGCAACCAAGGATGTTCAGGTTCCAACTAAAAAACATGGAGTTCCTCCATTTTAATATATAGCTTATGTCTAAAGAGAAAGAAGAAAAAATTGTTGCTTATGAAGAATTGCGTTTAGAAAATGCAGTTTACATGACAGAAGTACCGGAATCGTTTAAAAACCGGGAGATTTATAAACCTGTTGATAACAAAAAACTGAAAGCAACTATTCCTGGAACAATAATGGATATATACTCCAAGAAGGGGCAAAAAGTTGAAGCTGGCGAGAATTTATTAATACTCGAAGCCATGAAAATGAGAAATAAAGTAAATAGTCCTATCAATGGTGTGATAAAAGAAATTCATGTTAAATCAGGCGACGTTGTAAGAAAAGGAGCTTTATTAATTGTATTTAAATAATGAGTATTCAGTAATAAAAAAAGCGAGCTATTTGGCTCGCTTTTTTTATTATCTGAATTAGCCATTTAAGATATTACTTTGATTTGGCGGTAGAGTTGATTCTACCTTAATACTTGTTATTACAAGGTTGCTAGTAGCAGTAGTTATAATATCACCTTTTTCATTATAGACTTTACACTCAATATTGGCTATTTTTTTTCCTACTCTTACTGATTTTGCCTTTACTATTACTTCTTCTCCCTCTTTTGCACCAAATAAATAATTGATATTCAAATTGGTTGTAGTAAACATATTTTGAAGAAATAATGTATAGAAAGCCAAACCCATAGTATCGTCGATTAAGGCTGCCATAACTCCTCCTTGAATGGTTCCTAAAGGATTTGTCATTTCTTTACGTATTTTATATGAGATAGTAGCAGAGCCCTCATCTATTTCTAATAAAGTTCCTTTCATCCATAATGACGATGGAGATACGCTTTTAGTAATCGGTTTGTTTAATTCGTTTTTAAGATATTTAACTATTGGGTTACTCATTAGTGGTTTATTTAGTTTGTTGGTATATATCAGTTATTTTGTGTTCATATTTTGCAGCGACAATTTTTCTTTTTAGTTTTAAGGTTGGCGATAATTCACCTGTGTCCGGGGTCCAATTTTCGCATACTAACCTAAATACTTTTATTTGTGATATATGCCCAAGCTCTTTATTAAAATGATCTACTTCTTTTTGAAAACGAGCTGTAATTTGGGGCTTGTCAATTAGGTCTTTATTATCGCGATACTGTATGTGATGTATGGTACACCAGTTGTGTAGAAAAGTAAAATCAGGAACAATAAGTGCAGCGGTAAATCTTTCATTTTCACCAATCACCATAAGTTGTTCAATAAAGTTAGACTCTTTTAATTTGTTTTCTATCATTTGAGGAGCCACATATTTTCCTCCGGATAATTTGAAAATTTCTTTTTTTCTGTCAGTAATAAATAGGAAATTATCTTCCACTTTACCTATGTCACCAGTATGGAACCATCCATCTGCTAGTGCTTCAGCAGTTTTTTCAGGCGACTTATAATAGCCCAACATCACATTATCTCCTTGGACTAAAATTTCACCGTCTTTGGCAATTTTTACTTTAATGCTGTCAGGAATATATCCAACAGCACCAAACCTTACATTTGGATGTGCAAACCCAGTTGCTGAAACAAGAGGAGATGTTTCTGTTAAGCCATAACCCTCTTGTACAAATATTCCCGCTCCCCAAAAAGCTCTAGCTAATCGAGGTTGTAAAGCAGCTCCGCCCGAGATAACTCCTCTAATTGAACCTCCTAGTGCATCGCGCCATTTGGTAAATATGAGTTTGTCCGCTATCTTTAACTTAAAATTATAAAATCTGCTTCTTTTTGAAGGATCTGGGTCAAATTGATCCCCGAGTCTTACAGCCCAAAAGAATAAAGCTTTTTTGATACCGCTTAATTCACGACCTTTATTTATTATTTTATCATATATTTTCTCAAATATTCTAGGTACAGTAATAAAGGTATGGGGACTGGCTTCTTTCATATCGTCTACTAAAGTTTCTATACTTGCGGCGTAATAAAGCTCTAGTCCTGTTAGCTGCCATAAATAATTACCTGTTCTTTCCAAAATATGCGACATTGGCAAAAAGCTAAATGCTCTTTCTCCATAATTCAGGTATTTTACAAATTGAGTAGCCAATATAACATTACTGATTACGTTTTTATGACTGAGCATCACTCCTTTTGATAGTCCTGTAGTGCCTGATGTATAGATGAGAGTAAGCAAATCATCTGCCAGAACTGCATCTTTTCTTGATTGCAATTCTTGTTGTTTTTCAGACTTTTGTTTTCCCCCTAGTTCTTGTATTTCCTTTACATTTTTTACACCTTCTATATTGTCAATGCAATATATTTCTTTTAAAGATTCTATTTGAAGATAAACAGGAAGAAGTTTTTCATAAAGCTCTTGGTTAGCAACTATCAGTATTTTTGAATCGGAGTGGGCAAGTATATGTAGGTATTCTTCTTCACTTATAGTAGGATAAATTCCAACATGAACGAGTCCTAATTGTGACATGCCAAAATCAATAAAGTTCCATTCAGGACGATTATTAATAACAGTTGCTATTTTATCACCTTTTGTAAATCCCATAGCCATAAAGCCAAGACTGTACAGGTCAACTTGTTTGCGATAGTCTTTGGTGCTAAAAGATTCCCATTTGCCTTCTTTTTTAATTGATAATGCTTTATCAAGAGGCTGATGAACTTCGTTATAACTTAGAATGTCGAAAGTTCTTTTTATTTCATTGAAATTACTCATAAGGAAGATTATAGAATTAGGTTGTCAAATATAACTAATAATTTGGAAATAGGTTTTATAACAATTTAATCATCATTGGATACATAATATCTGCTTCTGTTTGGATTGTTATACCTAATCATTAAAACAGGATTGATAAAAAAGCAGTCGTAAAAACTGCTTTATACCATTATGGAGCTTGAAGAAAAATGAAAGTAAGTAACAATTGGAATGATCTATTTTCAATAATAGTAATAATTACATCTTTTCTTATAAATTGCTTGAGGATTATTTACTTGCTTCCATATCATACATATAAATCTCTCTTAAAATATGATCATATTTTTTATAGATCACTTTCCTTTTAAGCTTCAGGGTTGCACTAAGTTCTCCTGTACCGGGGGTCCATTCTGCACAAACCAGGCGAAATCTTTTCACCTTTTCTGTGTTGGAGAGTGTTTTGTTAATGGCATTTACTTCTTTTTGAAAACGTGCAATCACTTCTGGAATTCTAACTAACTCTTCATTATCCCTATAATGAAGCTTGTGTTTGGTAGCCCAGTAATGTAAGTGATTAAAGTCTGGAGAAATTAAAGCACTTGCAAATTTTTCGTTCTCCCCAACTACCATTAATTGCTCAATAAATACCGATTCTTTAAATTTATTCTCAACAGCTTGAGGAGCTACGTATTTACCAGATGAGAGTTTGAATATTTCTTTCTTTCTGTCTGTTATTTTTAAAAATTTATTATCAATCATAACACCAATATCACCAGTGTGAAACCAACCATCTTCGTCTATTACCTCGGCGGTTAATTCAGGAGCATTATAATATCCCATCATAATATGAGGACCGCGACTAAGAATTTCACCATCTTCAGCTATTTTCACCTCTACGTTTTCTATCAATGGACCCACTGTTCCAAATTTAATGTTGGGGTAGTAAGCATGGTTAACAGTAATAACGGGTGATGTTTCGGTTAATCCATAACCTTCCATAACTTTCATTCCGGCTGCATGAAATATTCTAGCTAATCTGGGTTGTAAAGCAGACCCACCGGAAATAACAATTTTTACATTTCCACCTAAAGCATCGTTCCATTTACTAAAAATAAGTTTTTTTGCAAGTTTTAATTGCTGCTCGTAGAACCAACCATTTTCTCCATTAAGCTCGTATCTGAGCCCAAGTTTAACAGCCCAAAAGAAAATCATTTTTTTAATCCCTTCTAGGTCTTTTCCTTTAGCCATTATTTTATCATACACCTTTTCCAGTAATCTTGGAACTGTGCTAAAACCATCAGCTTTTATATCTTTTAAATCATTTGCAATAGTTCCCATGTTTTCTGCATAATAAATGCGTAAACCTAAATATTGGAAATGATAATTCAACATTCTTTCATAAACATGACAAAGAGGTAAAAAGCTTAATACTTTTTGACCAAATTTTAGTGGTTGTACTTTGGATGTGGCAATAAAATTGGATACCAAGTTATTATGAGAAAGCATCACACCTTTGGAATTACCAGTAGTTCCTGAAGTGTAGATAATTGTTACCAAATCATTAGGTTTTGCTTCTTTCTTTAATGTTTCAATAATATCTTTATACTTGTTTTCATTTGCTTTACCCAATTCTAATATCTCAATCCAGTTTTTAGCTCCGTCTATTTCGTTTATAGAATATATATCCTGAATTTCTGCAGCCTTATCTGCTAAAGGTTTTAACTTTTTATACAGTAACCTGTCGCTTACTAAAAGTAATTTCGCTTCGCTATTTGCAAAAATATGCACATATTCTTCCTCACTAATTGTTGGGTAAATTGGCACATGAATCATCCCTGCCATAGATAAACCCATATCTATAAAATTCCATTCGGGTCGGTTATTGGATACAGTGGCTATTTTATCCCCTTTAGCAAATCCCATCTCAAGAAGCCCATAAGCAAAATAGTGAGAATTATTGATGTAATCGGCGGTGGAAAATGTTTCCCACTTCTTATTTTTCTTCCCGGCAAGGGCGTCGTCTATGATGTATTTTTCCGCATAACGAGCTAATAAGTCAAAGGTTCTGGTTACTTCCATATTCAAATTTATTTGTTTATGGCAAATTTAGTATTTATATTTTAATAGAGGGCAATATTATAAGGTGCATAATAGTAGGCTGTTATCATGATAGTGTGTTATGTTTTCGAATATATTCAAATATATTTCAATAAAACCAAGTGTAATAATTCGAAAAAATTAAGGCATGTATTCGAGAAACTGATAGAAATTATAATAATAAAATTAGAAAAATTCAAACTTTGCTTTTTTAGGTTTATTAAATAAAAAATAGCTGAGTGCAAGATCTAGTATATACGTTATTTAGTGTGTTTGAAGTGTCAATTTGATATTTAATAAAGAATAGGAAAGCTTATTAATTACAGACGAAATTCAATAAATACATAATTTATTTTGCTAGAAATATTTTTTTATTAAATAAATATTCACTATATTTGAAAGTAAGATTAACTTAAAAATCACATAAAATGAAAATTACAATCGTAGGAACCGGTTATGTGGGCTTAGTAACCGGAGCATGTTTTAGCGAAGTTGGTATTGATGTCACTTGTGTAGATATTGATGAAAGAAAAATTGAGAACCTAAATAAAGGGATCATACCAATTTGGGAGCCAGGACTGGAAGAACTCGTCCATAGAAACGTAAAAAAAGGAAGATTACATTTTTCCACTAAACTGTCAGAAAGCCTCGACGATGTTGAAGTTGTTTTTGGCGCAGTAGGAACTCCACCAGATGAGGATGGTAGTGCAGACCTTAAATATGTTTTGCAAGTAGCAAAAGATGTTGGGAAATACATGAAAAACTATCTCTTAATGGTTACCAAAAGCACAGTGCCGGTTGGTACTGCAAAGAAAGTGAAAGATGCCCTTCAAGGCGAATTAGATAAACGTGGATCAGATTTACCATTTGATGTATCTTCTAATCCTGAATTCTTGAAAGAAGGGGCAGCTGTGCAAGACTTTTTAAAACCTGACAGAATTGTTGTTGGAGTAAGTACCGAGCGTGCACAAAAAACAATGGAAAGACTCTATAAACCATTTACCATGAACGGCCATCCTGTAGTATTTATGGATATAACCTCTGCCGAAATGACCAAGTATGCCGCAAATAGTATGTTGGCAACAAAAATTAGTTTCATGAACGATATTGCCAATCTTTGCGAAATAGTAGGTGCAGATGTGAACAGTGTTAGGAGAGGAATTGGCTCCGATTCTAGAATTGGTAAGAAATTTATTTATCCGGGTACCGGATATGGTGGCTCTTGCTTCCCAAAAGACGTGAAAGCTCTCATTAAAACTGCGGATGAATATTCCTATAATTTAAGAGTATTAAAAGCTGTAGAAGAAGTGAACGATCTTCAAAAGTCGGTATTGGTTACCAAACTGAATAAATATTTTAATTACGACCTTAAAGGAAAAACTTTTGCTCTTTGGGGACTGGCATTTAAACCTCAAACGGATGATATGCGTGAAGCTCCAAGTTTAGTAATTGTTAGAAAATTACTGGAAGCTGGTGCGAAAGTAAAAGCTTATGACCCAGTGGCAATAGAGGAAGCAACCCGGATTTTAGGTGATAAGATTGAGTATGGTCAAGACCAATATGATGTATTGATAGATTCTGATGCTCTTATTATCGCTACAGAATGGTCTGAGTTTAAATTCCCTAATTTCAATATCATGAAGAAATTACTCAAGAATCCAGTGATTGTAGACGGACGTAATATC